>ODAI013560958.1_pt1 | contig 11394 bp, 6 predicted proteins | sample 1539321 | NCBI WGS metagenome assembly ODAI01 (sample SAMN02144231, study PRJEB22623) | gut metagenome | biome: sheep rumen | host: Ovis aries | place: New Zealand
TGACGGGGATAGCATAGCCGTTCCTTACCCAACGGAGGAAATATGAGCCGATGGCTCTCTCGGGATGCCCGTCCTTGAACGACAGGCGCGTCCCGTCCTGAAGCAGATAAGCCGCCACCGGGATACTGCCGCCGAAGGGCACGTCCCTCTCCCAGCCCTTTACGCTCTTGCTGCCGAAGAACTTAGGAGACCACTGCCGGCCAAGCGCCTTCAGTATCCAGTCTTTCACTTTGAGAAGGAACATGAAAATCGCGAAACCGGCCCCTATGATCAAAATGAAGAACTCGAAGAAGAGGTCTATCAATTTGTCCCAAGAAAAACCTTTAGACTGATAGCTGCTCCCTCTGAAGGCCTTCTTCTGCATCTTCTCGAAGGGGATATCCTTCTCGTTGTAAGCATCGAACATGCCTTTTTCGAAGCGGAGCATCGCTATCACCTTGCCGTTGGAGGGCATGGGGCGGTCGGTTTCGAAAAATATCGTTCCGTCTTCACACAGCTTGGACTCACCTTCGCATCCGAAGAACCAGAAGCGGGTGGAATCGGCAACAAAACCGTCCCCCGATATCTTGTGGAAGCGGACCGAGGCATGCTGCGGAGGCGCCACCATCCCCGGATTCACGAACATAAAGTTGAACGCATCGTAGTCCTGAAGCGACTGCACAAGGCCCAGCACCACATAACTCGCCGTCCACTTATGAGGACCGTAATTACCTACGCCCCAGCACAATTCAACCCCGGAAGAGCCCTTATCCACGATGCCGCAACGCCATGCCTTCTGAACAATGCTGCGTCCGACATCCCATTTGTCCCCGTCACTCTCGAACTCTTTTCCGTCCTCGCTCACTTTGAGCCCCCGGATCAGGCTTCCATTCAAATTGCCGATAGGGATATACCACTCCGTACCGCTCACCACAGTCACATCCCAATTCTGTTTGATCAAAGCATCCCCCTTCGGATCGATATAAACATCAATGTCCAGGGAACGTATCTCCTGCGCCTGCAGCACCTGCGTCAGCAGCAGTAAAAGGAATGGTAACAATAACTTACGCATGGCTGTTTACTATGCACCGAAAGACATGATGGCATCGACCACTTCTTCCCTGCTGTCGGTTATCGTCAGCATCAGGTCTTTGTAGCGGCCGTTGGCCATAAGAGCCTCGAGCAAAGTGTACACGGGCACTTCGCGCCCGAAGAAATCCTTGCCCAGGAATACCATGGGGCTGGAAATGCCCACGGTCTTGTAGTGATTCTGCGCAGCATCCTGGAATATTTCCTGAAGGGTGCCGGCAGAGCCCGGAGTATAAATGATACCGCCCTTGGCTATGGTGAGCAAAATGTCCTCACGCATGCTGTTCTGGAAGTATTTAGCTATGTCGGTGGCAAAAGGGGTCGCGGGCTCGTGGCCGTAGAACCATGTGGGGATGCCCAGGCTGCGGTAGCGGCTCTGGGGGAATTTCGCCCTCACCTCGAAAGCGGTCCTGAGCCAGCCTTCGTCCCGGAAGGTGGGAGCCTCGGAGAGCATCTCAAGCGCCTCGTTGAATTCTTCTTCTGTCCGGCCCGCCATCCATGCGCCCAGGTGGGTCGCTTCCATCGCACCGGGACCGCCTCCGGAGGCCATCAATTTGCCTTTTTCAGTAAGTTCCTTGCTTATCAACGCCACCTTTCGGTACTCCGGTTCGGTCCTTTTGATCACATGACCGCCCATGATCGCCACCACCTGGCGCTCGCCGAAGCGGCTGAGGAAGTCGCCCATGGCATCTTCGATCGCCCTGTCATGAAGTGTGCGTCCGAGCGTCTCGCGTATCTCGTTGCAATGTTTGCCCTTTTCTATGTAATCATTGTAAACTCTTGTGTCAAAGCAGTTTGCAAAACTCTCTCCGTGCGCCGGATCATAGCCGGCATAGAGCTCTTCAGCGGTGTAGAGCTTGCCCCTGAAAGTGCTGTAGCTGAGGCCCAGGCGCGGGAACACCAGACAGGTGCTGCCTATACGCCCTTCCATGTCCGAAGGAATGTCGCAGCCAAAGAAAAAACAGTCGCTGAAACGATGTCCTGCGGCGACATACTGAGGCACCATGTTGAAGTTAATATACTGGAAAACATAATGAGCCACTACTCCCGATTCGTCGGGGCCTGGCAAGGAAGAGATACTTTCCACTTCTCTGTAAGAAAGGGACGGCATAGGCAATTGGTTTATCAGCTTTTGCAAATATATACAAAAAATATGGAACTATAGTTCCACCGGATGGTCCGCAGCAAAAGCGGCCATGCGTTCTTCCAGAAGGCCGAACTGGTGGCCCTGAATGCGGCTCGAGCACACCCGCACGCCGTCGCGGGAGCTGCCCATTTTGTCCAGGCTCACGGTGCTGACGCCATAGGAAAGCAGCTCCTCCACAAGGGTGCCGCTGTCCATGCCGGGATAGCTGAGAGTGAAGAAAAAGCCGTCTGCGATCGGTCCCTCGGCATCGGAATCATAACTAATAGAAAAACCGTGGCGCAGAAATATTTCCTTCATCTTCGACGCCCTGTCTCCATAGGCCTTCACGTCGGCCACGAAATCGAGGCTTCCCTCGCAGCTGCGGTCCATCATCGCGGCAAGGCCCCACTGAGTACTGGCCGTACAGCCGGAGGTGATCATGTCCAGAATGCCGCCAGTGAGGGTGAGACCGAATATCCCCAAGCCTCCGTAGCGGCGTGCCAGCTCCGGATATGACTCATGGTAGAGCTCAGGTCCCACACACATGACGCCGATACGCTGCCCCGCATAGGAAAAGATTTTGGAGGCAGACAGCAAAATGATATAGCGGCTTGCATATTTCGACACTGTGGGAGGATAGGGTTCCCTGCCGGGAATACCGAACCCGGCGCCGCGGAAGTCCATACAGAAGTATGCAAGGTCCTCAATCACAATGGTATGGGTATCGTCCGCCACCTTTGCCACTATTTTAAGTTCCTCATCCGACAAGCACATCCAAGAAGGATTATTTGGGTTGGAATACATTATCGCCGCATACTCCTCGCCGGCAAGCTCTGCCCGCAGGCCGGCCTCCAAGCCGCACTGCCGCAGACCGGCAATCTCTACGCCTTTCCAAGGTATGTCCAGAATGGCCATCTGCTGCTTGTTGGCAGAAAAGCTGGGCTCTATGACCAATATCTTTTTGCGCCCGGGCACACACTGGCTCGCCGCGGCAAAAGCGCCGAAGGCCCCGAGCATAGATCCGGTGGTGGGTATATGGTAGAGCGGTGCGAGTTCGAGCCCGAGGAATGCCTTCACGAAGCGGGACGACGCCTCCTTGAGCACCGGCAGGCCGTCCGTCGGCGGGTACGACGATCCCACTCCGGCGTCCAGCGCCGCTTTCTCGGCCTCGATTCCTACTTTGTTGGGAGCAAATCCAGGAGAGCCTAATTCCATGTGAATCACAGGGATACCAGTCTGTTCCTGCAGATATGCCGACAATTTGGCACAATCCATAATCGTGGCGACTCCGGGACGTATTATATTGTTGCGGCGGCACGCTTCCGCCATAATCTGCTCACTGAAAACTCTCATCTGCTTATCGGTATTGACACACAAATATAATAGGAATATTGCGAAAAAGTCGCTAATTTTGTGTGAATTACTTTTTGAGCCACTGAGATGAAGTATCCTCATTCGTTCCCCAGACGCATCACAAACAGGGTCATAGCAATTGTACTGGTGACGATGCTGCTACTTTCCGGATGGATTTTCTACCATTCAGTAAAACGCTTCGGAGCCCAGGTTGGCAACCATTTCATGGACGTCATGGAAATTACCAACGACGAGATGGACCTCTGGCTGTCTGCGGTTGAGATCTCGGCCGCCAACATAGAAGACGAAATCAGCTACAATCTCAGTAAACCGGCAAGCGTGTGCTCAGCCCTTGCCGACGAGCTTCGCCTCAACCCATACGTAAACGGGGCGTGCGTCGGGTTCATACCTAATTACTTCCCGGAGGCTGGAAAATGGTTCGAGCCTTATGCCGCGCGCGACTCTCTCACAGAAGAGATCAGCATCAGGCAGATAGGATCCAAGGATCACGATTATTTCCAGCTGGAATGGTACCAGAATGCATTCAAATATCCCGAAGGCCGCTGGTCCGATCCTTATATCGACAGGGACGGGGCCCGCTCCATGGTGTGCACATACTCGATTCCCGTACGCGACCGCAAAAGCGGAACCGTGGCGGTGCTCGGGGCCGATCTCAAACTTCAATGGCTCATAAAGCAGCTTCAGGAGAATGACCGGAAAGAGAATTCCCGCCGTTCGTCCCGCCTGTCCAACCGCGACCCTTCTTTCAAAACATACAGCTTCATCCTGGGCCGCAACGGTGAATACATAGTACATCCGGATACGAGCCGCATTCTCAAAAAGACTTTCTTCGACTTCGCCGAGCCCGACGACGACGGCAGCTACAGGCGCGCAGGCCGCGACATGATGGAAGGCAAGACCGGATCGGCCCAGATCAACATTGACAAACAGGCCGTTTATGTGTACTACGGTCCGCTCAAGAGCACCGGCTGGTCGATGGGCGTGGTGGTGCCCGTCAAGTCCGTGTCCCTCCCCGGAGTCATGTTGGGATTCATTGTGCTGCTGTTCATAAGCCTTGCCGCAATCGTGATTGCGATTGTCTGCCGTCTGAGCATACGCAGCGCCACCAAGCCCCTGGTCAAGCTCGCCGCCTCTGCGGAAGAGATAGCCAAGGGGAACTTCGACACAGAACTCCCGAAGATCAAGCACCGCGACGAAATATGCCGCTTGCGAGATTCCTTCGAAGACATGCAGATATCCCTGTCCGCGTACATCAACCAGCTCACCACGGCCACGGCCCAGCGCGCATCGCTCGAGAGCGAGCTCAATATCGCCCGCGACATCCAGATGTCCATGCTGCCTAAGTCCTTCCCTGAGCGCCCCGACGTAGAAGTCTATGCAAGCCTCACGCCTGCAAAGATCATCGGCGGCGACATGTACGACTTCCATATACGGGATAACATGCTGTTTTTCTGCATTGGAGACGTCTCCGGCAAGGGTGTCCCGGCATCCCTCGTGATGGCCGAAATCAACACCCAATTCCATGCCCTCTCGGCCCACGAGACCCAGCCCGACCTGATTATATCGGGGCTCAATTCTGCCATGACCGAGCGCAACGAGTCCATGATGTTCGCTACGTTCTTCGCCGGCATGATAAATCTGTCCACGGGAGCTTTCCACTTCTGCAACGCAGGGCACAACGTTCCGGTGATTGTCAACAAAGACGGCGCAAAGCTTCTTGACGTAGAAGCGAATATCCCCCTGGGCATAGACAACGAATGGCGCTACCTCAGGCAGAACAAGGTCATCGAGCCAGGAACCACCATACTGCTGTACACCGACGGCCTCACCGAAGCGGAAAACATGGAACACGCCCAGTTCGGCACAGAAAGGATGCTGAACTTGCTCAACGACATGAAAGACAGCAGCCCCAACGGTATGGTAGCCGCCCTGACGGACGCCGTCCACACCTTCGCCGCCGGCGCCGAACAGAGCGACGACCTCACCATGCTAGCAATCAAGTTCTCGGCAGACGGTATAGACACAGTCGCCTGAGGGCGTAGTGAAGGTTTCGAACCGGACCGTTCCGGCGACAGGCGAGAACATCAATTGAGGCAGATTCTCCGTAAGCCCTTCTCCGGTGTACTTGAGCAAGGCTTCCTTTCTGGTCCAGAGAGTTGCGAAGGCAACTTCCGGTGACGTGGAATTCAGGATAACGTCCAGTTCGGATTCATGGCAGACATGGCGGCACAGGTCCATGTCCAGGGTTTCCGGCACACACTCTATGTCGCAGCCCACCGGCTCATCGCTTACCACACATAATGCAGCATCCGGACAATGGCTCAGGTTGAAATGAATGTGAGGATAATCTTCCAGGAAAGGCTTGCCGGCAGGGCCGAAGCCGAACAGAGGGGCACCTGTGATACCGTACTCCTTTTCCAGCGCTTCCTGCAACAAGAGATAAACCGCCAGCGAAAGACGGCGGTCGCATTCTTTGACATAGCGGAGAGCCTCGCGGCGCCGCTGGGGGCTCACCTGCGCCAGGGCGCGCTCCACGTCCAGATCTTGAATATGTGTATTCAAATAAAGCATTACGCATCATAAAGGTAGCTATTTTTTTTTTGCAAAAGTGATAGAGTATTAATATATTTGATGATACGATACTCTGAAAGTAATGAGAACACCTCTATCACAAAGCCAGCTGGGCGTTTATTACGCCTGCGTCACCAGTCAGGACGAACAGCTTAACTACCAGAACCCCATCCTTTTTGACCTGCCGGACAGTGTGAAACCCGAAGATGTGCGCCAGGCCGTTTACCAGGCCCTGTGCGCCCACCCTTACCTGGCCACCAGCATCGTCCTGGACGATGACGGTCTGCCCTGGGCTGAAAGCGGTTCGGTTCCTGCCTTGGAAGATGCGGTCCCCCTGATTGAGGTGAAATCTCTCGACGACGTCCGTGCCGGCTTCGGCAAAACCATGGACGTGCATGCACCCAAACTCTACCGCTGCGAGATCTACCTCGCCCCCGACGGGCAGGCATGGCTGTATGTCGATTTTCATCACGTCCTAGCAGACGGGTTCTCCATTGTACTCTTCTTCAGGGAAATAGAACGCTGCTTCAATGGCAGGAAGCCCGCCGGAGAAATTGTGGACGGCGGCGCAATTGCAATGGAAGAAGAAGCCCTACGGGCCGACGAAGCCAAAATGACCGAAGCCCGCGAGTGGTACGCAGCCACATTCTGCGACGCCGCCGACACAGACTCCCTGCCGCTGCCACAAACAGATCTCGGAGACACTCCGGCCAATATTTGCTACAAGCACTACCCGCTTTCGGTATCCAAAGAAGACATACAGGCCATTACCCGCAAATGGGACGTCAAGGAGAGCACGCTGATGCAGGCCGCATGGGGCCTTCTGCTGGCCGCTTACAGCGCAGAAGACAAAGCCTCCTGGTGCACTGCCTACTTCGGCCGCTCCGACCGAAACACCCTCTCCACCATTACCATGATGGTGCACACGCTGCCGGTATTCCTGCACGCCGATGGCGACGAGCCTCTGGGAGAGGTCTTTGCCTCACTGGCGGCACAGATGGACAAGGCCCAGAGCCTTCAGTATTACGCCTACCAGGACGCCGTTAAGGACCTGGGACTCAGCAACCAGGTGATGTTTGTGTACCAGGGCTCGGTCCTGGCCAGCAAACGCGGGCTGCGTCTCGGCGACAACATGGTGCATTATCAGGACCTGCGGCAGCTCACTCCCGGCTGGAAGTTGGTGTCCGAACTTTTTGAAGACGGGGACGCTTATTCCCTCAAGCTGGGCTACAGCACCGCCGACTATTCCGAGGCCTTCATGACGGAGCTCGCCGCCTGCTACAGCGCCATACTGCGGTCTATGGTCACGGCCGGCACCGTGAGCGAATTGGAATATGCCCTGCCGGAACAGGTGAAATGGCTGAACAGCCTGAATCCGGAGCCCAAAGCCGAAGACCCCCAAACCCTTATCGGACGCTTCAAAGAGCACGTTGCCAAGCGTCCGGACGATATTTTCGTGGTGGCCGGGGACAAGCGCCTCAGCTTTGCCGAAGTGGACCGTCTCACAGATACCATCGACCCTTCCTATACCGTCCGCTGCGGCGACCAGGTAGTGGGTTTCTCCGTCCCGCGTGACGAAAAGATGGTGCTGGCCCCCCTGGCCATTGCCAAGGCCGGCCTCACTTCCCTGCCGCTGGATGCCAGCTACCCCAAAGACCGGCTCTCCTTCATGAAACAGGACGCAGCAGGGTGCCACACCCCCGGCATACTGGTACTGCTCTACACCAGCGGAACCACAGGCACCCCCAAGGGCGTGATGCTCAGCGAAAAGAACTTCGTCACTTTCACCCGTTTCCACAGCCGCAAGATAGGCCTCACCGCCGACTCGCGCTATGCTACCTATGCCGGTTACGGTTTCGACGCCTTCCAGATGGACCTTTGGAGCTGCGTCTGGGCCGGAGCCCAAATCCATATCATCCAGGACGATATTCGTTTCGACCTGGAGGGCATCAACCAATATCTCCAGAAAGAGAAAATCACCCACTGCTTCATGACCACCCAGATGGCCACGCAGATGGTGCTGAATTATCCGGATATCCCCGGCCTGCAATGGCTTGGGACAGGCGGCGAGAAGATGATGAGCATGGATCCGCCGTCCTACACTCTGGACAATTGTTACGGGCCCACGGAGACCACCGTGTATGTGTGCAGCCACTTTGTGGACAAGAACGAGCCCAATATTCCCATCGGCAAGCCCAATGACGAGTCCCCGCTCTACATCGTGAACCGCTTCGGGAAACAGGTGCCCTGGGGCTGCGCCGGAGAACTGCTCATCACAGGTCCCCAGGTAGGCATGGGCTATCTGAACCTCCCCGAGAAGACGGCTTCCGTCTTTGTGGAATGGAACGGTTTGCGGGCCTATCGCTCCGGAGACATAGTGCGTTACCGCCAGAACGGAGACATCGAGTTCGTGGGCAGGAAAGACGGTCAGGTGAAGATACGCGGCTTCCGCATCGAGCTTAAGGAAGTAGAGGCCGTGATACGTCAGTTCCATGGCATAAAAGACGCTACAGTACAGGCATTTGACTATCCCGGCGGAGGCAAATACATCGCGGCCTACGTTGTGTCCGACGACAAGGTGGATGTCCACGCCCTGAACAACTTTATCCTGGAGCAAAAGCCGCCGTACATGGTTCCCGCTGCCACCATGCAGCTGGACGCCATACCGCTGAACCAGAACCAGAAAGTGAACAAACGCGCCCTTCCCGAGCCCGTCATCGGCGCCGGCGCGGAGGAAGAAGAGTCGGCGGCCCCGCTCAATGTGCTGGAACAGCAGCTCAAGGAAATGGTAGCTGCCGTTGTGAACACCGATGCATTCGGCCTCACCACCGACCTGCGCATGGCCGGCCTCACTTCCATCCTGGCCATCAAGCTTGCCACGCAGATATTCAAACGCTTCGGCGTGCAGCTGGACTCGCAGCTTCTCACCAAGGGAGCAAGCATCCAGAGCATCGAGAACGAAATACTTGCTTCTCTTCTGCAGCCCAAGGAGGCAGCTGCAGGAGCCCCCGTTCCTGAGGCGGAACTGCCTTCTGAGGTGCCTCTGTCCTATTCCCAGGCTGGCGTGTACTTCGAATGCATGAAGAACCCGACTTCCACACTGTACAATATCCCTATGTGCCTGCAGTTCCCTGCAGACACTGATGTCGCCGCCCTGGACGAGGCCGTTCGCAAAGCCGCCGCCAACCACCCGGAGCTCTTTGTGCAGTTCAACAGTGACGAGAACGGAGTCGTGCAGGTGGCGGGAGACAGCTCCCTCGAGGTGCCTGTGAAAGAAATGGGCGAGGAAGACATTGCCGCATTCCGCAAGGACTTTGTGAAGCCTTTCAACCTGTCCAAGGACCGTCTATGCCGCTTCGAAATAGTCAAGACAGAAAAAGCCGTATATCTGTACTGCGACATACACCATCTGGTGTGCGACGGTTACTCTTATGACGTGCTCATCCACGAAATATGCACTCTGCTGGACGGAGGGCAGATCGAAGCCGAAATGTGCTCCTACGCACAGTTCGTGACGGAGCAGAAGGCCGCCTAATCAGGGGAAGCCTTCGCTCAGGCTGGCGAATTTTTCAAGGAGCGCCTGGGAGGAGTCGAAAACATTACGGAAATAGCGCCTGACCTAGTAAATCCCAGGCCTCAGGGAGAAAACGGCCGCGTGTTCTCCCCCATCAAATGGGAAGATGCCCTGGCCCTGTCCAAGACTCTGGGCGTGAATCCTTCTGCCATACTGCTGAGTGCCGTATTCTACAGTCTCTCCCGCTTCAGCGGCAGCGACGACGTGTGCATCACCACAATCTCCAACGGACGCAGCAACCTCAAAGTGGCCGGGACCATGGGCATGTTCGTGAACACCCTGGCGCTTTCATCGAAGATCGGCGCCCAGAACGTGAAGGAATTTATTCTCCAGACTGCTCAAAGCTTCGAGTAGACCATCGCGCATGAGAATTATCCTTTCGCCCGCATCGCCGCAGACTACGGCATCAAGGCCGACATCATGTTCGCCTACCAGATTGGCGTCCTGAGCGACTACCGCGCAGGCGGCAAGCAGGTTTTGGCCGACTCAACCATGGAGCTGAACGTCCCCAAGTTCAAGATCGCCTTCTACATCACCGAAGTGCAGGGCGTTCCGTCCGTGGCCATCGAATACCACAACGGCCTGTACTCCCAGGCCCTCATGCAGAGCCTCGCCTCAAGCGTGTGCAACGCCGTCAGCGCATTTGCAGCCAAGCCGGAGGCCGGCCTGAAGAGCGTATCCCTGCTAGACAAGGACGGAACAGTCCTTCTGGATTCTTTCAACAACACTGCCGTCAGCTACGATGATTCCCAGACCATCGTATCCCTCTTCAAAGCACAAGCCGCCGCAACACCGGACAAACTGGCAGTAGTTTACCACGACGTGAGGCTCAGCTATAAAGAATTGGACAGCCGCACCGACGCCATCGCCGCACTTGTCCAGAGCAAGGTGAAAGGCGTCAAGGAAAGCGTGGTGTCCATACTCATTGGACGCAGCGAATGGATGGTAATCGCCTCCCTGGGCGTGCTCAAGGCGGGTTGCGCCTATCAGCCGCTGGATCCGTCCTACCCGTCCGAACGTCTCAACTTCATGATGGAGGACGCTTCGGCGAAGCTGCTCATTGCTCAGGAAGACCTTCTGGAGAAGGTTGCTGAATACAAGGGGCCCGTGGTGCTGACCAAAGAACTGGAAAACATTTCCGGGACTCCGGAACCGGTGGAGGTGAAGCCGGAAGACCTGTTCATCCTCCTGTACACATCGGGCAGTACCGGCAAGCCCAAAGGCTGCCAGCTGGAGCACCGCAATCTGGTGGCCTTCTGCCACTGGTACAAGCGTTACTACGATCTCACTCCGGGCGACAAAGTGGCGGCATACGCATCCTACGGCTTCGATGCCTGCATGATGGACATGTATCCCGCGCTCACCACAGGCGCCGCCGTAGTCATCGTGGGCGACGACATCCGCCTCAACCTGCCGGATTTGAACAAGTACTTCGAGCAAGAAGGCGTCACCCACTCCTTCATGACCACCCAAGTGGGCTGCCAGTTCGCCATCAATTGCGACAATAAGTCCCTGCGGCACCTCAGCGTGGGCGGAGAGAAAATACTGCCGCTGGACCCTCCCAAATCCTACCGCATGCACAACGGCTACGGTCCCACGGAGTGTACCATCTTCACCACCACATATCCTTTGTCCGAGTTCCAGCAAAACGCCCCCATAGGCAAGCCGCTGGACAACCTCA
>ODAI014769877.1_pt1 | contig 11394 bp, 8 predicted proteins | sample 1539321 | NCBI WGS metagenome assembly ODAI01 (sample SAMN02144231, study PRJEB22623) | gut metagenome | biome: sheep rumen | host: Ovis aries | place: New Zealand
GCCAAACACGGCAATCCGGATTATGCTGAATTAATTTATTGTAATCAATTTCTCCGCCTTCATTAAGGATGTTGTTGCGGTTATACCGTTTTCCCATTTCTGAAGCGTTCGGCGCATCCATAATAAAGTTATTAATATGCCCGTCGCGGCTTACCAACATGGGATATGATTTAACCATATAGATGTCAATATCGCAATCATCTGAGCCAATGACAATATTTTCCTGAGACAATACAGGCTGAACAAAACTATCATTTGCATCGTAAACACGGCAGGAAGTAATGACGCCATCGATCCACGCCATCATGTAACGATATCCTGAAACTGGATACACATCGAATTCAAGTTCTGTATATGTATCTTCTCCGTAAGGAACATCAATAGACGTACCGGACGAGTTAAAAATAGCATTATGTGCATTCATACGAAGTCCAACATTAGAGTAGCAATGTACCACCTGTGCATCGTAATCCCGGCAGTTTTTAATTTTATAAATAATCTTAAAAGTCATGCCGGATTCTTTAGCATCTGTGCCGAATAACTTATGATTAATCGTCATTCGTGTTCCGGCTTTTACGCTAAAATATTGTTGTAAATTACCTGCATCATCAGTTTCCGTATGAAGTCCGCCGTTAATCCAGTCGAAATTATCAGAGAATGTAGCGTTAATACCATTTGAATTCCAATCGCGGACTGCGTTATTAGATGCAAATTCAGAGCTCTTGAACCGGAACGTATAACCGCTTACTTCTTCGATATCCATTTCGATTGCTTCAACTTTTACAACAAACTCTCTTGTTGTAATTCCGCACCTGACTGCCAGCCGTTGGGTTCCGCTTTGAGTTGGAGTGTAAGACCAGTAATGAACAGATCTGTCAACGTCTTCCCATGTTGTGATTTCTTCATTGTTAATTAACAGTGTTGCATCTGTTGAAATGTTGGCTGGGTCATAAATAATTACAGGAATCCTGATTGTGTCGTACTGATTCATACGAACATCAAATCCGGGAATCGGAGCATTATTTTCGTACATCCGCATCGGGATGGAAATAATCGGAGTATTATTCCCTTGTTCAACGAAAATCATTTCATGATACTGCGGTCCGGCGATCTGGGAGTTTCCGCCTACGGTCGCAGTAAGCCATCTTTCAATGCTGTGAACTCCGTGCGACTGCATAGGAATCTGTACAGTCTGTGTTGCATTTGTTTTGCTTGTGGTTGTTGTTGGGAGTTCTGTTGTATCTACACGGGTATGAGATGTTTTTTCAATGTCGCCAAAGACCGTCCATGCATCTGTAAATGCAGACGTATTAATCTTTGCATCATTGTATGTCCACTCAAACCGCATGTTGACAGCATTAACACTCCATGTTTTTGTTCCAATCTGAGCTGTTTCTCCGCCTGTTTCAGCGCTGATAGAGATTTTAACAGTATTCGGGCCTGCGCTTAAATACGGTCCGATATCGAAACTGTTCAATCCTTGAGAAACTGGAACGTTTCTTGCGACAATAACGCCGCCTACACTCCATGTGCCGCCGTTAATCGTTGCATCGTCTCCGGCAGAATCTTTTGCTTCGACAGAGAATTCAATATTAACGGGAGCTCCGTAAACAACGTTAACAGATTCGTCTGTTATCCGCGTAATCTTGATCGTGCCGCCACCGCCACTTCCGCCGCCGCCAGCAATGAATACGCTGTCAAATAAATCTTCACCGTTTTCATCATAGAAATGAAGATAATGTTCTTCGTCGTAAACAACATCTTTAATAGGGAAGTCTGTTTCGACTTCAATTACTTTAGATGTTCCATTAGCATAATCAATTCGGATTCCATTATCTACTTTTACAACGTCAGATACATTGTCTCCTAAAACCTGTACTTCCCTTTGTATTGAGGAAATAACAGTGTTCATGTCTGAGATAGTTGTATCAATGCCTGAAATACTTTGACTTATAGATGTTACTTCTGTCTGAGATGCGGCATCAATATTTGTCCTGGCTTGCTGTTTCTGTTCTGAAGTTAAAACCTGGGCAACATATTGTACACTTTCAGAAGGCGGAAGTTCATCGACAGAAACAGCATCAATATTTTCCCTTGCCTGTTGCTTCTGTTCTTCTGTTAGGGTCTGCGGGATGTATTTGATTCCTTCAGGAGATGAAGTGCTCACATATTGTAAGTTTTCAGCATCCCAACGATAAATATTATTTGTAGAAAGGTCGATATAAAGCTTCCGTTCTTTACCTTCTTCCGGAAACTCGCTCATGCTTTCGTACTCAAATACGTTAAATGCGGCTTCTGCGATTTGCCCTTCAGGGATCTTGCCTGTTGCGTCAAGTTGCGCTAAACCTTCCGGGCGGCCGTAAGTGTTTTCAAGATTGCTTTTGAATCTTTCAAGGTTATCCAACGTGATAAGAATTTCATTATTAGGCATTAATTTCATCTCCTTTCCTTGATTTGTTTAAGAAGGAGAGGGCCTGTCGAAGGCCCTCTCCGTTATTTGAAGGTTGTAAATTCATATTCATTCTCCTTCTGAAGCTTCATATTCATTTACAAAATCAACAGTTACAACAGAATTTTTTACAACAGAAGGACAATTCTTGACTGTAAGTGTGCCTGAGACAAGATCATATCCTGAAACTGCTGTATTATTTTCTGTGAACTGAATAATGGTTCCAACAGGAACGTTGTCAATCGTCCATTCGTATGGTGTTGTGGTTCCGTCAGCAGTTGATGCATTATCCGCTGTGTCATAAGTAAATACTGTAGCATTGTAATTATTGCTTATTGAGAAGTTTTCCGGGAAAGTTTCAATTCCTGAGAATTTTTTTGTAACTTTCACACTGCCAACTTGCTGAGTGTAAGCATTATTGAATGTAACAGAAGTAGTAACGTTCTTTACTACAGCGCTGCTCGACTTTGTTGTAGGAGTACCAGCAACAAGATCAAAACCATAAACAGAAATGTTGTGTTCAACAAATGTGATTGTTGTTCCTGCGGGAACATTCATAATCGTCCATTCGTAAGGAACAGTAACACCATCTGCCGTAGAAGCATTATCTGCATTTGCATATGTGAATGTTGCGCTGTTATAACTGTTTGTAATGTTAAAGTTTACAGGAAGCTGTTGCATCATAATTCCAGAGAACAGTTTTGAAACTTTAACATTACCAACCTGTTGAACATAATTGTTAACAAAAGAAACAGTTGTAGTTGTGTCTTTTGCAACAGGCGTATTAGATTTACTTGATTCGGACGTGAAGTCATATCCTGTAATTTCTGTGTTATTTTCTGTAAATGTAATTACAGTCTTCACAGGAACATCAGCGATAATCCATTCATAAGGAATAGTAATCCCGTCTGCAAGCGCAGCATTAACAGCGTTTGCATATGTAAATACATCACTGTTGTAATTGTTCGTTATCGTCAAATCTGCCGGTTCAAGCGAAGAAGTAATACCACTAAACAGTTTCGTGACTTTAACGGAGCCGCGATTGAGCGTATATACATTTGTTATGTCTACAGTTGAAACAGCATCTTTGACAACAGCATCGCACTTATAATTTGCCGGAACAGCCATTGCTGAAAGTGTGTAATCTTCGATTTCCGCATCGTGTTCCGTGAATGTAATAACTGTATGGACAGGAACATCAGTAATTGTCCATTCGTAAGGAGTATTAATTCCATCTGCCGTCGCTGCATTGTTCGCATTAGCAGTTGTGAATACTGTTGAATTATAGCTGTTTGTAATATTGAATGACGCAGGTTTTAAAGCAGATGTTATACCATCAAACAACTTTGTAACTTTAACGGTTCCTGTATGCAGTGTATAGCTATTTGTAATAGCCACAGTAGAAGTTGTATCCTTTACAACCGCTGTATTTGTGAAATTCGCAGGTACAGCAGAAGAAACCAGTGTATAATCTTCAATTTCTGCATAATGTTCTGTAAACAGAATAGTTGTATGAACGGGGACATTTGTAATCGTCCATTCATATGGAATATTTACACCATCTGCAATGGCATGGTTGTCCGCATTTTCATACTTAAACACTGTATCATTATAGCTGTTGGAAATAGCATAGTTAGCAGGTTTTTGTGCGGATGTAATACCTGTAAACTGTTGTGTTACTTTTACTGTTCCAACATGCAGGATATAATTATTTAATAAGGAAACTGTAGCAGTTTCGTTCTTCACAACGGCAGAGCTTGTACGATTCGCCGGGACCGCAGAAGCTTCCAGAGTATAATCTGCAATATCCGCGTTATGCTCTGTAAATTGAATGGTTGTATGAACAGGAACGTTCCTGATTGTCCATTCATAAGGTATTGTAACTCCATCTGCCGTGTCGTAATTATCTGCATTTGCATAAGTGAACACGCTGTCATCATAATTATTTGTAATATTAAAGTTGACAGGCTTTTTAGATGAAATAATACCGCTGCAAGCCTTTGAAACTTTAACAGATCCGCGATGAAGCGTATACGTATCTGTAACAGTAATTGCTTTATTATCACCGTCTGCAAGCGTTACACTGTTTGAAACAGTACCATTTACCGTGTATTCAACATCTACATCAAAATCGGTTACAGTATAATTACTTTCAACTGCACTATAAACACCTAATGTGAGCCGATCTATTGTCATCCTGCCGTCTGTCATATCCGCATAAGTAAATGTACGGCTGTATGTTGATGCATCAGTTGATTTTTGTTTAGGCCCGGTCACAACAAATGTTACAGCATTCTTTTGAGATTGTGTAAGCAGGTTGTCGTCTCCAGCCCAGAGCTTAACAATATTTAATGTTGCTTCGAGTATGTTTACATTATCCGCAACATTGATACTGCTCCCGTTATACACAAGATTAACTTTATTGGTTGTCGTACTGCCAACAGAATAGGATGTTGTAATAATATAATTTTCAACACTTGTATCTGTTTCTGTTACGGTGTATTCTCCGAGATGCAGATGCTTCAGAACTTTTTCATTTGACAACATATCAGCATATGTAAATGTTATATTGTAATCATTTGGACCTGTTACACTGATTCTGAACTTATTCTTTTCAGCAGCAGTTAAGTGTTCATGATCTCCTGTCCAGACTTTGTTGATTGTTAAATCTGCAAGTTGTTCATTTGTAAACGTAACATCAAGATTTGTTGAAATATCAGCGGCAGGAGTTTTTGTAATTAACAAAGTACCGTCAAAATTATCAGACACAGCAACATTAATCCACTTCTTTTGTAAGTCGTATTTCACATTGTTGTAAATTCCTTGACTGTCAACCGCAGGAAGAACTTCTTCAATCATAAACCAATAGGAAGCTTGTGTATGATCAATGTTTGAATTCTTAACAAAGTGAACAATATTGCTGAAGTCAACATCCTGTGAATTTCCAGTATTTGCAACAGCCGTTACAGGAGCAGACAGTACAACATTTTCTGTTGCCTGCGTTGTGCTGTTATTTCCTGTCACTTGCGTAACTCTGATAGTAAACGGATTTGTGCTCATATTACCATTAGTAAATACGCACTTCGCCTTAAAACTAAGATCTGCAGATGCAGCATATACATTTGTAAATGTTGCTCTGTTTCCGTTTGTATATGTCGGAATAACCGTTAAAGTTCCATCGAAGTTATCAGAAACTGATATAGATACAGTATCTGTCAATGAAACAGGAGTCGTTCCCGGCATTGTAATTGTTTCAGTCATTTCATAATTAAACACCTTTGTTGATTCATTGCCCAAATCAACAATCTTATAAGTAATCTGAGCGAAACTAAAATTAGCTGTTGAAGAATCAACTGTAAGCGGAACTGAAATCGTGGATGGATTAGGAAGCTTTCCATCTACTGAAGATACGGATACACTCATAAGGTCACCAGTTTTAAACGAACGGTTTACAATTGTCTTAGTGCCTGACAAAGCTATAAATCCAGAAGCATCGTAAATGCTTTCGAATATAGCTTTATTTCCATCGCTGTATGTTGGCACGATATTCAGAGTGCCGTCATAGTTATCTTCGACGTAAACGTCAACCGAATGAACAAGCGTATCGTTTGTTGCTCCTTTAATTACAGTGTCCTCAGAAATAATGTAGTTAAAGGTTTTATGGTGTTCATAATTAATATCAGACAGAGTATAAACAACTCCGATAAAGTTAAACTCTGTCACATTCTGCCCGATATTTAAAGGAACATTCATACTCGCAACATAAGGAAGTTTTCCGTTAACAGAAGAAATCATTGCATACATATTATCTGCCGCAACAAATTTACGATTTACCAGATGTTTTTCACACCGGAAGACCATTGTTCCGGTTGCATTATATGTGCCAACGAAATCAAATTTATCTCCATCGTTATAGATGGCGTCTACAAGCAAACCTCCTTTTTTATTATCTGTAACACGAACTGTGACAGAGTGTACCTTTCCGTCATACGTAACACCGGGAATCACAGATGATTCAACGGCATTGTACACAAACGTCTTGGAATCGTCATATCCGTCATTTGAATTCCGCATATCCGAAAGAGTATATGTGACCTGCGGGAATTCAAAATCTGCAGAGTCTTCTCCTACCGTGAAATCAACTGTTTTAATTGCCGGAGAGGGAAGTTTTCCGTTACCAGTAATTGAGATATTAAGAACGTCAGTATCTCTGAACAACCGATGAACTAACGTTTCAGTACCACGGAATGTAATAGATCCACTGGCAGCATATGTATTAACAAAGTTTAAGTTTAATTCGCTGCCGTCCGTTTCTATCTCAAGAGAGCCGTCACGAATCTCATCCAGAACACGAACTGTAACAGTATGAATTGTATTGTCGATTGTAACACCATCACCGCTGACGCTTGTCTGTCGGACCGTGTAAATATGAGTGCCAATATCATCAAGCGTATAGTTGATAGGAGGGAAGGAAATCGGAGACATTTGACCGTGAGCTGCAGAGATTGTTGTTGATACATTATCGTAAACAATTTCGTCTCCTTCTTTAATCTGAACCATAAATTCTCTGGCAGCCATGCTTCTTCCGTTTAATTGAATGCCGCCTTCGAATGTTACCCTTCCCATTGCGGAGTAAGCGTATGCAAAATACATTGCATTAAAGTTTTCGCTTTTTGTGATTTTCAGTGTTCCGTTGCCGTTGTCTGTAATCGTAACCGTTGGATAATAAACAGTTGGATTCGCCGGAACACCATTTAACGTATGAGAACTTTCAGTTACTTTGTAGTTAAATGTTTTAGATGTTTCACCTTCAGGAATATCAGATAATTCATAGACAACATTGCCGAAACGGTATCTGCAACTATTTCCTCCTGTCGGATAAACAGTTGTAGTGTTTACCTGCGGCATTGGAGCGCCATCTGTAAGCGCTTCGATCTTGTAAGTAATGGAGTCTCCAGATTCAAACCTTCTTCCGGTAATAAAAGAAGCTCCAGAGAAAAACACCATAGAAAACATGGCATCTATATCATCATCTGTAGCCGTTAAAGGAATAACGTTTTCATCGATATAGTCTTTAATTGACTGAGAATCTGATTCTCCAATGTGAAGATTCTCGCCGTGAATAACAATGTGTCCAGTGTCACCGTTGACGCTTTCCACTTGCCCATCCATACCTTGATAAGCTGCAAAATACATTGTGGATGTTGTTCTGTCGATCCACTTCATATCCAGTTTAGTCCATGTAAATTTACCTTTTTCAAATACAGGAACAGCAGACTATTCATCTGCTGGATCTGGATGTGTTGTGCCGCTATCTGATACTTTGTAAGAAATAGATACTTCAGATCCTTTTACAATATCTGAAATACTCATAATGGTCTGAAGCCAGTCTTCAGCTGTTCCTTCGTAACCGTTTTTCACGGCTGTCGCATATAATGAAACAGAGCCTAACTCTGCGTTGGTTCCATCTTCATATTGGACATACAGCATACCGGCTTCTCCGGTGTTGATACCATCACCAATCCATACTTTGATTACGTTCTGATATAACGGAAGAAACTCGTTGAACCGGGGAGCAAAAGTAAAAATTCCATCAGCCATTTGACGTCACCACCTCTTTTATATGCTGTATTCCATTCGATCCGCTGATTTCGTAACTTGTGCATCTGTCTCCATTGTTAAAGACAATATTCAGCTGAACGGTATAATTGTTATTGTTTTTAAAAAGAAGAGATTCTTTTTGCGTAAAAGTCAGAATGAAATAACTTTCGTTAGTTCCTTCTACACGTCGTACCTGCGGCCCAGGAATAGATTTCTTTAAAATGATTCTATCGTTTTGATGATATGTAATATATACTCTACCGATATCAGAACGGACAAAAGGAATGACAAACCTATGAGATATGGTTTCACCTGGTATAAACATTAAATATCACTTCCTTTTCCGTTGAAAAGGAGCCCTGCATAAAGCAGGGCCCCTATATACTAAATTTCAGGGACAAAACTTCCGCCGTTAATTGTAACGTTCGGAGTTGATTCGTTAGACAGCACATGAACGGAATGATCATCTCCAACAAATGTACCATCTTCGATAGTGAGAGACATACCTGTCTTCCCGGGATAGTCAGCAGATTCGTGATATATAACAGCAGAAGCAGACATATTTGTCTGATCATTACCTACCCGGCCCGGAACATTCGGACCAGTTGTTGCTATAATTTCACAGTTGTTAATTGTAACGTTACCGGCACGCATCAGCAAACCGCATCCGCCATTTGCATGGATAGAACCGCCGTTGATTGTAACGGTATCATTGTTTGCAATATATAATCCGCAGGCTTGATATCCCTGAGAAGAAACATTGCCTATCAGCTCGCCGCCGCTTATAATAATTGTATTACCGCCGCGTCCGGACTCACTTGGCGTAAACACAGCAGCATTATCAGCCCCGGTAATTGTTCCGTTGGTTATCTCAATTGAACCAGCATCAAAGGCTCCGATACCGCCTTGAGTCGCAGTTAAACGGCCGCCATTAAACGTGACCTTTGAACCTGTTCCAATTGCTGTGAACGCAACGTCGTCTGATGCATAATAACCGGTTTTAACAACAATTTCTCCGCCGTTAACGGCTTGAGCAATCCTGTTTACAGCGTTGATAGTACCGCCTGTAATTGTTAACCGCACTCCGTCTGCAGTAAACATATACCCATTCAGACTACTGGTTAATGTAAAACTGTTTAAATCCAGAACAACATTTTTTGTAATGGTAATCGCTTCGGTTAACGATAAATTCTGTCCAAGCTGAACGCTACCGCCTTCTGCTATTAAATCCTGAAGTGCTTTCTCGGTTGAAGCTGAACCGGTAATAATATCCAGTTCATAATTAGATAATGCTTCGATCTGCACGATTGCTCCAAGATTATCCCATCGCTGGTCGCGTTCACTCCATGCATAATTCATTCCGTCTTCCCGGACATCATACATGTCACCCTCTTGCGGATCAACGATATCGTCAAGATCTGCAACTGTATCCACCTGTCCGACGTAATGTAAAGCTTTGGCAGCCTGAGCAATTTCAGTTCGAACTTCTGCAAGATCTGTTTTGCTTGCAGCATCTGTTATACCATACCCATCAAGCGTTGTAGGAACGTTTTCAATGATATCCCAGTCAACACCCATCTCAGGGTTATATACTGTATGGACAGTACCATTGGCGTCTACAGCCAGTCCATCACCGATTTTAATTCCGCCTAAAGAATTTTTAGACGCTGCAGGAAGTTCATAATTTTCCAAGGATGCAAGTTTCTCTTTTTCTTCTGAGGTGTAATCATTTGAAGAAAGCCCTTTGCCTGCAACTTTGTCAACTTTGCCTGAGATATCCTGATGTTCAGTAATAGCATTCGCAACTTTTTGGCGTTCAGCATTTGTATAGTCGTTTGTACTTAAACCTTTTCCGTATTCCTGCTGAACATATGTTTCTTTTGCTTTGTCCCACAGATATTTAATACCTGCCGAATCGAGATATTTGTTCCCATTTGCCATTGGATCCACTCCTTTCTTACGTTTCTGTTATTTCTTCCAATTCTGTTTTTGATAAAGGCTGAACCGGGACGTTTGAAAGATCCGGGATTCCAATGTCTTGCAAGGAAACATCTCCGATCAATTCCACTCCATTGATTCTTGGCTTATTTGTTAAGCCTTCATAATCTCCTGGTTCTTTTCCGCTTCCAACTGGAGTAACAAGGGTGAGCGTATGATAATTCCCCTTGCGTACAGCGTGGATATCAGGATCATACATATACCCACCCCCTTTATTCATTTGATCTGAATGTGACTTCATCTGTTAAAATAAGGTCACCAGAAAAAGTTTCTTTTATTTGTATTTGATTTGAACTGTCTATAAAAACAAGTTGAATATCAAATCTATAATTTCCATATGATAAATTATCAGTGTCTTCTGGTTCGATTCTTAATTGATAATCTCCACGGCCCAGCTTTACAATTCCGCCAGAGCTAAGTTTTTTCTGGAATAAATATGAATTAATTTTACTTGTCTTTTTTACTGTAAAATAAATTTCAGTAAAATCGACATTTGTAATTTCTCCATCGAGATCATTGACTAAAAACCGTTCCAGCCTTAAATCGCCTCTTGGCATGCGAATCATCATAAAGCCAGGCCTCCTTTAATCACCAGCGGCGTTCTTCAGGATAATAAGGAGGATAATGCCCTGACATATCCTGTCTCATGTCGCGATTTGGATATCCGTTCATGCTCATATTTCCGCCACGGCTATAAGAATTGTATGAATTATATGAATTGCCGCCCATGTAAGAATTACCTGACTGCATTTCTTCTGCTTCCTTCATAGCAGCAAAAGTAGCTAAGCTCTTTAAGGAGTGAGCAAGCAAGTCAATTCTGCGAAGATCGCCTTCACTCATTTCGGCTCCGGTTCTATATTTTTCTTCAAGAGCAGCAAGCTCTTTGCACATTTTATTTTCAAGATGTTTATACATAGTCAACACTCCTTTACGCTAACCTTGTTACTTCAACATTCAAATTACGAAGGTTAAGAGCAGGTGCTACCGCTGTAGGTGTAGCACCTTCGGAAGCATTCTCAACTGCAACGGTATAGCAGCATTCGGCAGGAACGTCGACAATTGCAAATCCACTAACATTCCAATAAGCATCAACGACGGTTGGAGTTGCTGCAGCAACGCTAGCTTGATCAATTTCACCACCAATAGCGATAGCAAGCTGAATTTCGCCAACGGTACCGTCTGTTGGAACAGCGATATTTCCGTCGTAGGCAACACGATATCTTGCAAACCGCCCACAAGGATTATTTACAATTCCGCGAAGAGTAAGAATTCCGGAGCCCGGACGATGGATAACATATCCACGATTACAACGGATACTATCGTCTAAAAGAGCGGAAGCTCCAGGC
>ODAI014522888.1_pt1 | contig 11393 bp, 10 predicted proteins | sample 1539321 | NCBI WGS metagenome assembly ODAI01 (sample SAMN02144231, study PRJEB22623) | gut metagenome | biome: sheep rumen | host: Ovis aries | place: New Zealand
ATATAAAAAAATCTTTAAATTTATTTGATTATATATTATATATTATAATAAATGATCAATATTAATTTTAATTTATTAAAAAACTATAATTAAATTTGTCTTAATAGTAAAATCCTTGCTTCTTTTTTGATTGCTATAGTAAGAAAAAGATGGCTCAACTCTTTCAAGTATCCATCCTCTTCCTCTAATACCGAGTTTATTTCGTCCGTCACTTGTTTTCGATAGAAGTATTCTTCATAATTATCCGCCATGTTTTCTCCATTTCGATAAATCTCTACCGTAAAAGTTTCGCACAGCTCATCGGAATATACTTCCATCTCATATACATGATCTTTAAATGCATTTACGCCTTTATTCTTTTTTTTCGACGCTTCGCACTTCAAATGTACCACCGTACTTCTCTTCCAGATTATGGACAACTATCTGTTCAGCTTTTTTTGAACTGATTTCTATTGCTTCACACCCCGTTGCCGCGAGCATGACTGTCGACATCATCAAAGCAAAGGCCTTTTTTGTGTTTTCTTTAGTGCCCATATTCATTATTGGTTGCGCCAAAAGACGTAGTACTGTTCTGGCTTTCTCACTTTTTGTCTTTTGCTTACCCAACATAAGCAGAACCCTCATTCTGCATGATGAGTCTCCGTGTCAGGCAAATTCCATAGAGCCCCGGCAATAAAACGATAAAACACTACTTCTGTCAACTCTCCAAAGTAATCATTTTCTATCCGCTTTTTTTCTTCTAATTCAATATCCCCCAGATCATGTTCCCCCTCGGAGTCAGACACTTGTGTATTATAGGTTCTGGGAGTAGATCCATGGTTTGTAAATGATCGCAGCCCATACATCCAATTTATAGAATGATTTTTATATGCGTACCCATCAAGACTCGAATATCCTGCCTTTGAATCATCAAGACATATTAAACTCTTTTCAGGACAATAACCCATCCATTCCCATTCTGAAGCAAAAGAACCCGCTAATTCGACAGTTCCTGTTTGATCGTTGTAATAATACACTTCAAGTGTCCCACTCCAACCATTGCTGTTTTCCTTGAATAAAATCTCTGGTACACCATCGTTATCCAAATCCATTAACGCCCATTCGTCCGGTTTAGATTCCACAACCGATTTATACCCTTCCCCAAAGAAATCATTATAAACGGAATAGTCAAACGATATTGCGTCTATTTGGGGTGTTGTATCTACTCCTCCTTCATCTTCCCTATCATCAGTGATTACGTTAGTATCCTCTTGGACTCCAAAAGCTTCGTATACGGCAGTAAAATTATCCATGGAACTTTGCCCCAGAAGAAAGGATCCTTCAAAGTAAGGATTATAATCATCTCCTTGATAATACTGATGATTATAATATGAGAAACCGTTTGCGCTGTCTGAATACACCTGATCATATTCATCATTATAATAGCCCTCTGTATCTTCAATTTCTGCCATCCATACAGTTTCACTATCATATGCGCCCTCTCTCCACGTTTCTACTGCAACATACTCCTTTCCTTTAAAACGAACATGCTCCACAATACCATCGCCGTTTGGATAAGAAGCGTAAGTTGAAGGGCCATGGTTATATCCATTTCTCGGTGTAAGTAAGAAGGTAAATTCACCATTTTTGTAAGTATATACATCATAAACAGACGTTCTTTCTTCCGGAATCATCCTGTTAATTGCATTTTGCGTCGCTCAGTGTCCACCGGAGCGTTGCAAGTGGCCAGTCAAGAAGACATTATTCCACGGTGCTCTTGACATGAGCCTCCATCGCATGTGATTCAATGGCAAAGTGGCCAAGCGGCATAAATGCTGGCTTTGCCATGGCAGAAAGCCTATCACATGCTACTCATGTAAAGAGCCTTTCGCGGCATAAAGCCTTCTTGACTGGCCGGCCACTGATACTGCAATCTGGCCACTGGGCGGCGCAAAAGCGGACACTCAGTGCCGCCATATGCACTCAGATGCAAAGTTCACATTATAGGCAACTTTATTATGATGGCAAGCTATATAATGACCCATGCCCGTCAACTGATTATGGGGCTTGGCAGGAGAAATACCTGGTGGCACATATTTGCCGATATCTGCCAGAAATATGTCGTTGCCGCCATATGGCGATTAACCATTTTGTAGAGCATTTATTTCGTGTACCCTTTTTTAATCCAGACAAGGCGCTACAGATAGTTTTCGCTTTTGAGGTAACATTGGTAAGCACGATTTATTATGAAAATAGCTTGCAATAGGCAAGCTGGATATCAGAAATCATGAACTTCGCGGATTCAGGTGTTATTTAAGAGAAGGAGTAGACTTATTATGAAATTATCTGTTTATGAAATACAAAGAATTGAGACGGAAATGCTTCTTGAAATAATGAATATTTCTAAAAAATATGGGTTGCAGATTTTCGCGGGGGGAGGAACAGCATTAGGAGCGATTAGACATCATGGCCCAATTCCTTGGGATTCGGATGCAGATGTATATGTTCCTTTTCCGGAATTTGTATATGTATGTAGAATATTGAATGATACTCTGTCAGATAAATATGTCGTTAATTCATATGAGGTAAATGGTAATAACAGAATTCTTTATGGAAAAGTAGGTGTTAAGGGATACTCAGATACTATTTTACACGTTGACATTTTTCCGCTTTTAGGGTTACCAAAAGATAAAGAGAAGCATGAATTATTTATGAGAAAAGCAGAAGTACTAAAATGGATTCATTTTTATAAGACTCATAAGCTGAGTAAAGATCGCTTGGTATTACGTGTTTTGTGTAAATGTATTCCATTATCAAGTTCATTTATAAGAAAACAGTTTAAACGTTTTGTTTCACAGTATGATTACTATGACTCTGAATATGTGTTTAATGCAAATTCTGGCATTGTTAAACCGAAAAGTGTTGAAAGAAAACTATTTGGCAAAGGGTTATGGGTTGACTATGATGGTATTAAAATAAAAATACCTGAACACTATGATGCCTATTTAAGAAATTATTATGGCGATTATATGGAGCTTCCGTGTGAAAAAGAAAGAGCAAAACAGCATAAATTATATATAGTTGGCAAAGTATAAGCATTAAACAAATTTTAATAATTTGAAAGCAGGGGATTAGTTCAGAATAAACTTAAATGAAAACTGAGCTGTTTTAATAACGAGAGAGGTGGGAAAATGCAAGCGATAATTTTAGCAGCAGGAATGGGCAAGAGATTAAAGGGGTTAACACAAAATAATACGAAATGTATGGTTAAAGTAAACGGCGTGACACTTATTGATAGAATGCTTCATCAAATTGAAAAGCTGAATCTTACCAAGATAATTATTGTAGTTGGTTATGAAGGCCAGAAATTGATAGATTACATCGGAACCCTGGACATACGAACACCAGTGATATTTATTAATAATCCAATATATGATAAAACTAATAATATTTATTCTTTAGCACTTGCTAAAGAATGGCTTTGCAAAGAGGATACATTGCTTTTTGAATCTGATTTGATTTTCGAAGATGCTGTATTAGATGAAATAGTACATGATCCACGAGAGACGCTTGCGCTTGTTGATAAGTATGAATCTTGGATGGATGGTACATGTGTGAAGCTATCTGCTGATGACCAAATAGAAGCTTTTGTTCCAGGCAAGAAGTTTAAATATAATGAAATTAAGGAATACTACAAAACAGTGAATATTTATAAGTTTAGTAAACATTTTTCAGAAACTCATTATGTGCCATTTTTAGAAGCTTATCAGAAAGCTCTTGGCCAAAATGAGTATTATGAGCAAGTCCTTCGAGTCATTACCATGCTTGATGATCCTGAAATAAAAGCAAAAAGATTAAATGGTCAGCGATGGTATGAGATAGACGATATCCAGGATTTAGATATTGCAGAATCAATCTTTACTCGCAATCAAGATGAGCATGTCCGATTGCTGCAGGGACGCTATGGTGGGTATTGGAGATACCCCAAATTGATAGATTTTTGTTATTTGGTTAATCCATATTTTCCTCCTGAAAAAATGAAGGATGAAATGCGAGCTAATTTTGATACATTGCTTACAGAGTATCCATCTGGTATGCGTGTGAATAGTCTACTTGCCTCTAAAAACTTCAATGTTCATCAAGATAATATTATTGTTGGAAATGGTGCAGCAGAGTTAATCAAAAGTTTGATGGAACATTTGGACGGAAATATAGGCTTCATACGTCCGACATTTGATGAGTATCCTAATCGCTATGATAAAAATAGATCTGTTTACTTCGTACCAAGTAATCGCGATTATTCCTATTCGGTGGATGACTTAATTAAATATTTTGAAAATAAAGACATACAAAACTTAGTGGTTGTTAACCCAGATAATCCTAGTGGAAATTATATTTCAAAAACAGAGTTATTACGACTTATTAAATGGAGCAACGATAGAGGGATCAAGTTGATAATAGATGAATCTTTTGCTGATTTTGCAGATGAGAAAGAAAATACTCTTATTGACCAGAGCCTTTTGGATGATAATCCACATTTATTTGTAATGAAGAGTATTTCAAAGTCATATGGTGTTCCAGGCCTGCGTCTGGGGGTTTTAGCATCAGGAGATACAGATGCCATAAGCTATTTAAAAAAGAATATTGCTATCTGGAATATTAATTCTTTTGGTGAATTCTATATGCAAATAGAAGAAAAGTATAAGAGCGATTATGAGAATGCACTTATTAAACTTCGCGAAGAGAGAACTCGATTTCAAATTGAGCTATCTGAAATTAAAGGTGTTCGAGTAATTCCATCGCAGGCAAATTTTATTATGGTTGAAATCGAAGGAGGGATTTCTCCTCAAGAACTGTTAAAAAGACTTTTGATAAAGCATAATTTATTGATTAAAGAGTTAACGACTAAAACAAATGGACGAAATTATCTTAGATTAGCAATTAGAAATAAAGAAGAGAATGACATACTTGTTGGAGCCATAAAAAAGGAATTGCAATATATTGATAGAAGAGCATAATACTATAATTGGACAATATTATTCTTATGACTTAGGATAATTATGTCAAATCGTGAAGATTGTACTGCTTTGTATAGTATTGTGGTTATGTAGTATATTTTTTGCTTTATAAAAATAATTCAGACAGTTCGAAATAGTTTTTATTTGCTAATGATAAGAATATGGTGAAGTGGTCATGATAAAGGAGTGTAGATTAATTTTATGAGGATAACTATAGTTGGGGGTGGGAATATAGGGACTCAGTTTGCTGTTCACAGTGCAGAAAAAGGGCATGAAGTAACAATATTTACGTCTACACCAGAGCTATATGACGGATATTTGAATATAGTTGATGAGAATGGTTTCATTATTCATGAAGGTAATATTAGAAAAGCAACTTCAAATCCTGATTGTGCGTTTCGCGATGCAGAATACATTATTATTACAATACCAGCCAAAGTAATGAAAACAGTTGCAGATATGATTTATAATTGTGCTGATTCAAAGACAACGATTGGAGTTGTACCTGGAAATGGTGGCAGTGAGTGTGTCTTTAGAAAATGTATCGAAAGAGGAAATGTATTTTTTGGCATTGAGCGGGTTCCAGCAATTGCAAGGCTTGTTAAAAAGGGAAAAACAGTAAGATCTATTGGGTATCGTGATGAACTTCATGTTGCTACTGTTCCGAGAAAGAATGCAGAAAAATGTGCAGAATTTATCGAAAGCATTTTTGAGAAGAAAACCGTCGTGATTCCAAATTTCTTGAATTTAACACTAACACCATCTAATCCAATTCTCCATACAGCAAGATTGCGAACACTGTTCGGAGACTGGCACAAAGGCGTAACTTATGATAGAGTTCCTCTTTTCTATGAAGAGTGGGATAATAAATCGTCGGCATTATTGATAGCTTGTGATGAAGAAGTACAAGAAATCTGTCATGCGTTGCCAGAGATGGATTTACAATATGTTACGTCTTTACGTTTACATTATGATAGTGAGGATATTGAAGCAATGACGAATAAGATTTCGTCAATAAAAGCATTTAAGGGATTGGCATCACCTATGGTGAAGGTGAAAGATGGATTTGTTCCGGATTTGCATTCAAGGTATTTTACTTCAGATTTTTCATATGGTCTAACTATTATAAAACAAGTAGCAGATTTTGTTGGTATACCAACACCTAATATTGATGAAACGATGGAATGGTATAAAAGTATAGCGGTGGAAACAGAAGAGTTTAGATTTGAGAATTATGGAATCATTGATAGGAAGACCCTTGAACAATTTTATATGCAATAAAGAAGTTATGCTTACACACCTATGCCAGAAGAGCCATATTTATTCATTATTACCTGTATGTGAATTCTGCATCTGAGTCACACTAAGCAACATTACGGTGCCTTTCAGCAATTTCTATAGAAAAAGTTATACATATTAGTTGTCATTCGACACTCCGGATCCGGAAATACGGTTCTTGTTCTTGGAATGAGAATAGATGGTAGACATTGCTGTTGCGATTGTTAAGGGGGATAAACGACCGCAGAAGGTTTACTGGCGGATTTTATGGAGGTACATATTTTGAAGAAAGCACTAATTACCGGTATTACAGGACAGGACGGATCATATTTAGCAGAGTTCCTGCTTGAAAAAGGATATGAAGTTCACGGTGTACATCGACGCGCCTCAATCTCCAATATGGGACGCATAGAACATATCCTTGATAAAATCACATTGCATGACGGCGATCTGAGCGACAGCTCTTCTCTGATCAGAATTATTAATCTCGTAAGGCCTGACGAAATTTACAACCTGGCAGCGCAGAGCCATGTACAGGTAAGTTTCGATGTGCCTGAGTATTCAGGGGATGTGGACGCCATCGGTGTACTGAGAATTCTTGAGGCAGTTCGTATCCTTGGTTTGGAGAAGCAGTGCCGTATCTATCAGGCTTCAACATCAGAGCTTTATGGAAAAGTGGAAGAGATTCCCCAGAAGGAGACAACACCGTTCCACCCGTACAGCCCTTATGCCGTGGCGAAGCAGTATGGCTTCTGGATCACGAAGGAATATCGAGAAGCTTACGGTATGTTTGCTGTGAACGGTATTCTTTTTAATCATGAGTCAGAACGACGCGGTGAGAACTTCGTCACAAGGAAGATCACACTGGCAGCAGGACGTATTGCAGAAGGCCTGCAGGATCATCTGGAACTCGGCAACATGGATTCTCTTCGTGATTGGGGGTATGCGAAAGACTACGTTGAGTGTATGTGGCTGATTCTACAGCAGGAAAAGCCGGATGATTTTGTTATTGCTACGGGAGAACAGCACACTGTTCGTGATTTCACGGAGAAAGCGTTTGCTGCCAATGGTATTTCAATTCGATGGGAAGGCAGCGGCCTTGATGAAAAGGGCTACGATGCTGAGACTGGAAAGATGCTGGTTTGCGTCAATCCTGCCTGGTTCCGGCCGACAGATGTAGACAATCTTTGGGGAGATCCTACTAAGGCAAAGACGGTCCTTGGCTGGGATCCGCAGAAGACTTCCTATGAGGAATTGGTAAGAATTATGGCTGAGCATGATAGAAAACTCGCTATGAGAGAAAAAGCTCTTAAGGAGGCGGAATAATACCATGATGGAGAAGAGTGCTAGGATTTATGTGGCTGGTCATAGAGGAATGGTAGGAAGTGCCATTGTTCGTGAACTGGAAAAACAGGGATATCACAATCTGGTACTCCGCACACACAGGGAACTTGACCTTACCCGTCAGGAAGCGGTGGAGAAGTTTTTTGAAGAGGAAAGACCGGAGTACGTTTTTCTGGCAGCAGCGAAAGTCGGCGGCATCATGGGCAACGCTACAGCTAAGGCCGATTTCATGTATGACAACATGAGTCTTGAGATGAATGTAATACATTCTGCCTGGAAGAATGGCTGCAAAAAGCTGGAGTTTCTCGGCAGCTCCTGCATCTATCCGCGTATGGCTCCTCAGCCAATGCCGGAGAGCTGTCTGCTGACATCCTCCTTGGAATCCACCAATGAGGCGTATGCTTTGGCGAAGATTAGTGGTCTTAAGTACTGCGAATATCTGAACGGCCAGTATGGTACGGACTATATCAGCGTTATGCCCACAAACCTTTATGGTCCGAATGATAACTATCACCCTGAACATTCTCACGTTTTACCAGCTCTTATCCGCCGTTTCCATGAGGCAAAGACGGAAGGGAAAGAGAGTGTTACCTGTTGGGGAGATGGAAGTCCTCTGCGAGAGTTCCTCTATGTGGATGATCTCGCAAACCTTTGTGTGTTCCTGATGAATAACTATAGCGGAAATGAAACTGTAAACGCCGGAACCGGAAAAGAGCTGACAATTAAAGAACTGACGGAACTTGTAGCTAAGGTAGTCGGTTATACGGGGCGCATCGAATGGGATCCGAGTAAGCCGAATGGCACACCGAGGAAGCTTCTGGACGTATCGAAAGCCACAGGGCTCGGATGGACCTATAAGACGGAACTGGAAGACGGAATCAAGTTAGCATATAAGGACTTCCTGGAGAATCCGATGAGGGCTGAAAGATGAATATAATCATCCTATCCGGCGGTTCCGGAAAGCGGCTCTGGCCGCTTAGTAATGATATTAGAAGTAAGCAGTTTATAAAAATCTTTAAAAAGCCGGAGCACTCGATCCCCATGGGAGCAGAGTATACAGACGAGTATGAATCCATGGTACAGAGGATCTACCGGCAGATTAAAACAGTCGATCCGAATGCAACTGTGACGATTGCCACCTCCAAGTCACAGGTTTCAGCTATTCATAACCAGTTGGGATTGGATGTTGGGATCTCCGTTGAACCCTGTCGAAGAGATACCTTTGCAGCTATTGCCTTATCGACGGCTTACCTTCATGATGTGAAGGGGGTGAGTGCAGAAGAAGCAGTTGTTGTCTGTCCGGTTGACCCTTATGTGGAAGAAGACTATTTCAGATCCCTTGAAGATATGTGCGAGGCTGCACAGAACGGAAAAGCGAACCTTGTTCTGATGGGTATTGAGCCGACATACCCAAGTGAAAAGTACGGCTATATTAAGCCGAAAGAAGGCGGCTGGGGCTTTACGGAGAAGCCGAATAAAGAAAAAGCGGAAGAGTATATCGCTGCCGGTGCTCTCTGGAACGGAGGGGTATTCGCGTATAAGCTGAGTTATGTCCTTGAAAAGAGCAAAGAATTGCTTGGTACAAGTTCATACGAAGAACTTTTCAATGGGTATGCCGGACTGAAAAAGATTTCTTTTGACTATGCGGTTGTAGAGCAGGAAAGCTCCATCGAGGTACTGCGCTATTCCGGCACATGGAAAGATCTTGGTACCTGGAATACTCTTACCGAAGCGATGGAAGAGAATACAGTTGGCGATGTAAGACTGAATGAAAATTGCGCTAATGTCCATGTGATCAATGAGATGGGTGTTCCGATTCTGGGAATGGGGCTTCAGGATGTTGTAATCAGTGCCTCGGCGGAAGGTATTCTTGTATCTAATAAGGAGCAGAGCAGTTATATCAAACCGTTCGTAGATGAGATAAATCAGCAGGTTATGTTTGCTGAGAAGTCTTGGGGTTCCTATCGCGTTCTGGATGTGGAAGAGGGCAGCATGACGGTCAAGGTCACACTGAATCCCGGTCACAAAATGAACTACCACAGTCATGAGAAACGAGATGAAATCTGGAATGTTATTAGCGGATCCGGCAATACGATCGTCGATGGCATGAAGCAGCCGATCAAGATTGGAGATGTTATCACCATGGCAGCCGGATGCAAACATACAGTGGTTGCCGGTGATTCTGGTCTTCAGATGATTGAGGTGCAGATTGGATTTGACATCAGCGTTGCCGATAAAAAGAAATACGAATGGCCTTTATAAACCGGGTACTGCTCTTATGAAAAAACGAAAGCCCTTTATAATGACTTCTGCCTCAAAGGAATATCTTTGGGGCGGAAGCCGTTTGAATGATGATTTTAATCTTGGATTGGAGGCTAATCCTCTGGCGGAAGCGTGGATGTGCAGTACACATGCAGACGGACAGAGCTGCGTGGATGGTATGCCATTAGGAGAGTATCTCAGATGGCATTCGGATTTTCTTGGATCTCATCCGCTTCAGGCTACCCGGGAAAAGCCGGAGCTCCCGATTTTGATTAAGCTTATTGATGCGCGGAAGGACCTGTCCGTTCAGGTGCATCCAAATGATGAATACGCAGCCGTACATGAGAACGGATCTCTTGGAAAGACGGAGATGTGGTATGTACTTGATGCGAGACCTGGTGCAGAATTAATCTATGGATTCAGAGAGGATATGACGGCAGACCAGGTGAAGGAAAGCATTTACAACGGCACGATTACAGAATATCTCAACCATGTCCCTGTGAAGAAAAATGATCTTTTCCTGGTGGAGCCGGGGACAGTCCATGCGATTGGAGCAGGATGCCTGATAGCAGAGATACAGGAGAGCAGTAACATTACATATCGTCTCTATGATTATGACCGTGTTGATAAAAACGGAGCTAAACGCCCTCTGCATATTGAGAAAGCCTTGGATGTAATGAATATGAAGAGCAGTGCATCTCCGCGGCAGCCACTCAGAGTCCTTCGCTATAAACCGGGATATGCTTCTGAATTGCTTACAAGGTGTAAATACTTTCAAGTGGAGAGGCTGCTTTTGAATACTGAAGTACAGCGGGATTTGGTTAGTTACCAAACCGGAGAGAACAGTTTTCATGCATTGCTTTGCGTTGACGGGTGTGGAACGATCAGTGGTGAAGGTGTAGCCATAAATTTCTTCAAAGGAGATTGCATCTTTGTCCCTGCTGGTAGTGACGTGCTGAAGCTGCATGGCATGGCACAGATTTTGGATGTGAGTTGCTGAGAGAATAATCAAGGAGACAGTAAAAAATGCTGGGTATGTGAATAATTCTTTTGTGGAACAACGAAATTAAATAATAAAAAATTACGAATATTAGGTATAAAATACGAAATGGTTGATAATACTGAATGAACGATATCTTTTACGAAAGTTACTTATAATAATGAGCAGTTTTCTATACGAAAGTAAGTTATAAAAATGCGTATTTATACGAAAACATTGATAATGAGCCATGGATGATGTATATTCCGGTCGGGTAAGACATACTGTACGGAGTTTCAGAACACGCCTTCCGGAGTTTGAGGACACCCTTTCCGTCATCTGGACGCATCCCGTTCCGGTAAAACAGGTCAGTGCTTCCGAAACAGGATGCTATTGATAATTGTTAATGGTGAAGAACACTATTGTTTTAAAAGATTTACACTAAAGTGTAAAAAATGACACTATTGATTATAAAAACAGATTTCGAAGGTGAGTTACACTAAAGTCTTAAAATAATGAACTCTGTCAGTTAC
>ODAI011286824.1_pt1 | contig 11392 bp, 5 predicted proteins | sample 1539321 | NCBI WGS metagenome assembly ODAI01 (sample SAMN02144231, study PRJEB22623) | gut metagenome | biome: sheep rumen | host: Ovis aries | place: New Zealand
GGTCGAGGGTCTTCCTGCCGAAAGGAAGAGCTGAAGCGGAGAATCGCTTGCCGGAAGTGATTTCAAGGCCGAGACCACCGGCATCCGTCACTCTGAAATACTTCATACCGGTCTTCGTTCCGGACTCCTGCGTGCGTACATAGCCGTAATGGTACTGGTCGTTCACGCTCTGGTGATATTTGCCCATGAGGGCGGCTGAGTTCCTGTCAGAATAGTTCTCGAAGGGACCCTTGCCGAAGAATTCCAGGTCGGAATACTTTCCGCCCATGGTGAACTCCATTCCGAAACGGAACAGATCGGGACATTCGGAAAGACCTCCCTCGTCAGTAAGGCTCTCCGTTCCTTCGACGGTTCCGTCGGGATAGATCCTGTAGACCATCTGGACTCCGGCCTTGCCTTCTAGCGGTTCATAGACCGTCTTGACGACGTAATTGTCGCCGTCCTTGCTGACATCCGTCGACTTCACCTTGAACTCCGGATACATCCACATCTTGCTGCGGACTTCATTCCTTGCGCCGAGGTCGTTCTCTATCGGAGCCCTTCCGAAAGCGGGCATGAGGGGTTCTTCGATGAGAGACTTTCCGTCAATCTTGTAAGAGGCGATGGCTCCGTCGATGAAGCCTATCTCCCAAGCGGAGATCCTGGGCTGCTGCGTACCGGCGGAGTAGACAAATGAGCCGGAGAAGGTATTTCCGTCACGGATGATCTTACCCCCTGAAACGGAAGCGTCTCCACCTCTGAATGACGCTCCCTCGCTTTCCGAGATCGCTATCTGGTCGTATGAAACCACGCTGCCGGCGGGGAGAAGCCCATCCTTTCCCTTGAGCACGTAGTTGACGTTGAGGTAGATGTCATCCGCGCAGCAGCACGCCTTGGCGGCAGCCTCCTTGATCTGGTCAAGAGTGACGCCAAGAGACACCGTGGCGGTCTGTCCGGGAGCGACGTCAAGATTCTCCACCGAACCCGTCAGGATCTTTTCCCCTTCGGCCTCGACATTCCACTCGAGGCGGTATCTTCCCAAATCGATGAAGAAATTCTCATTGTAGACATTGACCTTGATCTCCCCTTCGAGCGAAGCGGGTGAAGTAAGGATCGAACGGTACTGGTAACGCACCTCATAAGAATGGGGATGGTAGGTCCTGTCAGCGGCGATCACGCCGTTGCAGTTGAACGATCCGTCGGAAGCGTCATGGTCGTTGAAATCTCCTCCGAAAGCGAAGATGTGGTCCGTACCTCCGGTATTCACCGGCCAGCTGATGGCCTGGTCGACGAAGTCCCATATATATCCTCCCTGGTATGCCGGATACTTGCGCACGGCGTCCCAGTACTCCTTGAAGTTTCCGATGGAATTGCCCATGGCATGGGCGTATTCGCACTGGATGAGGGGACGGTCGGGATTGGAGGTGGCGTACCTTATACAGCCTTCCACTCCGAGATACATCGGGCAGTAGATGTCGGTATTGCGGTCACGTCCCGCTCTTTCGTACTGTACCGGACGGGAAGAATCATACGCCTTGATCCAGTCGTACAACTGATAGAAGTTCTCACCGTTTCCGGCTTCATTGCCCATACTCCAGACAACTACGCACGGATGGTTGAAATCCCTTTTCACCATCCTCTGTCCCCTCTGGAGATGAGCGTACGTGAAGTCGGTCCTCTTCGCCAGGGTAGCGTCACCGTAACCCATTCCGTGGGATTCGATGTTCGCTTCGTCGGTCACATATATTCCGTACTCGTCGCACAGGTCGTACCAAACGGGATCGTTGGGATAATGGCTGGTCCTGACGGCATTGACGTTGAGTTCCTTCATTATGCGGATATCCCTTATCATGTCTTCCCGAGAAAGGACATAGCCGCCGTAGGGATCTATCTCATGACGGTCGACTCCCTTTATGAGGACCTGCTTTCCGTTCACGAGGAACTGGGCTCCCTTCACCTCCACTGTCCGGAATCCCATCCTTACCGATGTGCTTTCGCACACGCCCTTTCCGTCCTTGGCGGTCACGGTCAGACGGTACAGATTCGGATCCTCGGCGCTCCAAAGTTTCGGGGAGGAAACCTTTCCCTCATACCTGAGGGCGACATTTCCGTTCTCTGACTCCTCAAACCTTCTTGGAACGGGTGTGGCGAAAGAGGCCACCTCCGTGCCTTCAGGATCGGTAAGGGTGTACTGCACTGTCGTGATACCGGGGGTGACTTCCGCATAGACGGAGAAGTTTCCGTTCATGTCACCCTTGATGTGGATATCTTCGATCCTTCTCTGTTCCCTGGTATAGACGTATATTCCGCGGGCGATTCCCGTGAATCTCCAGAAATCCTGGTCCTCGAGGTAAGTTCCGTCGCACCAGCGGAAGATTTCGAGAGCGATTACGTTCTCGCCTTCCTTCACCGCCTTGGTTATGTCGAAGCGGGCCTCGAGCTTGCTGTCCTCGCTGTAGCCGACCTCCTTTCCGTTCACCCAAACCCTGACATTGGATGTCGCGGAGCCGATACAGAGGCATATCTGCTTTCCGATCCAGGACTTGTCAACAGTGAAGGTTCTTCTGTACTGTCCCACATAATTGTCCTCCGTCGCCGGATAGGGAGGGTTTGTCTCGTAGTTCCCTCTCCATGCATAACCAATGTTCACGTAGAGAGGGTCTCCGTAACCGTTGAGTTCCAGCATTCCGGGGACAGGAATCTCATCCCATGAGGAGTCGTTGTAGCCCACCGCTTCGAATCCTTTGAGACGTGTAGTCACCGAGGGGTTGAAATGGAACTTCCACATTCCCGAAAGGGAAATGGTATTCTGCTGGTCGGTAGTGAATGTTGAGCTCATCGGCAGGCGGTTCCTTTCAACGATTCCGGGATCCTGCCAATCTTCCATTTTCTGTGCGGAAGAGACGGCTCCCGCAAGAGGAAGCACAGCCGCTGCGAAAATCAATTTGAAAAAAGGTTTCATTTATGGTTTTGGTTTTTGTTTGCGTATGTCATTTTCTGTTGTACGATGCCGGGACTGAAAGAAGGGTTACTCTCCCATCCATCGCAGTGGCGAGTATCCTGAAGTCCTTTCCCTCTCGCCACACCTGAAGAGGATTGATGAGGGCTATGGACAGTTTATGGGCCCATAGGACATCACCTGTCTCAGAAGACATGGCGATGAGATTCCCTTTGCAGGTCGGTATGAAAAGTACCCCGTCCTTTTCAACAAGGGCGGTGGGAGCTATCTCATAACCAGTCATGTTCTCCTTTTCCCATATCTTTTCGGGAGAATCCGGGGATATGGCGTAGGTCTTGTGGAACATGGTCTTTGAGAAGATCTTCGTTCCGTCTTCGGACATTCCGAGGGCATCCCTTCCGCCTTCAACGAAGAAGGCCTGTTCTCCGGTACGGGCGTCTATCGCATAGATCCTGCGGTCGGGAACCGCCACGAATATCTTTCCTCCGGCTTTGACGGGGACACAAGAGGCCGGCGAATAGTTCCTCACGGGACGTCCTACGGTCCAGACCCACTGCAATGCCCCCGTATCTGGATCGAGGGAATAGAGTTTCCTGCCCCAAGTTCCGAAGACCACCTGCTGCCCGTCAATGAACGGTGTCGAAGCCTGATGTCCCTCCACCTCGGAGTATTCCCACACAAGGGAACCGTCACGAAGAGAAAGGCAACGGAAAGCGCCGTCCGATGCGCCTATATAGACTTTTCCGTTTCTTATGACTGGCGAGGCGACCACGGATTTACGGGCGGAATGGGACCAGAGGATTTCTCCGTCGGAAGTTCCGAGAGCATAGATCTTGCCGTCAGAGCATCCCACAACGAGAGTTTTTCCTTCGACGGCGGGAGTGGAGAATATCTTTCCCGGGAACTTTCGGGACCACACCGTCTGCCCGTCCCTTAGCGAAATCGCCCTCACGAAACCCGAAGAAGTCGTATAAAAGGCCGTATCTCCACTTATGGCGGAACCTGCCACGATATTGTATTCATCCTGGAAGGACCAGATTTCCTTGACCCCGGGATAAGTGTCATTGACATCATACCTCATCCATGGATAATCGGCCGGTAGGCCGTGCGCATCGTAGGATACGGTATCTTTGACAGGAGACAGACGGGCGGTATACCACGGTTCCATAAGGACAGCCGAATGTGGATATACCCTTCTTTCAGCCACAGCCACGCTGTCTTCATACAGTTCGATGATATTGTACCCGGCAGCACCGTTTCCCGACATTCCGGAACGTCCCAATACAGCCGGTATTCCGCCGTAGTTGAGGGCCGTATTGGCATGCCAATGACCGCCGATTTCGAAACGGACGTCAAGCGCCTTGAGGGTTCTGGTGACATCGGAATAGTTCAGAACCGACGAATCCATAGGATAGTGGTTCATGAAAATGCTTTTCCTTCCCTTCGGAAGGTTCTCAAGCCAAACCATGCTCTCATGAGGGACAAGGGCCGGGGACATCCTCATGTCGGGTCCGCTGTTGCAACCGATGAACCTCCATCCGCCTTCCTCGAAGCAGAACTGCTCATATCCGAAAACGGAGAGAAAAGTGTTGCATCCGCTCTCGGACCAGTTTGCGTCATGATTTCCCGCGAGAACATAATGCCTCACCTTGAGTGAATCGATGATGGATTTGGCGAGAGCGATCTCCTCATCCGAACCGAAGTCAGTAATGTCACCGCCGAACACCACGAAATCGAGTGATTCCTGACGGTTGAGGTCCCTTATGCATAGACGGAGATCCTCCACCGAAGGAGCGTTGACCGCTATGTGGACATCGGTAATGAAAGCGAAACGGACCGGCCTTTCTCCATATCCCGAAGAAAGGGGCAAGGCTCTGCATACCGTTCCCGTAAATGGCAGGAACAGTACGGTAAAGAGCGCTGCTGCAACTTGGAAGAACTTTTTCACGAGCGTAAGGATTGGAATAAGCGAAGATAACATTTTTTCGGCGAACAGCGCCACTGTGTCAGCGATAAAAGCGCGCGGGGGTAACCGTAGTAAAAGCAATTCCTTCCCCAAACCAAGACAAATATGCCCGGAGGATCGGAATCCTTCCGGGCATATCGATTGTTTGTCATGCCTTCAGCGTATCACCGTGTCAGATGACCTCCATGTCAGAGGATTTCATCCAGCCTTCCCTGCCGTCGGAGAGTTGGATATTCCTCCATGAACCCACTTCATCAAGCACCTTCACCTTCGTTCCTTCATGGAGTACGAAAAGGTCCTTTGCGCCTTCAGAGGAAGGGGAGCTCTTCACCGATGAGACGGGAACCATGACGATGGCGTCATCAGCTTTCTCGAAGTCTTTCTTCTGCCAAATGGCCATGGAAAGGGTCAGGACAAAGAGCAGGAATGCCGCTATGCCCGTGAAGAATCCGAGTCTTCTCTTCCCGGCCGAACTGCCGAGAATGAAAAGAAGGGCAAGGGCCAATGTCAAGGCAAGCAGAAGAAGCGAAAGCACCGCCCATGAATTCGAGCCCATGGTGTAGCAAAGGTTCCTCATCCAACCGCGCAGGAAGAATTCCGGGACGGAATCGATCTTGTCCTGCACCTGGGAAGAAGCGAACTCGAGATTGAATCTGGCATCCTTGTGGGAAGGATCAACCTTGAGCGCCCTCTCGTAATTGAGAATCGCCTTGGGATAATCCCCGGCCTTGAAATATGCGTTGCCCGCATTGTAATAGACGTCGGCGGATTCGATGCCGGTGGCGGCTATGGCCTCAAACGAAGATGCCGCATCGGTCCAAAGGCCGGCTTCATATGCCGTCACTCCCCTGTTCCACAGAGAATCCGGATAGCTGTCCTGGGCGTCGGCGGCGAAAGGAAGGACCAAAAGGAGTATGGCTGAAACCGCACCCGCGGCCGTTTTCCTGGAAGAAGAGTGTCCTTTCATCGATGAATCAATTTTGGAAATCACATCCACTGCGCTGTCATAATGCGCCTTCATAGCCTCGTTACCCTCACTAGGGGCATAGCGTGCGTACTCACAGGCGTCGAGAAGGGATATGAACTGGTCGACAGTCTCCTGGGGGACCCCACCCGAAAGCAGGGAAGAGGACATGTTGTCCCTTGAAAGAGCTTCCCCGGAGATGTTCAGCTTGTCGCTCATGAATCCCAGCAGTGCCCTGTGAAGCTCCTCGTAGAATGCCGTATAGAGATTCTTCGAAAGGAAGTCTCCCGCCGTCTTGAGGCGGCCCAGAGCCATCTTTGTCGCCCTTCTGTTCTTCGATGATACCACGTCAGCCCTTCTGGCCGCAGCCGAACGGAGTCCTGTCCAAAGGCCGAGGAATGCGGCGAGAAGAAGAGAGGCCAGAATCCAGAAAAGCGGCTTACCGACGAAGAATGACGAACCGCCTTCAAGAGAAGGTGCCTTCGTCCTTATGTAACGGATATCCTCACCGAGATTGCGTACGCCCTTGCGGTCGGTCACCTGGAGGGTCGACCCTCCCGTCGAAGCGGCGGAGTCACCCTGACCCCTGGCGACCCTGAATGTGATGGGGTCGGTCTTCACGGTAACGTACTGACCGGAAGATGTATCATAGTAGGAATACTCTATCGGTTCGATGGTGAATTCCCCGTGGCTTCTCGGAATGAAAGGATACTCGAAACTCTTGCTCCCGGACGTTCCGCCTGTTCCCCTGTCGGTATTCTCCGTGACCTTGGTGTCATAGACTTCCATATCGGGAGGGAACGACACCTTGGGAGCCTCCAGCAGGGAGACATTGCCCTTACCCGAAACCGTCACCATAAGGGATACGGCCTCATGGGTCTTCAGGGAGTCCTTGGACATCTTTGCGCTTATGGAGAACTTGCCTACTCCACCTCCGAAAGAGGAAGGAGCGCCCGAAGGAAGGGACTTCACGTTCACCGTGATCGCGGGAGTGGATATCCTCTTGCGGATCGTCCTGTAATCATCCTCGAAGAAGCTGTCGAATATGCTTCCTGTACCCCTGGAAGGAGTCCGCACGTTCACAAGGACAACGAGCTCCGAAGGATCGATCTGCAAAGAGCCGGCCTGCTGAGGAATGATGACATAACGTCTCAGTACGGCAGTATTGTATATCTTGTCGTCAAAGGATTCCCGCTGGAATTCGATATTGGAGGGAGCCTCAGTTTCCTGGCTCCAGAAGCCGTTGAAGGAAGGGAATTTCGCATCCTCGAATCCGGCCAGATTTACTCTCTGATAGAGTTTGAGTGTAGCGGTTATCGGTTCACCGATGACGGCCGAAGTCTTGCTGAGCGAGAGCCTCATGAAAAGATCTTCGGAAGAAACTTCGCCGGTCGAAGAAGTCGACGGCTGGCTCTGGGAAGACCCTCCGCCCGATGATGATCCCGAAGAACTTCCACGGGATGATGAAGAACTTCCGTTCGTGACGACCTCAATTGTCGCCGTTCTGGAAGAGATGGCGTTGCCCTTCACTTTGGCTGTAGCTGCGGGCAGCTGGAACGTTCCCGCGGATTTCGGGGCGAGAATATACGTGTAGGTATGTTGGGAAGACCTGGTACGTTTCCCGTTCAATATCTGGATGGACGTGGATGTACCTTTCTGGGGGCCCCATACCAGTTGGAAATCATTCCCGGCCGACCACTGGAAATCCGACGGTGAATCATCCCCTTCAATGATGAAAGTGACATTGAACTGTTCATCCAGACCCACCATGTTGGGGGCCTCGACTTTTATGTCATTCTGGGCACCAAGCGCCCAAGAAGCGGAAAGGAAGACGACTACAGCTGTCAACACTGATGCCGCCTTTCTGATTCCTGTTCCCGTTATACCCTTTAAACTTCTCATCTTCTTCTACCAGTTCTTCTCTTTCTGTCTTGACTTCAGAGCCTCGGCCTTTTCCTTGTTCACCTTGTCCTGGGTCTCTTTCTCTTTGGCCTGTATGGCCTGGAGCATCTGCTGTGCCTGCTGGGGAGAAATCTTTCCTTCCCGGGGCTGCTGACCCTCTCCGGACTGATTGTCCTGATTCTGTTGATTCTGATCCTGGTTCTGGTCCTGATTCTGCTGATTCTGGTCCTCTTTGTCGTTGCCTCCGCCCTGCTGGTCCTGATTCTGCTGATCCTGGCTCCGGTCCTCGTTATTGTCACCTCCGCCTCCGCCGCCTTGTTGCTGCTCCTGAAGTTTCTTCTTGGCGTAGATGTAGTTCTCCTTGGCGTCCATATCGGCGGGATTCCTCAGGAGGGACTGCTTGAAAGCGTCGACGGCTCCCTGCCAGTCTTCCTTGGCTATGGCGACATCGCCCTTGTTGTAGTAATAGTCCGCTCCGTAAGGTGATACGGGAGCGACTTGCGAAAGTGACTCCAGGTGGGTTGCGGCCTCGTCCATATTCCCCTGACGATAGAGGTTGGATGCGAGATTGTAATTCGCGGCGAATGATGTGGAATCCTTCACCAGGGCTTTCCTGTAGCTGATGTCCGCCCCGGAATAATCACCTTTGCGGAACTTGCGGTTGCCGCTCCTCACGTCGTGGCGGTCCACCTGCGCGAACGAGAACTGGCAGAGCAGAATCGTCACCAAGACTGCCGCACTTCTTGATATGAAATTGTTCACTTTCATTTTCCGTCAGTTTTCTTCCCTTGTGAAAAGATGCCTGCGGGATTTTCTCTCGCCGACCAGCATTTCAAGAATCAGGAAAAACAGTGCCGCTCCCAGGAAATACATGAACTGCTCGTTGTATTCCTCGAACTGCACGGAGTTGAATTCCTCGGCCTCCATCTTCCGTATGTCATCGATGATGGGATTCAGACCGAACTCCTCATTCCCGGCGTGGATATACGCACCGCCTCCGGCCTGGGCTATATCCTGGAGTGTCTTTTCATCAAGCTTCGTGACGACGATATTGCCGTCCCTGTCCTTGAGGAGTTCCCCGTTCATGGGGATGGGCTGTCCCTGGGCGGAACCGACACCGATCGTGTACACTTTGATTCCCATCTGTGCCGCCTGGGTCGCCGCTTCAACCGGATCGTCCTCATGGTTCTCTCCGTCGGTGATCACGACGATGGCGCGGCTCTTTTCACTCTGAGCACTGAAACTCCGGATCGCTGTTGTGATGGCTTCACCGATCGCGGTTCCCTGGACAGGAACGGACTCGGTCGAAATGTTCCCGAGAAACATCTTGGCGGAGACATAGTCAGTCGTTATCGGGAGCTGGACAAAGGAAGTTCCGGCGAAAAGGATGAGTCCGATACGGTCTTCCTGGAGACGGTCGGATAGTCTCGAGATGGCGAGTTTGGCCCTTTCGAGACGGTTGGGGCTGTAATCCTGAGCAAGCATCGAGTTCGAGACGTCCAGAACCACTATGACTTCGGCGCCCCTGGCCTTGTGCTCACTGAGCTTTGCTCCGATCTGCGGTCTCGAAATACCCACCACGAGGAAGAAGAAAGCGAGGCAGAAAAGGATCACCCTGACCCATCCCTTGGAACGGGAATAGGAAGGCATCAGGGCATTCGTAAGGGCCTCGTCACCGAACTTGCGCACACGGACATTCCTTCTGTACCTTTTCAGACCGTACAGAAGAAACACTACCGGGATGAGCAGCAGCAAAACAAGATATTGCGGTTGAGCGAAAAGCATCTTTCCTCCTTTCTTTCTTATGTTATGGCATCCTCTTTCTGAACAGGAAAAGCACCAGTTCCGCGAGAATGCAGATGAGCGCCGCAAGGGCGTACTTCCCGAAAAGTTCCTTGTATACCGGGAAACTGTCGATTGTCGTACGGGTTGTTTCCATGCGGCTGATTTCGGAATAGATTTCGGCGAGCTTGGTGTTGTCCGTCGCCCTGAAATATCTTCCGCCTGTCGCTGAGGCGATCCTCTTGAGAAGGTCCTCATCTATCTCGACCTGGACCGACTGCATCTCGACGCCCCAGGGAGTGATTACCGGATAAGGAGCGGTTCCGTTGGCTCCCACTCCGATGGTGTACACCCTCACCCCGTAAGTTGCGGCGATCTCCGCGGCTGTATCGGGGGCGATTTCGCCGCTGTTGTTCACTCCGTCGGTCAGGAGAATCACCACACGGCTCTTGGCATCGGAGTCCTTCATTCTTCCGACGGCGGTCGCAAGGCCGTTGCCGATGGCCGTACCGTCATCGATGAGTCCCGTCTGGATATCCTGGATGAGGTTGATGAGGGTCGCCCTGTCGGTTGTCAGAGGGCACTGGGTATAACTCTCGCCGGCGAACACCACGATACCGATGCGGTCCGAAGGACGCTGCGCGATGAACTCGATGGCGATGTCCTTGGCAGCACTGATCCTGTCGGGATTGAAGTCACGGGCCAGCATACTGGTGGAAACGTCCATCGCAAGAACGATGTCGATTCCTTCGGTGTCGATCCTTTCAAGCTCCCTTGACGAACGTGGACGGGCTATCGCCACCACCAGAAGGCAGAGGGCGGCGGTACGGAGTACCATGGGAAGATGACGGAGGATTCCGGTGAGGCGGGATGCCCCCACTTTCCATGGTGATATGCTGGGGACCCTCAGATGGGGCCTCCGGTCCTTGAGTTCCAGATACAGGTAATGCGCCACCATCAGAAGAGGCAGCAGCAGTAGCCAAAGCAATTTCGGGTACTCAAAAAACATATTCCGTTCTCTCCTATTCTCTACTCATCATTTGGGCATGTATGCCGAATCATCCTCCCTTGGAGGTACCGTTCCCGGAGCGGATTTTTCTTCGGAGGCATTCTTCTCTTCCTCCTTTTCCTTCTCGAGGATTGCGCCGTAAGTCTCCATGACGAACTTCACCGCCAGCGGAACGGCCGAGGCGTTGTCCTCGTCGGTAGCGGTATATTTGGCGAACTTGACGAAGTCCGAACGTTCGAAAAGAGCCTTCAGGTCCTTAGCCATATCGGAAGGTATATCCTTTCCACTTACCGCCGAGAATATCTCAGCCGTGGTCATTTCCATCGCCGGGATGTCATATCTGGCGACCATGTACTCCCTGACGGCGTCAGTAACTTCGGAATAGAAGTACTTCTGCTTCTCGGGAGCCCAGTATTTGTTGCCGCGGAGGGCATCCAGTTTCCGGAGAGCCCTTATGTGCGGTGCTTCTTTCGCGACTTCCTTTTCTTCGCCCTTCTCTTTCTTCATCATCCACAGGCATACAGCCACGATGACGATAAGGGCGAGCAGCCATATCCCGGCGATCCATGGAAGAAGTTCCGCAAATGTGAGAGGATACCTTATCTGTCCCTTGATGTCATGGGGTTCGAATGTTTCCTCGTCGATGGGGATCGTCCTGACCGAAAGATTCTGAGGGTTGAAGACGAGGGTATCGACTTGTCCTGCGGGCATCATCCTCTGGACCGGGATGGGAGGGAGTTCGTACTCCCCTTCTTCGAAAGATGTTATGAGCGCCTTGAACTCGATGTCATAGGTGCGCAACTTGGTCTTCTTTATCTTGGTGACGGCGAC
>ODAI013084706.1_pt1 | contig 11392 bp, 5 predicted proteins | sample 1539321 | NCBI WGS metagenome assembly ODAI01 (sample SAMN02144231, study PRJEB22623) | gut metagenome | biome: sheep rumen | host: Ovis aries | place: New Zealand
CCTGCATGGAAAAGTACCTGAAGGAGACTTACGGCATTACGGTCTATCAGGAGCAAGTCATGCTGCTGTCACGCCAGTTGGCAAACTTCACCCGTGGCCAGAGCGACACGTTGCGCAAGGCGATGGGTAAGAAGCAGATCGAGAAGATGAACGAACTGGAGTCACTCTTCTATAAAGGCGGAGAGAAGAACGGCTACGACCATGCCGTGCTCAACAAGATCTGGGAAGACTGGAAGAAATTCGCCTCCTACGCCTTCAACAAGAGCCATGCCACCTGTTACTCGTGGGTGGCCTACCAGACCGCCTATCTCAAGGCCCACTATCCCGCCGAGTATATGGCCGCCGTGATGAGCCGTAACCTCGACAACATCTCGGAAATCACCAAACTCATGGATGAGTGCAAGGCCATGGGCATCGAGACCCTTGGCCCCGATGTCAACGAGAGCCGCCATAAGTTCAGTGTCAACAAGAGCGGCGCCATCCGCTTCGGCCTTGCCGCCATCAAAGGCATGGGTGCTTCGGCAGCCGAGTCGATCATCTCGGAGCGAGACGCCAACGGCCCCTACAAAGACATCTTCGATGTGGTGAGGCGCGTCAACCTCTCCGCTGCCAACCGGAAAGCCTTTGAGAGCATGGTGCTCAGCGGCGGTTTCGACAGTTTCGGCATCGCCCGCGAGCGTTATCTGGCCATCGGTCCCCGGGGAGACGTCTTCCTCGACACCCTCATGCGCTTCGGTCAGGTGTATCAGACCGAGAAGATGCAAGCCCAGATGTCGCTTTTCGGCAGTGATGACATCGAGATCACGACCCCCCCGATACCCGAGAGCGAGCCCTGGAGCAACATCGAGCGGCTCAACCGCGAGCGCGACCTCGTGGGCATCTATCTCTCCGCCCATCCCCTCGACGAGTTCAGCATGATCCTCAAGCACCTCTGCAACACCCACTGCACCGAGTTGGCCGACAAGGAAGCCCTGATGAAGAAGGAGACCATCACCTTCGGCGGAGTCGTGACAGCCGTGAAGTCGAAGTTCAGCCGCAATGGCAGTCCATGCGGTTTCGTCACCATCGAGGATTTCGAAGGCTCCGGCGAGCTTGCCCTCTTCGGCGAGGAATGGGCGAAGTGGCGCGGCATGCTCACAGAGGCCTGCACCGTCTACGTGACCGCCAAGGCCGTGCAGAAATACCGCGGCAGCAACATCATCGACATCCGCATCGGCGACATCCAGTTTATGCAGACCGTGAAAGAGAAAGCCATCAGCCGGCTCACCGTCATCGTCAATGCCGATACGATCGACACCGAGAAAGTCAACAACCTGGTGGCAGCCATCGACGGCAGTCCCGGCGAAACCTCGCTGTACATCCAGATCCACGACACCACCGGCAACCTCCACTTGCGCAGCAAGGCCAAGAAAGTGGAGGTGGGGCATAGCCTGATCCAGTTTATCGAGGAAACCGAGGGGATGAATTATTTCATCAACTGACGCAGGCTGCAGTCATCCGATGCCATCGTGCCACCCGCACCCGCAAAGGAAGCTGACCTCCTCATGAAAAGGCGTTTGGCACGGTGTTTGCTGAAAGAGAGCAACAACGATTATTTATTCATCAAATTTATAAGATCCATGGAAGTTACAATCACATCAGAGAATTTCAAGAGTTATCTCAATGGCGACCAGCCATTGGTCGTAGACCTTTGGGCCACTTGGTGCGGCCCCTGCCGTGCCATCGCCCCCATCATTTCGGAGTTGGCCAACGAATACGACGGCAAGATCGTTGTCGGCAAGTGCGATGTGGAGGAGAACGACGAGATCGCCGCGGAGTTTGGCGTTCGCAACATCCCCACAATCCTTTTCTTCAAGGACGGCAAGTTGGTCGACAAGATGGTAGGCGCAGCCAACAAGTCGAAATTTGACGAGAAATTCAAGGCCCTTCTGTAAGAAGCAGCCGTCAGGTCCGCCAGCAATGACACAGCCCTCACCGTCTGTCATCACCCTGGTGCCCCATCTACGAGAAAAATCCCCGAAAAGAGCGGTCATCTTCGCCTTTTCGGGGATTTTCTTGTATACTGTGGTTCAGGTTATCTCACGATGAACTTCCGTCCATTGCGGATGTAGACCCCTGGAGCCAGACCTTCGGTCGACTGGGCATTCTTGCGCACGAGTCGTCCGCGGATATCGTAGATGTCGCCCGACTCACGAGCGGTGCCCACGATGTTGGAAATACCCTCATCCACGGAAACCACGAACAGCAGTCCCTCGCTGAGTCGGCTGGTGTCCCACACGAAGGCAGCCGGCAGTTCGAGTTGCGGAGTGCCCGTCATGGCATTGGCGTGGAAGATCCGGATGGAGTCGCCCGCAGCCAGTCTGTTGTTGTCGGGCACGGTCACCCGGATGATGCCATTCATGGTGAGCGTAGCGATATCAGCGATGGAGGTGCATCCGTCGTTAGACGAAGAGGCACACTGGCGAGCCCTGATCTCCAGGACGCTACCCTCGTGGAAGTTCACGTTCTTACCGCCGAAGAAGATTGTGCCCGAGTTGGCCGTAGCCGAAGACCCCGGCCTGACTATACCGTTGATGTTGAAAGACTGGTTTTTGAGCGGTGTCGTCTCCTTGTTGATACCCGAGAGGATGGCCGCCTGTGCCACGGTGAGCGCACCGGTGCCCAGAACGCCCGAGGAGAGCAGCAGTTCACCCTCAGAGATGGTGCAATAACCAGAGTTGTCGCTGTTGCCGCTGTAGGTCAGTCTGCCCGATCCCACTTTGAGCCAGTTGGCGTTCGATGTCACCTTTCCGCCCCAGGACCAGTTATCCTCGTTGCCCACCTTCCAGGTGTTGGGTCCAGGAGCAGCCCCGCTGCTGAAGGAGCAAGATCCGCCGAGGCTTCCAGTGCCCGACACCTTGCCCACATGGTAGGTCTTGCCACTGTTCTGCACCTCCATGCCAGCCCCGATATTGAGCGTACCCTTCGGCATGCCGTAGCTGTTGTCGAGTGTGAAGCGTGTGTCGCTGCTGTGCACTTTGGTCGTGATGGTACCTTCAAATTCCGACCAGTCGCCCTTGATCTGTGTGCGTGTGGCGGCCCATCCGCTGCCGATCACGACGGGGCAGTAGACGGTGAGCACGCCCTTGCCCGTGATTTTGTTGGAGTATGAGCCACGGTCTACCAGGTTCCAGGTGCCCCGTTTTGTAGCCGGCACGTAGATGTTGTAGCTGGTACTGGTGTTCTCCTGCAGCGTGCCGTTTTGGAATTCCACCGTCTGCGCCGGAGTCGAGGAATTGACGCACTGCACGGTACCCGCTGCGATGACGAGTCGCTGCAGAGTGCTGTTTGAGACGTTGAGTTTCATCCAACCCGTACCTTTCTTGGTCAGCACGGTGCCCGACATGGACCTGTCGACCACGAAGTCGCTCAGGTTGTTGATGACACCCCCCTCTTCGCCGATCACCTGGATGGCCGATCCATTGGTGACGGAAGCCGTCGTGCGCAGTTCGCTGCCGTTTTCGATCACGAAGCTGCCAGCCGACGTCTTGACCGCTCCCAGGTTGCCTTTCTCCTGGTTGGCGTTGGCGAGCGACGAGACGATCACCGAACCGCCAGAGATGCGTGTGCTGCCTTTGTAGGTATTGTCGGTCATGATGGTCAGCGAGCTGTTGCCCCTCTTGATCAGGGATGTGTTGCCGGCGAGAGCCCCCGGTCCGCTGAAGGTATAGGCATTGCTGTTGTTGTCGACGATCACGCTGTCGGCCTCGATTTCGCCAGTGATATTGATGTTGAAGACCGTGGCGTCGTCGTTGAAGATCACGTTGTCGCCGCTCACGAAGCAGTCGTTCTCGCCTTTGGAGTTGGTGAAGTTGTTGTCACCGCCCACCTGCCAGTTGGCGCTCTCCGTTCCGTTCCATACGATCTGGTCGTTGGCACGCATGTCGGAGATCTCGAGATAGAGTTTTCCCTCTTCGAGGAGCAGAGACGCCTTTTTCTGTGTGCCGAGTCCCTCGATGTGGATATCGTCGAGCGAGCCCACGAGTTCTTGCACCTCACCGATGGCGTAGCGTCCAGCCACCACGTCGGCGTCGGTGTGGTAGACGAACTCAAACACCGGAGAGAGGTATTCCGGTCCGTATTTCCAGTCTTTCGTCTCGATGGTCATCCGTTTGGCCTTCACCTGATCTGCGGTGAGGTCGCTGTAGACATCGAAAACCACCCTTGCCCCGAATCCTAAGAGCAGCGAGTCGGTGGTGATTTCACCCTTCTGCTCAGCCCTTCCGGGTCGGAGGATAGCGGCATAATCCATTTTGATGCGGCGGAACTTTCCCCCGTTGCTGTTGAGTTCAGCGAAGCGGTTGAGCCAGAGTGAGGAGTTGAGCATGGAGCCGTCGAAATTGACCACGCCCGCCCAAATATCGGTGTTGCCCGTATGGAGTTGCTCCACATTGGGCAGACTCAGCGTGCCGTCACCCTGTTTGACGAGTCTCATGCCACCGCTGAAGGCACCCCCCTCGACCTCGCAGGTGTAGTAAGTGTAGTTGATGCTGGCCCGTCCGTTGGTCACCGTGCTGTTGGTGCCCTGCACCCACGACGGCACGTTGAAAGTCATCACCCACGGTTTGACGCCGTTCTCCACGCTCACCTTGGTGTCGTTGGTCTCGCAGACGATGGCATGTTTGCCGTTGAGCGCGCTGCTGATGGTGCCCCCGTTGGCCACCTCGGTGCGCCCCGTCATGGTGAGAGGCGGCGGAGCCACGGTGATGTCCTCCAGTTCGCCGAGGAAATAGCTGGCGTGCGGCGGTTGGTTGTATCCCATCGATTCCCACACCATGCCCTGTCGGTATTGGTGGTCGTGCCAGAGCGTATAGTTTCGCCATGGCGTAGCGATGTCGGTGGTATATACCCTGATGTATTTGTTGTCGCTGGTGCGCACGATGATTTCCTCCCGCCAGTCGCCCAGGATGTCGCCAGTGGCCGACGGAGTATTCTTCGTCCAGTTGCAGTTGGCCGTTCCATTGGCGGTGAAGACCTCCCTGCCGTCGGCTTTCACCACGCGGCTGGCCCCTTCGCGGCTGCTGGCCCCGTCGAGGCCCTCCTCCAGCAAGTCACCGTCCCAGTAGATGCGGAAATTGTTGGTGAATCCCGATGGAGCCCCCGTGATCGGCTTGTCGGCCACAGTCGAGATGATGCCCGACTGCGAGGAATGGCCGATGCATCCCGGGTAGTCGTTGGAGAAATTGCCGCAGAGAGCGCGTCCGTCATCCGAGGTAGACTGCAGCCGGTAATAGATTTTCGACGTTGTGGCGTCGCGGTAGTTCATGGCCGGATGATCTTCGTTGCAAGCGAAAATCTCCTGTCCGTGTCGGTAGGGGTCGAGGTCGCTGCAGTGCTGTGCGTCGCCATGTCCCAGTCCTGTGGTCGAGAGTCCCTTCCCGTTGTCATCGATCACCATTGAACCGAAGACGATTTCGTCGCGTCCGTCCCAGTCGACGTCGGCGATGCCGAAGTTATGGTAACCCTGTCCGAAGTAAGGCCCCGAGTTGCCGCTGTTCCATTCCCAGTAGAGGCTGAGCTGGTGAGTGTTGGCATCCACGGAGAACGCCTTCATGTGGTGCTTGGTGTAGCATCCCCGTCCGAGGAAGATGAAAGGATGCCTGCCATCGAGGAATGGCGCACCGAAATAGTGCTTAGTGGCCCGGTGTCCGTAGCCGTCGCCCCAGTCGTTGGCATTGCCGCGCGGCAGCGGATAAGTCATCCAGAGAGCGCCATTGTAACCGATGGGGTAGGGTTTGGCTGTGGCCCCCTCCATGTAGAGCAGGTATTCCGCCCCCGTGTTGGTGTAGGTCATATTAGCCGTGTGTGTCAGCGTGTTGCGCGTATTGACATTCATGTTTCCCACATTGGTCTTAGTGCCATCGGCATGATAGATGATCATGTTGTCGGCACCACGCATGAGCACCTCCGCCTTGCCGTCGCCGTCCCAGTCGTAGCCCACGATGTCGTATTGCTCATCCGGTCCGGAGCACATGTTGGGTCCCAGGTCGATATACCACAGTCTGTCGCCCTTGATGTTGTAGCACTCCAGGAAGTTGTATGCCGAGTCATTGGCCACGGGACAAGGCCCAGTGGCGTCGCTGTCGAGGTTGTAGTTGCGCTTCACCAGAAATTCCGACACCCCGTCGCCGTCGACATCGGCCAGTGCGATATCGTTGATGCTGTAGTCGCCGGAGATGTCAGTGCCCCTTCTCGACAAGATGGGTTTGACAGCGAACTGCATGTATTGGGTCGACATTCGGCTTACGGCCGGGCATTTTTCCTGTTCGACCCCTTTGATGACAGCCGCCACCTGGTAAGAAGCCCCCGCTGAGCCCCCTGTGTCGGTGAAATTAGACACATTGAGCGGCTGAGCGTTCACCTTCGTCCCGTTGCGGTAGAGGTTGTACTGCGTGTCGTAGTACTCCTCGGCGAAGATTCTCCAGCTGACGAAGCTCCCCGAGCCGGCAGGCACGGCCACCAGTCCACGGTCGAGTTTGTCGGTGGTGCGTTGTGCATGAGCGGTCAGAGCTGTCATCATCAGCGTGATACAGATTAGTCTTAGTACTCTCATTTGCTTATTGGTTTTAAAATAGATTATGTGGTCGTTATAGGTTTGCAGCTCACATGGCGAAAGGCATCCATGTCAGTTGGAGGCATATTCGTTGCACTCGAATATTCGTTGCAAAAATAGCAATTTTTCCCCAATAAAGCGTATAGTTGCCAACCGATTTGGCATTTTTTCGGGTTAATGCGACATATTTCTCAGTCATTCACCGGGCTTGTTGCATTGCCTACTACAGATTTGAAATGCGGGCTGTATGGAGTATTCGTTTTTGCGGTGAGTTTATCGGATTGCAATGCGCTTTTATCGGATTGCAATGCGCTTATCGGATTGCAATGCGCTTATCGGATTGCAAATCCTTATATTCATTGCATCGGGATTGCAAATCCCGATGAACGGGCAAATCCCGATGAACGGGGGAACGGGGCTTATCGGATTCTTGGACAAGCCAAGCGTCACCCTTACTGGTGCCTAGCGGCAAATCCTGATGAACGGGTGAACAGGGAGTCAGAAGTCAGGGGCGGCGGCTTCTTTTGAGAAGGAATAGGGGGCGCAGCCGTCGGCTATGCCACGATGGAGATTGGGCACCGGCTGCATCCCGCAGTTGATGACGCCGCCTCGGAGCAAGTCGTCATGCTCCAGGTAATTCTTGTCGTATGGCTGTCCGTTGAAGGTCATCGTCCCGATGTATCGGTTGTCGGTCGAGAGGTTATGAGCTTGGATGACGAGCACCCTGCCAGTGGGGAGATGGAGAGTCATCTTGTCGAAATAAGGCGTGCCGATCACATACTGGCCACTGCCCGGACACACCGGATAGAACCCCATGGCCGAGAATACATACCAGGCAGAAGTCTGCCCGTTGTCCTCGTCGCCGCAATAGCCATCGGGGAGAGCTGTATAGAGACGGTCCATCACCTCCCTCACCCAGTATTGCGTCTTCCATGGCTGTCCGGCAAAGTTGTATAGGTAAGGCATGTGCTGGATGGGTTGGTTGCCGTGGGCGTAATTTCCCATGTTCATGATCTGCATCTCGCGGATCTCATGGATGACACCCCCGTAATAACTCTCATCGAAGAGCGGTGGAAGGCTGAAGACCGAGTCGAGCATCTGCACGAAGATGTCTTTGCCGCCCATGAGGCGGATCAAGCCTTCAATGTCGTGGAAGACCGACCAGGTGTAGTGCCATGCATTGCCCTCGGTGAAGGCATCCCCCCATTTCAGGGGGTTGAAAGGCGACTGGAAGGTGCCGTCGGCATTGCGCCCACGCATCAGCCGAGTCTCCCGGTCAAACACATTTTTGTAGTTCAACGCCCTTTTGTAGAATGGCAGCCATTCGCTCGCAGGTTTCCCCAGCCGCTTGCCCAACCTGTAGATACACCAGTCGTCGTAGGCATATTCCAGGGTGCGCGCCACGCTCTCATTGATGCCGGAGCCATAGGGCACATAGCCCAGGCTGTCGTATTGCCGGAAACCCAGTCGGCCTGTCGACGCCACCTCAGGATGCACGGCCTGGGCTCCATGGACGACCGCTTCCCATAACGTCGCGATATCATATCCGCGCAGGCCCTTCAGCCACGCATCGGCCACTACGGAGGCCGAATTGTTGCCCACCATGCAGTTTCTGTGTCCGGGACTTGCCCATTCTGGCAGGAATCCACTTTCTTTGTAGCAATTGACAAGTCCCTCCTGCATCTTCTCGTTCATTTCGGGATAGAGCAAGTTGAGCAGCGGGAAGAGAGAGCGGAAGGTGTCCCAGAAGCCCGTGTCGGTGAAGTAATACCCAGGGCGCACCTCACCGGTGTGAGGACTGTAGTGAACAGGCCGGCCATCGGCATCCATCTCATAGAACATCCTTGGAAAGAGCAGCGAACGGTACAAGCAGGAGTAGAACGTACGCTGGTGGTCAATATCGTCGTCTTCCACCTCTATGCGTCGCAGCATGTCGTTCCATCGTCGTCGTCCGTCGGCCATGACCTCATCAAAAGAGCGATGGGCCAGTTCCTGAAGATTGCGGACCGCCTGCTCCTCGCTGATGAATGATGATGCGACTCTCAGGATCACCTGTTCCCCCCTTTTCATCGGTGGAAAGCCCACGACCGCCCCAGCATGGTTGGCCCACACCTCTTTCCTGCCCTCAACCAGTCCGTCAGCGTCGGAATAGCAAGCCTCGAAAGAGACGGGATGCGAGCAGTCGACCACAAAGTAATGCATGAAGCCCTCTGGCACGCCCCCGCTGTTTTTGGTCGTGATGCCTGTCACCCGGCGCCTTCCAGCATCCACGGCCACGTGTGAGCCAGCATCGAAAGCATCAATCACCACACGAGCCTCAGAGGTCTCAGGGTAGGTGAGCCGGATGATGGCCGCCCTCTCGGTGGGAGCGATTTCAGCCGTGATGTCCCAGTCGGCGAGGTAGACTTTGTAATAGTAAGGTGTGGCCACCTCTGCCTTGTGCGAGAACCACGAAGCCCGCTCATCCTCGTCGAACACGGTACGCGTGGCCGGCATGATGTCGAACTGTCCATAGTCGTTGATCCAGGGTGAGGGCTGATGCGTCTGTTTCAGTCCACGTATTCTGTCAGCCGTATAGACATATTGCCAGCCATCGCCCATCTTGCCTGTCTGCGGAGTCCAGAAATTCATACCCCATGGCAGGGCGATGGCGGGATAGGTGTTGCCCGTGGAAAGCGAATGCTTGGACAGCGTCCCCACAAGCGGTGACACAAGGTCCACCGGGTCGGCATACAACATTTGGCACATGCTCCATGCCGTTATCGTCAGGGCGATGATCAGTCTTTTCATGTTAGGATGTGATAGGTGTGTCTTTGCGGCTGCTAATATAAGCATAAAAACTGATATAGTAGCCCCATTCGGGGAAATTTTTCCTGTGACGGAGCGATTTGACAGCTACGTCGGACGCCGTCGTCATCGGTGGATGCGACATATTTTTCAGCCATTCAACAGATCTGTCGCAAATAGCTGATGTTGTCGCAAGTAAAATAGCGGAAAAAGCACATGGAAGTATTCTTGGTGCAGAAGTCCTCGTAACTTTGCCATGCAGAAAGGGAAAAGCCCTTCGGAAATGAATGTCAAACCAATCAATAAAATGAATATGAAACCAATCAATAAAATGAATATGAAAACCAGTATCCAATCCATCTTCATGGCACTCGTAGCCATTATGTCTTTCTCATTGACAAGTTGTGAACAAGACGAAATGATCGCCGTGGCACTCGACGGCAATTGGAGAGGTAACATGTACGTGTCTTACAGAGTAGGCAACCACGATGAGTATTGCGATGCGTCGTACTCAGAGGTCTGCTTTCTCCGCGACCCCAGCAGATATGCTTCAGGAAGAGGGTACTGGGTGGATTACTACAATGACTATTACCGCTACGGGTGGCAGCGCAACTACATCGCCAACCACATCGAGTGGGAGGTCGTGAACGGCAACATCAAGATCCATTTTATCGAGGACGGTGCGTATGTGACCATCTACGACTATTCGCTCGACAACTATCACTTCTCGGGCTGGATTGAGTTGAGACATGGAGGCCGTCAGCAATTCTCCCTGACACATACCTCCTCGCCAAACTACAACGACTACCGTTGGGGCATCGACAGGACTTTCATTTATTCCAACGGCAGCAGCATGGATATGGAGGAAGACGTCCTCAATTCCAACCAAGCCGTCGTAGACTTTGAGAACGAAGGCACCAACGTGTCAGAGCAGTCAGGATCTCCCGTTCAGCTGGAGCGCGTCTTCAGGGTCAGGGAGTAAATCAAGAGTAAATAGTTTTCTCCATATGATAAGACATCGGCACCTCGGGCATTCCAATCTGTGGTGCAGATGTCTTATTGGCTACTGCTTATTGTAAGGGAGAGTGCTCAGGGGAGAAAGCGGTAAAATGTCATTTACTGAGATTTAAGATGTTTATCATCTTTCACGATAAGGAAGGGTAAGAGGCATTTCTAAAGAAAAAAGGGGAAAAGAAAAACAGATTTTACATTTTTTTCTTAACTTTGCAAAAGTATTTTTGTTTGATGGATATTGTATAATATGCTGTGGAATTAAGTATAATATCTCTATCATTGCAAACGGCCATCAACCAGGACATAACTTTAAAATAATATTGAATAACATGAACACTTCAACATTCACAAAGACCACTTGTCTTTTTTTATTGTTCTTTCTATGGATAGCCATTCCACCGGTCTATGCTCAGAAAACAAACAACATGACACCCAGTCAGTTGACCGACCTTGGCAACGCATATTATGCTGGAAAGAACGGCAAGAAGAAAGACTTTGCAAAAGCAGTGGAATGTTACCGCAAGGCGGCGGAGAAAGGGTATGCCAGAGGTCAGAGAAACCTCGGCTTTATGTATGAGAATGGCGAAGGTGTCGCGAAAGACTACACCGAGGCTGTGAAATGGTACAAAAAGGCAGCCAACCAAGGTTTCGCTCAAGCCCAGTATGATTTGGGAAGGATGTATGAAAAAGGCAGAGGCGTGAAGAAAGACATGACCACTGCTAATTTATGGTATCAGGAGGCTGCCAAACAAGGACATGAAAAAGCCAAGAAAAAGATGGATGACCAGCATCTCATTTCCATTGTTTCTGGAAAAGCAGAGACGACTTCCACTATTTCCTCTCAAGGGAGTTACATGGCTGATAACCCATCCACAAAACAGGGTCTCATCACCGTTGCTACCAAATCCAATCCAGGAGGTGTCATTTCCGTCGTGACCAACAAACCATCCACTGATTCCAACTCGTCGTCCACACCCACCAACAATCCACCCAAAAAAA
>ODAI014645256.1_pt1 | contig 11391 bp, 5 predicted proteins | sample 1539321 | NCBI WGS metagenome assembly ODAI01 (sample SAMN02144231, study PRJEB22623) | gut metagenome | biome: sheep rumen | host: Ovis aries | place: New Zealand
ACTTCGACACTTACGGATGGAACAAGAACGCAGGTCGCGTGGACAGCGAGACAAGCAACGACGAACCACTCTTCGGCAAGTATGTCACCGTGGCCAAGTACGAGCCCGTGGAAGGCGCGGAGAACGGTGAATACAACATCATAGACGCCATCGCCGAGGATGTGACGATGGGCGAAAACCTCTTCTTCGACGACGAAGAAGACATCGTCGAGAAGGACCTTGCACTCTTCCGCTTTGTCAGCGTGGGCGACAGTGCCTACATTCTGCAGAACAAGGGCACAAACATGTTCGTGAAAGCCGCCGGGGGCAGCGGTGCCGTCACGCTGAGCCCGCACCCCTCGCTCTTCACCGCCAGTGCCATCGGCTACGGCTTGAACGCCATCGCCGCCAAGAGCATCACGGGCGACAACCAAAACTATCTGCACGGTCAGAAGTCCTACAACGTTCTCGTCACCTGGAATGCCAACACACCGGGCACGGCCAGTGCGCTCTACATCGAAGAAGCCGGTGACGTGACCGACTACGAAGGCCGTCAGTTCAACGTGGCCGCACAGCCGGGTGCCGTCAACACGTTCTGCTTCCCCGTGGAGATTTCCAGCGAGGACGGCGGCATGTACGACGTGGCCGTGGAGGGAAGCAAGATAACGCTCTTCCCCATCGAGAAAGCCGTTGCCGGACGTCCCTTCATCTACATCCTGGACGAACCCGATGCCTACGTGGAAGGCTCCGAGACCGAAATCATAGCCTTCAACCACGGATATGACCTCGTCACCGAACCGCAGACGCAGAACGCGCTGAAGGGAACCTTCTCCACCATCACCCTGGACCGTGGCGAAGCATACGCCAAGGGGAACACCTTCGTCGTGAACACCGTGTCGAAGAACACCCCCATCACCGACTCGCGCATCACCGTCGGAGCCAACCGCGCTTACATCTCTGTCGACGAGAAGTTCGACCTGGAGGCCGAGTTGGAGGTGAGCATCGACGAAACCATAGAGGACGGCATTGCCGAGACTCTCAACAAGGTGACCCGCTCAGGTGCCATCTACACCCTCGACGGCCGCCTGGTAAGCACCAAGGGCAACCTCAATGACCTGCGCCGATCCGGCAAGGGCATCTACATCCTCAACGGTGTGAAGGTTGTTGTGAAGTAATGCACTTTGAATAATCGGAGTAAATCTGAGTTATCAGAATCATCAGGATGCTCCGAGAAAACCTGCTCAGACAAGAGCCGCGATTTTTCGCGGCTCTTATTTTGTAATGTGGGGATTTATCATTATCTTTGTCCCGCACTATATACACCAACCATGAAATGCAAGAAACATAAATTATCCATAAATCTATACATTATGAAGAAGCTCTACTTTTTCTTTGCAATGCTGTTCTCCCTGTTCTTCGGAGGCAGCCATGCCTTAGCCCTCGACCTCCCGACGGGCATCTTGAGTCTGGGGGATGTCGCCACCACGCTGGAAACCGGCAAGTGGTACTACCTCTACAACCAAGGGACTGGCAAGTATATTCAAGAGAATGCCAGCGGAGCCCTGAATCAGGTGGGTTCTCCCTCGGGCAGGGACGTTTCTGCCGGAGCCGGTTATCTGGTGACTCTGGAAGAGGCCACAGACGGCAAGTATTTCCTCAAGACCGGATTGGGCAACTACTACAAGTCACCCGCCAGCAGTGCCCGCGGCACAGGAGCATCGGCCACGAACAGCTGGGCCATGAGCATCAATCCCATCGAGGGGCATGAAGGCCACTTCACGCTTCAAGGCACCACCTACAACATGATTGCGCCCTCGGACGGCAGCGACATCAAGGGCGGCACGAACAAGACGGCAGGCAGCATCGGCGACTGGGTGTTCTACAACGTGACGACCAGCGGGGCCGACGAACTGACGGGCCGAGACCTCTACTCTTATCAAATGAGCAGGATGGGACTCATCCGCCTTCACAACAAACGCACCGCCAGCGCCTACCTGACGTCCAACGCCAACGGCAGTGCCGTGGGAGCCAGCAAGGTTGCAACGGGGCTGAGCCAGATCTGGATTCTGGAGAAGAGCGGTAACGGCTATACCCTGCGCTCTGCCAACACGGGGCAGTACCTGCAAAGTTCTTTCGATGCGCCTTCAGGCAGTGCCACCACCCTCTACATCCAGTTCAGCCCCAACAATACGGGCAAGATGGCCTATATCAACATTTCGTCGGATAGCGAATTCAGCGGACAGACCTGCATGAACCTGGGGAACAACGGAACCACCGTCACCAAATGGTCGTACAAGAACGATGCCGGCAGCGACTGGGCCATTGAGCTCGTGGAGGACGTGACCGAGGATGAAGTCTGTGCCCACATGAATGAGGAGAAAGGCTACGTGCCCGCACTCACCGACGGCAAGTACTACCGCATCATCTGCACCCTCTACAACCGCTACATGACCGAAGCCGACGGCAACGTGCAGTCCATCGCCCTGAACAAGGACAACTATTCGCAGTACTGGAAATTGGTGAAAAACGGCACAGGATGGGCCTTCCAGAACGTGGTGTCGCAGCGCTACGTACAGATACAGACCGCCACGAGCAACGTCTATCGGACAGGCACGGCCAAGGCCACACTCTACCCGCGCCGCACGAATGACAAGTGGGAATACAAGTGGGTGATTCCCAACGGAAATGGGGGCACCAACGGTCTGCACACAGCCAGCAGCCAAGGCTACAACGTAGTGCTCTGGAGCACCACGGCCGACGCCAGCGAATGGGCTTTCCAGGAGGTGGAACTCACCGACGAGGAGATAGAGGCCGCACGCGGTTCGCTTCAGGAATACGAGGAGTTGGTGAAGAACCTGGCCACCTATCAGGCTCACCTCGACAACCTGTTCCAAGACAAGGCCTGCACGACACTGAAAGACAACATCCAGGCCCTCACCGACGAACAGTTGGCCGCCAATGCCGACTTTGCCGGACTGAACGCCAACATGCAGCAGATGGTGCTGAAGATTAAGAACAACACGTGGCAGCAGTTCACCGACAAAAAGACAAACTACACAGCCGACTACGAACGCTTCTTCCGCATCGCCGACTACAAAATATACAGCAACCACCAAGACATGGCCGGCGGAAGCAACTTCCGCATGAGTAACTACTTCGGCCGTCTCTCCGGCCCCACGGGCATCGTGGCCAACCCCGGCGACATCGTCTACATCTACGTCGACGAGGATGCCAAGAGCGAGTGCCAGCTGAAACTGGAGACCGTGACCACCGACGGCGTGGCCGGAAACCATCCCACCGGCACACAGTCTCCCCTCAAGAAGGGACTGAACATCATCTGCCCCAGCCAAAAGGTGATGCTCTACATCTTCCACCAGCTCGACAACACGAAAAAGTTTCTGGCCGACTACCCCGACATCAAGATTCACATCGAGGGCGGACAGCTCAACGGCTACTGGGATGCCACTCGTGGCATGACCAATGCCGACTGGGCGCTCCTGCAGCAAGACCTGCTGAAGGCCAGTCCCTTCCTGAACCTGAAGACCGAGCATCTGGTATTCCAGATGGATGCCGACCTGGTGAAGGCTGCCGAGCCTAAGGAGATGGAAGGCCTGATGCGCATCTGGGACCGCATACCGGCCAACGAAGACCGCTACATGGGCGTGGAGGACTTTGAGGGACGCTACAACAACATCTGGAACGCCTTCAGCGGTGCTTCCAGCTACATGCACTCCACCACCTACGGCACCTGGTACTCCGAAGGCACCATCTCCACCATCATGAACTACGAAAACATGCGCAAGCCCGGCAGCCTCTGGGGACCCAGCCACGAAATCGGCCACAACCATCAGGCCAGCATCAACGTCTGCGGCACGACGGAGAGCTCCAACAACCTGTTCTCCAATATCAACACCTTCGAACAGGGCATACAGACCAGCCGTTGCTTCCTGCCCAACGACAACTTCAATGCAATGGCCAAGTCGATGACAAACAACAAGACCACCTACAGCAGCATTCCCTGGCCCGGGCGCGACATCTGGAACACCACTCGCATGTTCTTCCAGCTTTATCTCTACTTCCATGTCCAGCACCACGACGACCAGTTCCTGCCCAACCTGTTCCGCATGATGCGCAAGAAACCCTTCTCGAAGAACGACGGATGGGACAGCACAACTGAATTCACCTACACCGAGAAAGGCGAGACCAAGACCGGCACGGGAGCCAACATCACCAACGGCAAGAACGACTACCTGCACCTGGCCAAGATGATATGCGACGTGGCCCAGGCCGACCTTTCCGAGTTCTTCGAGAGCTACGGAATGTTCGTGCCCGTAAAGAACTTCCACGTAGGCGACTACGCCAACTATCTCGTCACCACCACACAGGCAGACATCGATGCCGCCAAGGCCTACATGCAGAAGTACCCCAAGAAGTTGGGCAACATCATGTTCATCGACGACCACATCCTGCCCATGAAGAATGCCGACCCGGACAACATCTTCGAAGGCCAGCCCTCCGCCAGCGGCAAGAAGAACAACAACCTGGCACAGAGCAGCGAGTCGGCCATTGGTGACGCAGGCGACTACGAGGACTTCGATGGTGCCCCCGCCTACGACGTGAACAGCGACTACTACACGCTCTCGGGCAGCACCATCACTTTCCGCGGCTCGGGCTACATGGGCCACAAGTTCTACGACAAGGACGGCAATCTCATCTGGGCCACCAACTCCAAGAATGCCACCCTGCCGGCCAGCGTCCGCGCACTGGGTGCCGGCAACTACACCGTGGTGGCAGCCGAGGCCAACATGCAGGACGTGCCCTGTCCCTACTACAAGAGTGGCACAAGCCCCGTCTATCGCGTCAACATCAGTTTCGGCAACGAAGAAGAAGGCAAGACATGGTGGGCCGGCACTGACACCGACCTCGCCAGCTACATGCCTGAGAATGCCATCGGCGTTGTTGGTTCCGACAATGCCTCTGACAACATCCTCGCCACACCAAACGTCATCAACGAAGGGACCGCTGCAAGCATCGTCCTCAACGGCGACCTTCCTGCCTACATTCCCACAGAGGCTACGGCCAAGAGCCTCACCTTCAAGAAGACCATCGACGGAATGGCCGCCCTCAACCTGCCCTTCGACGTGACGAGCAGCGACATAGCCGGACTGAAGACTGCCACGTACGACAATGAGGTGCTCAGCCTCGTGGATGCCGAAAGCGTGGCTGCGGGAAAGCCCGTGGTAGTCAGCGGAGACGTCAATGTCACACTCTCCGACGCCACCCTCCACAGCGGCAACTTCCAGGAACTCGCCCTCGTCAAGGTGCTCGCCGCCGACGGCCAGAGCGTGGTGGAAGTGGCCACGGCCAGCCCCTTCACCTATAACATGGGTGACGCCACGGCCATCCGTCTCATCGAGGACGGCCAGTCGGCAGCCAGCGGCACGAAGAACGCCTACGACCTCCAGGGCCGCCGCATCCAGCAGCCCACGAAGGCCGGCATCTATATCGTCAATGGCAAGAAAGTGGTGATTAAGTGATTCTTAAACTGCAAAATAACCAACGATTAATAACCCTTTAAAAAGACTCCACAATCATGAAAAAGTATGTTTGCGACGTATGTGGCTATGAGTACGACCCCGCAGTAGGCGACCCCGACAACGGCATCCAGCCCGGCACGGCCTTCGAAGACCTGCCCGAAGACTGGGTTTGCCCCCTCTGCGGCGTGGGCAAGGACGCGTTCAGCGAGGCTGAATAACCCACCCCGACAAGTCACAAAACGAAAAATCCCCGACTCCCTGTCATGTTCGACGGGAGCCGGGGATTTCTCTGTCTCGGGCTACAGCCTGCGGCTACCTCTTCTGGCAGAAAAATTTCCAAAGCGGAGCGGCCATGAGTGCCTGCTTGATGCCGTCGCGCTCCAGAATCTGGCGCACCTCGTCGACGGGCAACAGGTGGACCGCAATGTCCTCGGTGGACTCCAGATGGGACTCCCCCACCCTCTCCACGCCCTCGGCCAGGAAGGAGTGGGAAAGGTTGGCACAGGCACCGGCATTGGGCGACAGGACGGTCAGTTCCGTCCAGCGCCCGCCGCCGAATCCAGTTTCCTCCATGAGTTCGCGGCGACCGGCCTCCTCGGGCGTTTCGCCCTGCTCCACCACTCCGGCCGGAATCTCCCATTCCGTACTTCCCAGCCCATGGCGGTACTGGCGTTCCATGACCATGCGCCCGTCCGTCGTCAGGGCGATGACGTTGACCCACGTCGGGTACTCCAGCACCCAGTATTCGTCACACTCCACCCCACTGGGCAGGCGCACGCAGTCCTTGCGTGCCGTCAGCCAAGGCCGCTTTATCAGATATTCGCTGCGCAACAGTTCCCACGGCTGCGGGTCGTTGGTCAGCCCGCTTTCGGTTGGTTTTCTCTTTTCAGTCATTGTATCATCGTTCTTATTATTCCTTATTATAACGTCCGCCTCCCCCGCTTTATTGCCCAGCATGACAACGACCGCTCGTCTCAGTTTTTCATCGCGAAGGCTATTTTCCCAAAAGCACGTTTACAAGAGTGGTCACATCAGCGATAGAAATCCGACCATCTTCATTCACGTCGCCCTGTTTTGAATCATAATCCAAAATCCGCTCAAGAATGATGTTGACAAGATAGGTCACATCGGAAATAGATACCTGCCCGTCACAATTTACATCCCCATGCTGAAATGCCTCTTCGCCGCTCTCCACGATTCTCACATCACCCAGTTTACCCGAGCCTCCGTTCTCATTAGCTACTTGGATGTACCAACGGTAAGGACAGAGGTCTTCTGCAACGTCTGATGCCGGAACCAAAGAACCACTTTTCATAATATAACAGCCTTTTGTCGTCATGAATGAAGCCGTAACGCCCTTATAGGTGCCTGTAATCGAAATAGTTGATGTCCCAGAGAATAGTTGCGAAGGATTTTCCTTCGCTGCATAAATCAAACTTTTCTCTTTAAACAACTGCGTTTCACCAACATTCCTGCACCTAATCAAATAAGGGGTATTAGCCTCTACCACATCCGAACTTCCAAGTCGCGTAATCTCCATGATGCTACGGTCTATCGTCCCGTCATGGTTGTCATCATATTGTCGAATGGCACTCACCCGGGCTATCTCATAGTCCGCCTGCCAATCTGAATAGTCAAGAGAGAAGGGGATATACAATGGTTGCCAATCCGTGTTGTCAAAGATTCGCTTATATCTGATCTGCTCAAACAAGACATCCGATGTAGCTGCATAGACATCTCCGTCAACGAGTTCTTTACACCCAATGGCCATTATTCGTTTGAACTTATTCCAAGGATATTTTGATTTATACTTCGAGACTGAGGCCTCATACACCCTCAGTGTATCCAGACTTATGACATCTGTCAAATTGAATGACATCCCCGATGTGGATGTGGGAGGAGTAGCGGCATAGCAATATACGACCTTCAAGTTCGTACAGTTTTCAAATGCCGTATAATCAAGAGTTTTAAGGCCTGCACCAAGATAGACTGTATCCAGACTCGTACAATCCTTAAAACTATACCTATCTAACATCACCATACTATCAGGAATTCTCAGAGATGTCAATTTTTTACAACTTCGAAATGCAGCGTACCCAATCTCTGTGGGACCCTCTGGTATCGTTATAGACGCAGCCTCACAATCTATAAATGCATAGGAACCAATCCGCGCCACAGAGGCAGGAATCGTAGTATTGATACCTCCCCAAATAAGCTTGTTACTCTTTGTTTCTATTATGGCATTACAATTATCTCGGGAATCATATGTAGTATTCTCAGGGTCTACCTCCATATTCCTTAATTCGAGACACCCTCTGAAAGCCCCGTGTGCGTCACCACTTGCAATATTCGTTACTGATTTAGGTATATACATGGATTTAAGTTTCTTACTTTTAAATGCACGTTGTTTAATCGCAGTGACAGTTCCAGGGATTGACACAGCCGTCACCTCATTGCCATAAGCAAAGGCATCCATATCAATCACTTTCACCGTATAGACTTTATTATTATACTCCACCGTAGACGGAATGGTTATCACACCAGAATAAGGTTTCTGATTATACGGAGAGGATGTCCATGGACCATGGACAGAAGCAGTGTAGTTGCTATTCGTACTAGAAAAGTAATAATAAATACCAGAAACTTCACGTGGAGGAGAATCCACTATTTGGGCATACACATTCCCCAGAGGCAGCAATAAGACAATAGTCCTAAAAAACAATAAAATCTGTTTCATATTCTTTATTTTTATTTGGTTAATAATGTCTATGTCACACAGAAAAGGCGTAAGTACGTACTCATTACTGCTGTGAGGCCTTGGAATGCCCTGATTGTATAATAAGCGACTCACGCCTTCTGTATATACAATCAGCCCTTTAGGGTAATCGTACAAACATAGACGCGAGCGTTTTCGCCTATCATCCACAATCACGAAATTTTCCAAGTTTCACAAGCAGGATAATATCGTAACGCTCAAACGTTTTCCAAATGTCATCTGGTGTTTGACCACAACACGATGTGCACCAGAATTGCTGCAAAGTTACGGAAAAATCAATTGAACTGCAAGCAAAATATTATATTTTTCTGAATACACAAGATGACTTCCAAAATATAGGCTGGGATATGAAAGTATGAGAACCTTACAAGCAAGTGCTTTGTCCCATTCCCTGTTTTCACCACCATCAGAGATTTCACGCTCCAAACCCGAATCAGATTGTCTCTGTGTGGGACGCGACATGTCGCGTCCCACACAGAGACCGTATGCATAACTGCTCCAAAATAGGTAAAGAATCTTTATACGGCATATTCCGCGAAAACAGGCATACTATGCCTCCGGGCATAAGAATAGTAATCTTCCGGGGATAAGATTACTAAGGTTATGCCCCTAAGATTAGTAATCTTCCCTATAGGGCCATTAGGACGAAAAATAAAGAATGTTTACATCCCGACGAAGAATGCAAAGGATTGTCCGGCCTCCGGGCTATCGGTGCCCCACCTCCACGATGACGGGAACGAGCGGCCGGTCCGTGCGTGCGACGAAGGATATGGTGCCACGCTTGAAGGAAACCTCATCGGGCAGAGCCGTCTTGCCCGACAGGGCGTGAGCCACCTTCTGACGGAACGAACCCGAGGTGCTGCGCACCTGAGCGACGATGCCGTTTATGTCCAAAGGGTCCTTCGAATAGAGGATGCACACGTAGTCGGTACCCTGCGTATCGTCCATCTCCACGTAGTAAGTCTCGTCGGGGATTGCGATGCGGTTCGATTTGTAGGTCAGTGCCGCACTGATGTGGTCGGAGGGGGGGAACACCCTGCCCACGTGGTTGCCAAGGTCGGAACCGATGACATAGACATAGGCCGGTTCGTTGTTGGAGATGTAGATTCGGTAGCGCGTGCCGGAGACGTAGGAGTCTGCAATGCGATAGCATCCTTTGGAGCCATCCCAGACGGGCGTCATCAGTTCCCCGGTGGAGAGTTGCAGCGACACCTCGCCCGACATACGGTTGCGGCCGCTGCCCTGCAACGGCGTGTGCGGTTCGACATACATCTCAAAGGCCCAGCGGGAATGGCGCGCATAGTCATGATAGGTAACCCACGTGAAGCCGTCCTTCCCCCCCTCGCCCCCCCAACGGTTCATCAGCAGGAAGGAACCGCCGTTGCGCTCGTCGTCGTAGCCCACCACACACATGGCATGGCTGCCGCGCCTGTAGTCGGCCCATCCGTCCCATGACTCGCCGGCATCGTTCAACGAACGGTAGCACTCCATCGACACCACCACGGGACAATCCTCGCTCAGTGCCTTCCGGGTCTTGCGCACCTTCTCATCCTCCGACTGGCACGAAGAGCCGAAAAGGGTAAAGTAGTCATCGATGCGATGGGCAGCCGCCTCGGACAGGGCACCACTGCCGACGTGGCTGGCACAGAGGACATCGAAGTCGTTGAACTTCACGGTCCCGACGTTCTTCAGGAGGTTCAGGGCATCGCTGATGGAGGTTCCGCTCTGGCAGTTGGAGTCGCCGGAACCCTTAATCTGCGCATAGACGAAAAGCGGCGAGAAGGCCTCCTGGGTTATCTGGTTGCGGTCGGTCCAGCCGTTGGCCACGGCCTCTGCAATCGTCCGTGCCGCGTAGGTCGTAGCCCACGCCGTGCAGGTGCTGTACTGCCGCTGGTTGCGGGCATACGGGCAATGGGTCAAGAGCGAATGCTGGCTGGGCATCTGGGCGTAACTGCGTGTCAGCAGTTCCACCTTGGCCGGCACACGGGCGTAGGCTTCTTCGTCGGCGACGAGTCCCATGCCATGCTCTTCCTGCGCCTGCCCTGCAACCATGCAGAGCAGGAGCGAGACGATGAGTAGAGTGAATCTGTTCGCCTTCATTTCTTGTTGAAATAAAAGTCGCCCCGTATGCGTCCCGAAGGCCACGGGCTTTGCTGGTAGTTGGTCTTTTCGTCCACCCACTCACCCACCTTCTTGAAGAAGGATTCCAGCGGCAGATTGGGCTGCTCCAGATAATGAAGCATTCCTTCGGCGAAAGGACTGTTCCGCCCTCGCCCGTCCGAGGCCGTCTGTCCCTCACGGGTGGAATACATGATGCAGGTGCCCACGGCCGACTTTATCTGGGTGAACCCCGTGGGGCTGGAGCCTCGGGCACAGTCTTTCAAGTTGGGCAGATTGCGGCAGGCATCGAGCACTATCAGCCTCATCTTGCACCCCGAAGCCTCAAGCTGGGAAACGATGTGGCTGGCATTGATGCAGTCCTCGGCATCGCACTTGTAGACGAGTTGCGCATCCACGGGTATCAGGTAATTGGTGCCTCCGATGTCGGTCTGGAGTTGCATCCCGTGCCCTGCATAGTAGAAGAGGGCCACGTCATAGTTCCGGGCCTTGTCCACAAATTCGTTGACGGCATTGTTCATCTGCTTCTTCGTCCCGTCGTAGAGGGAGGTAACCTCAAAGCCCAACTTACGAAGTTTCAAGGCAATGTCCGCCGCGTCGTTGCGCGGATTGTCCAGTTTCCCGACGTTACCTTTATACTTAGAGTTGCCGACGACCAAGGCAATGCGCCGCTCGCTGCCCGCCGGAACCGTTTTCTCGGCGGAGGTACAGCCCACAGTGCGCTCCTCCACTGCCGTTCCTCCGGCATTCGTCACCTCGATGCGGATAACGTTGTCGCCCGGCTGCAAGGCCAGCGTCTTGTTTATCCGCAGGTCATAGCCGTCGGCCTTCACGGCACTGATGCCACGCTCGGCCACGCCGTTCACCGAGACCGTCCACGCATCAATCCTGCTCTCCGACTTGACCCCGGCATCGAGCGTATATTGCCGCTGAGAAGTTGAAGACAGTGCCGAAAGCCATTCGATGTCGGCCTTGGCTCCG
>ODAI010593652.1_pt1 | contig 11390 bp, 10 predicted proteins | sample 1539321 | NCBI WGS metagenome assembly ODAI01 (sample SAMN02144231, study PRJEB22623) | gut metagenome | biome: sheep rumen | host: Ovis aries | place: New Zealand
CTTTTTGGCGGAAACGGTTATGCAATCAAAATTGCTGTTAAAAAATCTGAAGTTCCAACTCTTCTTCCAAAATTACAGAGTCTTGGTGCAACAGATATTGTAGAATATGAATTAAGAAAGGTGATGTTGTAGGGGGAAGTCTCCCCCCTCGCTCCAGCCCGCAACGCGGTCTTTCGCTACCCCCTCTACGGGGCTAGCCGCCCCGTAACGCCCCGCAGATCACGGAGGAAAAAATGAGAACTGCAACTGTAAAACGTACAACCGGCGAAACACAAATTGAACTTACTTTGAATCTTGATGGAAGCGGTAAGTATGATGTAGAAAACCCAATCGGTTTTTTTGACCACATGCTTCGTTCCTTCTGCAAACACGGACTTTTTGACCTTTCCGGCACAATTAAGGGCGACCTGAATGTAGATCAGCACCACACAATTGAAGATACCGGCATTGTACTTGGCGAATGCTTTAAAAAAGCCCTTGGTGACTGCGCCGGTATTTTCCGTTCAGGTTTCTTTATTTACCCAATGGACGAAACTCTGGCTCAGGCAGCCGTAGACTTCGGCGGCCGTCCTTACCTTGTATGCAACTCTAACCTTACAGGCATGCCTCTTGTTAGTGTAAGCGGCGGAAAAGAAGCCAGCTTCCAGACAGACTGCTTTGAAGATTTCTGGCAGGGCTTTACAAACAGTGCACAGTGCAATCTGCACATAGATGTAATTCGTGGCCGTAGTGACCATCATAAAATAGAAGCCTGCTTTAAGGCTGTTTCACGCGCCATTCGTGCTGCCGTAGAAATAGACGAGCGCCGCAAAGGTGCAATTCCTAGCACAAAAGGTGTGATAGTTTAAGCAGCTTAAAAAAGCGCTCAATAATCGAAAGATTTTTTGAGCGCTTTTTTTATGGGGTATGAGATTTTTTTTGCCTTGGTTTATACAAGCTTGTTTGAGTTTATCCAGTCTATTTCCACATATCTTCACAAGTTTTGCACAAGTTATCCACAATCTTTCTTAAGATTTCCACAAAAAAAACGTGTCAAGTAGTTTTGAAAAAAAATAATATTTTTTTACAAAAATAGTTTTGTACATTTATAATTCTATATAAAATAAAGAATTAGATAATAAAATATCTTTTATATAATTTTTTTTACAAAAACTAATGTTTCACGCTTATTGTTTTACGGACTTTTTTCCCCAGACTGTACACAAGTTATCCACAATTCTTACACAATTCAATTACAAGTTTTGCACATAAAAAAAAACTGCTGCCCACCAGCCTGCTTGTGGGTAAGTGGATGGTGGTGGTGTGTGTATGTGGGGTGGTGGTGGGGGGGCTCATACAAAAAAAATCCCGAACATAAGTCCGGGATTATATAACGAAAAATATTTCTAGATACTCTTGTTAATTAGCCTAGTGAAACATCACCAATATCGTTTATGGCAATGATTGAACGGCAGCCAGAACAGCGGAAGCGACCTGCTTTTGTTGCTCTAAGCTTTTTACTGCACACTGGACAGCTGATTACCAGAGGGAAGGTTGAAGAACCTGCACCATCTCCTCCATTCTTAAAGAATTCCAGAGATTCTTCCATGCTCGATTTAATATTAAAAAACTGAGAAAAGCCTAAAAGCTGGAAAACTTCGTAAACCTTCGGTTGAATTTCCTGAAGAACAATGTCTCCACCTTTTGGTTTAATCACTTTTAAAAATACTGTAAAAGAACCGATTCCTGTAGAGGAAACGTAGTTAAGTGCTGAACAGTTGAAAATAAGGTTAATGTAACCAGCTTCAATTACTTTTGTAATCTGCTTTTGGAAATAATTTGAGTTATATGTATCAATATATCCGCTCAGATATACAAAAATTCCATGGTTTATGCCTTCTGCTTTTTTAAGGCTGATAGAAAGACTGTCATCTCTTTCGTTATCAAAACCTGGAACTATAGTATTATTTGTATCCATAGATTTTATTATAACTAACAATATTACTTTCTGTCAAATCTTTATATTTAAAGTATGAAAAATTTTTTGATTTAAAAGTAAAAATTGGTAAAAACTGTCATTTATTAGCACTTTGAAGTTGTTTTTACTTGCCTGTTACTTTCCATCTTTATTCTTTCCTTAACATTTCTAAAAAATGTACGATAATATAGTGAATAGGTATACTATGAAAAAGGCAATAAATCTTATTATCATTTATTTTGTTTTTCTTATTGGTGGAATTTTATTTGGGACTCTGCTGTACACACTTTTTTCAAATTTATTGCACTATGTTGCTGGAAGTAAGTTGAAGCTCTTTTCTGTAGACAGTCTTTTTCAGTCATTTTTTTATATCAGCTTCTGTATGATTTTCTTAATTTGCCCTGCAATTGCTTTTTATAGAATTCGCCACCCAGGTGGAGCTTCTCAGGGAATTGCCTATATAATATTGTCTTTGTTTACCTGGTTTCTTCTTTTTCCAATTGATAACAGATTTTGTAATTATATTTTAGACAACTATTTTCCAGAGGAGGATGGAAAAATCTATCTTTCTAAAGATTATTTTCGCCATACTGGAGATGAGGTTTATTATTTTACCAAGGATTTTTCTTATTCTGCTGGCGGTGGAGTAGAGGCAGACGCAATTGTTATTAATACCAGCGATGACGGTTATGTTGATTTCAGACCTGTAAGAGATACTCCGTCTTTAAAGCTTAACTCTAAGGCTTTGCCCTTCCGCGAAATTCTTGTGAGCGAAAGCTTTCGCAGTCAGACAAAAACAACTTATGTAGATTTTAGTGCTCTTTTAAAAGAAGCTCGACGTTCAGTTTCTTCCGGTTTTATCAGCTTTCTTTTTTATCTTTCTTTTGCTCTTGCACTTTGTTCTATATATATGATTACAAATTTATTTGACTGGAAGCTCTTAAATTCTCTTCTTTTATTTTTGCTTACAACTTTTGTTATGGGAATAAATTCTGGTCTTGCTTCCGGCTGGATTAATTCAATTACACCTTCATTAAGTAAAAATGCTGTCTATTCTTTTCTTTTACGTTGGAATAAGGATCCTATAATTTTTATTTTCAATTGTCTTTTTTTTCTGATTATTCTGATAATCTGGATTGTTACTTCGATTGTCAAAAATCATAATAAAAAGCAGGATTAGGGGAGGGGGAAATGAAAAAACTTTTTGGTTTGCTTTCAATTTTTGTGGGACTTGCCCTTGTTATCTGTCTTTGTCTGGGCTTTTTTTCAGAAGTTCCTTCTTCTGTGCCAAATACATCGGTTTTTGTTTTTAAGACTCTCTCTGGTTTTGAGCTTTTTATTACTTATCTGCCTGGCGTAATGATTACGGGCTTTGTGGTAAGCTGTGCCGTTTATTTTGGGCAAACTGCAGTGGGCAGCGCAACTCGTTTTTCTGCCGCAATGTTTGAACGCTTTAAAATCGTAATGATTGCTGTAATTGTAATTGCCTTTTTGCTTACAATGAGTTCAGAGGTTTTTGGACTTTTAATCAGTCAGCATAAGGTAAGAATTATTAATCGGCCTAAGCTCGTTAATGAATATATAAAGGTTGGCCGCAGCCTTTTTGAAAATGGGTATTATGACCGGGCTATGCGTTATGCAGACGGAGCCTTAAAGCTGGAGCCTAAATCCCTGGAGGCTGCCCGGCTCTTAGATGAAGCCGATGTTGAAAGAAACAGAATTGTTGATACTAATTTGCGGGTTAAGCTTTACGAGTCTGTGGAAGCTGCAGAAAAGGTTGACCACGTTGTTATAGATCCGGAGCAGATTGCAGAGGTTTACAAGTATTATCTTCAGGCAAAAGAAGCTTTTGAAAAAAAAGAATGGTTTAATGCTCATTATTTTGCAGAAGTTGGTATTGGACTTGCAAGTGCTAAGGATCCGAATCTTGAAGGACTAAAAAAAATAGCAACGACTTCCTGGAATAATCTGACAGAATATCATAATCTGGCAAAAAATGATGATCAGCTTGCTTTTGATAAAAAATACGAAGGTTACCTGGCTCTTGTAGAAAAGGATGATTTGAAGGCCTATTACATTTTTACAGAGCTTTACAATTCATCGAGGGAATTTCAGTCGGACCCTGACGTTGTTTTTTACCGAAAGGTTGCAGAAAATCGTATAAATGAAAAATGCTTTTTTATGGATGAAACTTTGGAGCTGGAAAGCTTTGAGGATGCAAATAATGTTTATTTTGCCTACAAGTATCCGGATGGCTCTCAGGATGTAATCTTTTTTAAGGGTGTTACAACTGTGCCCGGCACTGGAAAGTCAATTCAATATCTTCGCGATTTATCAATCACTTCTATAGATAAGGATGGAAACTTATTTCGAACTATGACCGTTCCTTACGCTAAGGTGCTTCCGGTAGATGTAAATACCTTTTCTTCTATGACAAAAACCCTGATGGGTCTTGATGATAAAACAAAGTTTGTTCCATATATAATGCTTAAATCTGTAAATCGAGATGGGCCTACGGCTCAAAATCTACCGGTTTATACTTATTATCAGGAAATGGAAGAAACTTACCCCGAGCATCTTATGATGTCTATTCCTTATGATGATTTTCTTTTATTAGAAAGCTCTATGCAAAATCCATCTATAATTCCGCTAACAACTCTCTTCAAATTAATTTCTAGAGCCGTAAAATATGGTTTTTCTGCAGAAGTTTTTGAGTCGGTATTTTTAAATCGTGTTTTTTATCCTCTGTGGATGGTAATAGTGTTCCTGCTTTTAGCAGCTTTTGCCTGGAATAACCGAATAGACATTAATCAGTATTTTAAGTTCTGGTGGTCCTTCGTTTTTCCAGTCTTTATGATTGTTGCTATGGCCTTCTATAAAATTTCAATCTTCCTTTTTAAGCTTTTAAATTACGCCATTTTGGCCAGTACCGGAACGGCAGGGGCTATTATGGGTTCCTTTATTGTTTATGCTGTACTGCTTCTTGTGGTGTCTCTCTTCTTCCTGGCACGACGCAGCAGAATTTAAAATCCATATACACCTATTGCGAGAAAAGCTGCATAGTATTAAAATAGCGATTTGTGAGGTGTATTATGGATATACAGATGCTAGATAAGGCTGTGCGCCGTGTACCAGATTTTCCAAAACCTGGAATTCTTTTTTATGATATTACAGGCGTTCTTGTTAATCCTGAGGCGTTAAAGTTCTGTATTGATCAGATGGTAGAAAAATATAAAGACGTAAAATTTGATGCAGTTGCAGGAGTAGAAAGCCGTGGTTTTATTTTTGCTGCACCTTTTGCTGAGCGTCTGGGCATTCCTCTTGTTTTAATCCGTAAAAAGGGTAAATTACCTGGCCAAACATATCAGTGTACATATGATTTGGAATATGGTTCCGCAACTATAGAAGTTCACAAGTCTGACATTAAAAAAGGTGGACGCTATCTGGTTGTGGATGATTTAATTGCAACAGGCGGTACGCTCCAGGCCGCAAAAAATTTAATTGAGCAGGGAGGCGGGGAAGTTACTGATTTCTTTGGCGTTATCGGTCTTCCCGCATTAAATTACGAAAAAGTCCTCTCGCCATGTAAAGTAACAACACTCATTAATTATAACGGAGCATAATATGACATTACCAGATAAATACACCTCAATTTTGTCGGCAAAGCAGACTGAACATGCTATTGTCGCTATTAAGGATTTTTTTCAGCTTGCACTTTCTACAGAGCTGAACCTTACCCGTGTAACAGCCCCTCTTTTTGTAGGTTCTGGTCGCGGTATTAATGATGATTTGAACGGCGTTGAACGTCCTGTAAGCTTTCCTGTAAAGGCCCTGAACGACTCCCGCATGGAAATTGTTCAGTCTTTGGCAAAATGGAAGCGTCTTAAGGTTACTTCTCTTGAGCTTCCTCCTGAGTTTGGAATCTACACAGATATGAATGCCCTTCGTCCAGATGAAGATTTGGATCCAATTCATTCTATTTATGTAGACCAGTGGGACTGGGAAATGGCAATTGACCCAAAAGACCGCACTGTAGAATATCTTAAAAGTGTAGTTCGCAAGGTTTACCGTTGTATTCAGCGTGCAGAATTCTATATTTACGACCGCTATCCTCAGATTACACCAATTCTTCCAAAGGAAATTACTTTCTTCTATGCAGATGATTTGCAGAAGCAGTATCCAAACCTTACTCCAAAAGAGCGTGAAAACAAGGTGGCTAAAGAATATGGTGCAGTTTTCATCATTGGTATTGGTGGAAAAATGGGTGATGGTACTATTCACGATGGTCGTGCCCCAGACTATGATGACTGGATTACAGAAACTGAAAACGGACATCATGGTTTGAATGGAGATATTCTTGTATGGAACCCTGTTCATAACTGTGCCCTGGAGCTTTCTTCTATGGGTGTTCGCGTAAGTCCTGAATCTTTGCAGGCTCAGCTTAAGGAGCGCGGAATGGAAGAAAGAGCTAAGCTTGAATTCCATTCACGTCTGCTTAAAGGAGAGCTTACACAGACTCTGGGTGGCGGTATCGGCCAGTCTCGCTTGTGTATGTTCCTGCTTCGCAAGGCTCACATTGGAGAAACTCAGGTTAGTGTTTGGACAGACGAAATTAAGGCTGATTGCAAAAAACGCGGCATTGAATTGTTGTAGGAAAGATTCCCGTGTCGAGCACGGGAATGACACGGGGCATGTCTGTCATATTCGGGCTTGACCCGAATATCCTATAGCAGAGGATTACAATGGACAAAGAATATACTTTTTCAGTATCGCAGATTGAAACTCAACTTGCTTCCTTAAAAGAAAAGGGTGTAACAGAGCTTTCTTTGCATGACGAATCTTTGTCCAGGGATAAAAAAAGACTTGTTAATCTTCTTAAAAAAATCACTTCTGAATATCCGGAGCTTTTTTGTTCTATTTTAATTGATGCAACAATCTTAGACCGGGAGCTTGTGTCTTTACTGGCTGAAATTTTTTGTTCTCTGGAACTTCCTCTTAATTACACAGAAAAAGGCGGCAAGCTTCTTTTTGATAAAAAAATGTATGCTTCTAAGGCCCGTCTTTTAAATGAAGCAGAAATTGTTTTTGGTTTTCAGCTGGATTATGCAAGTTCTCCCAGTGATACAATTAAGCTTTTTATGGAGCGCCTGGATTTTGCTGTTCAGCAGTATCCAAATCACATAGATTTTCCTCAAACCGAGCAAACGGGAGAAGCCTCTGCAAGTGTAAGCGGCAACTTTTCCGCAAAGGATATTCGCTATGCCCGCGATATTGCCTTTGCCACCCGTACCTTCTATTCAGCCGGACGTGCTGTTCCCTGGTTTCTTTCTGTTTTACGTCCCCTGCGCATTTATCCTTCCCGCTTTTTTGCAGACTTCGCAGAATGGCAGCGTTGCAATAATTGCGATTTTCGCAGCGGATTTTCGCCGGAAGGTGAAAATCATAAATCAATAGAAAAAATGCAGCTGCTTTTTCTTGAACAAAAATATGAAGAAAAAAATTGTCATCAGCTGATTTCTCTTATGCAGGATATTGTAAGACTAAATGGAGCCTTTTCCAGACTTGTTGGCGAGGGAGAAGAAAGTCTTTTGGAAACATCTTATCATCCTGATGATATATTTGGACCAGAAGCTATGGATTTACAAGCCTTTAGCGAAAATGTTTGCATAGAAAACTGCAGGGTTAAAGTATTTTATGATGGCGAAAATCCTGATTATAAGATATTATAGTAGATAGAAATATTGAGAATAAATGAAAAATATAGCGGTCTTTACTTATAATTTCACAGTAGAATATTCAATCTCAGTATTAGAGGGCATCTATAAGTATTTTGAAAACAGCCCGGATGTAAGGATTTTTTATGCCCAAACCAAGCTTCCAAATTCAGAAGCCGGCTTTTTTGAATATCAGTATTGGGCTGCCGCTGAATTTCTTAATACAAATACAATTGACGAAATAATTATCATTTCTAATTCATATTTTTATTATACTTCCTGTGAGGACTTTTTAAAAAACTTCCGTCCTTTTTTTGATAAGCCTTGTATTTCTGTTGGTTTTAATTTACAGGACGAAAGGACCTTTTATACAACAACTGATTGTAAAGAGGCTTACGACGAAATTGTTGGTCATATGAAAGACCTTCATGGCTGTAAACGTTTTGCTTTTTTTTCGGCAAATCAAGTTGGGTCTGCAGAAGCAATAGAGCGTTTTGAAGCTTACAAAGCTGCTTTAAAGAAGCATAATCTTAAGTTTGATAAAAACCTGGTCTTTGATGGCAGGTTCACTTCTGCATCAGCTCAGGAAGAGTTGCGTAAACGTATAAAATCGGCAGAAGATATAAATTTTGATGTAATAATTTGTGCAAACGACCTTATGGCCGTAGGCTGTATAGATTATTTTATAGGACTTGGAGTTTCTATTCCAGAAAAGTTAAAAATTGTTGGTTTTGACAATACTTCACATTCCGCCTTGTGTAATCCTGGAATTACAACTATTGATCCATCTATTGGACAACAGGGAATCGATGCTGCAAAATTAGGAACTTTAATTCTGGATGGTAAAAAAACAGAGCGTTGCCAGTATACGCCTCTCGAAGTTCGTTACAGACGTTCCTGTGGCTGTGTTAATAAGGCAAATGTCCGATATATGGACATCTACAGAAACCTTGTTGGGTATTATGATGATATGACAAAGATAGATTTTATCTTTGACTTTTTACGAGGTGCATCTTCATTAACAGAAATTGCTAATTCAATAGAAAAAGTTGGTTTTCAGTTTGGATTTTCAAATCTTTCAGTTTTTATGTATGATAATCCTTTTCCTTTGGAAAAAAATGAATGCTTCGAGCTTCCAAATCTTGTGCACTTTGTAATGCATCTGGATTTTGATAAAAATATTAGACTGGTTGTTGATGATGGAGAGGTTTTTAATCCTCATGAAATGCTTTTTCCTTCTTTTTTTGAAAAGGATGAGCTTGTAAAAGAGGGACAGTTTATTCTTCAGCCTGTTTTCCTTGGAAATTATCAGTATGGCTATTTAATTTGTAAGCTGCGGCGTTCTTCTTTTGGCGTAAACAGCATTGTTTTAAAGGTTCTTACAACAGTTCTTGCTCAAAGTTATGATTACACAAAAACTCTAAAAAGGGCAAAGACAATCGATTTTAAAAATCAGGCTCTTACCTCTCATAATATCGATTTGAAAATAAAATCAAGTACAGATGAATTGACTGGTGCTTTGAATAGACGAGGATTTTTGAATAATGCTCAAAAGGTAATATCATTTGCGACCGAAATGAATATGGGAGGTCTGGTTTTCTTTGCAGATTTAGACGGATTAAAGGGCATAAATGATAATTATGGTCATGAATACGGCGATATTGCAATTAAGCTTCAGACTAAAGTATTAAAAGAAGTTTTCCGTCAGACAGATATAGTTGGTCGTTTAAGTGGAGATGAATTTGGAGTTGTTTCCATTGGAATGGATCTTGCTTTTATGGAAAAAATTCGTGCAAAAATTGATGAACTAGATAAAAAATATTCAGAAATGAACAGTCTTCCTTTTGAGCTTTCTATAAGTATAGGTGCTGCAAAATTTGATGCAGAAAACACAGATTTAGCTAAACTTTTAAAAAGAGCTGATACCGATTTGTATGAGCAAAAGGAAATTCATCACCAGCGGCAGAAAAAATAGGAGCTGGCTTTATGATTCAAAAATTGTCTTTTTCAACAGAAAAGCCAGGTCGTCTGGACCTTTTTCTTCGGTCTGAACTGCCTGACGCTGTGGGCGAGAGACAGCTTTCAAATTCTAAAATAAGACGTCTTATTCTGGCGGGGTGTGTAAAAGTAAATGGGCGTCAGGTAATAAGGCCTGCCTTCGAACTTCGCGGCAACTCAAATGTGGAAGTTGCTTTTGAACGTGAAAAATTCTTTTATGAAAAAAAGCCGGATGATATTCCTTTTGTTCTTACAGATAAGAACGTGCTTTTCGAAGATGAAAATTTGATTTTTATAAACAAGCCGGCTTTTTTTCCGGTGGAGCAGACAATTACAGGAAAACGTGATAACCTGCACGACTGTCTGGTCGATTATTTATGGAAAAGAAATCCCGCTTTGCGTAATCCTCCTTATGCTGGCATAATGCATAGACTGGACCGTGAAACCAGCGGAGTAATTGTTTTTACAAAAACCCGGGCTGTAAATAAGGAAATCCACGATATTTTCGAAAGTCATCGTCAGGAAAAAGAGTATATTGCCTGCTGCACAACTCGTCATCCAAAGGGAGGCTGCCCTGTAGAGGGGACAGAATTTACTGTAGAAAAGTTTATGGGGCGAATAAGCGGTAAGTCTCAAACTGGAAAGTGGGGAGAGCTTAGCGAGTATAACGGCGGCCAGTATTCAAGGACAGATTTTTATGTACACGGGGAAACTGCTTTGGAAGGCATTGTTTGTATTCCTATAAGCTGCCGTTTATTTACCGGACGTACCCATCAGATTCGTGTTCATTTAAGTGAAGAAGGTCTTCCTATTTTAGGTGATGTTTTATATGGGGGGCTTCCGGCTTCGAGGCTTTATCTTCATGCAAAGCGTTTAGCCTTCGAGCTTAATGGCATAAAATATGATGTAGAAGCACCTCTTCCCTGGCGTATCTAGAGCAAATTTCTAAATCAAAAAGGCAAAAAAAAATAACAGTTTTTTCTTGACGATTTATGTAAGAAGTTAGTATTTTTATTATTAGAACTTATAAAAAGAGGATTTCTAATGGCAGAAGAGAAAAAGGAAGAGACAGAAAATCAGACTGAGACTGCTAATAAGGCTGACTCTCAGACAGAGGCTGCCGCTGGTGCAGGCGAAAGTACAGAAAATTCTGCTGAAGCAGACAAAAAAGAACTTACTCCAGAAGAAAAAATTGCTGAGCTTGAAAAAGAAAATGCAGATTTAAAAGATCAGCTCTTGCGCCGCGCTGCAGATTTTGATAATTATCGTAAGCGCATGATGAAGGAAAAGCAGGATACTTATGATTATGCTAACGCAGCTCTGCTTGGAGACCTTCTTGACAGTCTTGATAATTTTGACCGCACAATTGATGCAGCTAAAGATGCTAAAGATGCTAAATCTATTGCAGATGGAATCAAGATGATTAATAAGAGCCTTGTAAAGCTTCTTGGCGATAAATATGGTCTTGTTGCATACGGAAAGGAAGGTGATGAATTTAATCCTGACGAGCACGAAGCTATTGGCCGTGTAGAAGATGAAAAGGCTAAAAAAGAAACTTTGGCTCAGGTTTATCTGAAAGGATACAAACTGAAAGACAAGGTTATTCGTCATGCTAAGGTAATGGTAAAGGTACCAGTTTCAAAATAGCAAGCTATTTTGAAACACGAGTTTTGCAAGCAAAACTCGCAGAATATTCAGTGTAGTAAAAACGGTCATTGAGC
>ODAI013096172.1_pt1 | contig 11390 bp, 9 predicted proteins | sample 1539321 | NCBI WGS metagenome assembly ODAI01 (sample SAMN02144231, study PRJEB22623) | gut metagenome | biome: sheep rumen | host: Ovis aries | place: New Zealand
CCTCCCCTTATCAAGGGGAGGAGTTTCTAACGCTACATTTTTATCGAGGGGGGGAGTGTTTGACGCGACCGAACTCCTCCCCTGCCGAAAGAAGGGGAGGTGGCACGCAGTGCCGGAGGGGTAACAGGTATTTGACGCTACATTTTTATCGTGGGAAAAGCTATCATCTTGGAAATGCTATTAGCTTGTATTTCAGCGGACTCAATATGCGTAGTTGCCACTCCGCCGATGACGAAAAGGGTCATGAAGATGAGCAACACCTATAGCACGTACCGCCTCATAAGCAGTGATTTAGGAAGTTAATAATGTCAATATCGCAAAGGTAATAATTGTAAAATTATTTGCTTGATTATAATTTCATATTGCAACAATCGTAGCTATTTCAATTGGCAAGTGAACTCATAAGCTAAAGGTTAGTTGTATTCCTAATTCCGTTCGACGTCCTTTTTGAAGGAAATGATTATTCATTGACACAAAATAGAATGTACTATAATCTTCATTAGTTAGATTCTTACCATACAATTTTATTGAATACAGATGGTTGGCAGCGTCATAAAATGTAGCTCCAATAGATGCGTTTAACAGACCATAGAACTTTTGACGATATCTGTTCTCGTCATCCCAATAGGTGGGTCCATTTGCTCTCCAATCAATATGAAAATCTATTCGACGTACAGAGTTTACGCTTGGTAAAATAGAGTAATCGGCTGAAATGGAAAGGGTGTGTTGTGGAGCATACGGCAAATACTTACCTTTAAGGTCTTGTTTACCATTGTGATATCGTATGAAACGCGCATTTGTATAACCATAAGTGGCTGCTAATGTGAGCCTGTGATTAGACTTTGAAGCATAAAACAACTTCGTGTACATAAGGTCTAATTCTGCACCGAAACTGCGTGTCCTACCAGCATTGGTCATCATCCTGCCTGCCTGAATTCCTGGTGGAAACACCGTCAACTGTTGATTCTGACAATCAATATAAAATGCTGTCAATGACATGTTATAACCTTTGGCATTATCGAATGAAAACGCCGTCTCATAGTTCATCGTATATTCAGGCTGATAGCTTATCACTGACTTAATATCGTTCTGCTGTCCGTTGAGACCTAAATCTTTTAGCCAATTATTAGTAAGTTGTTGCTGAAGGATATCACTGAAAAGTTGAGTGTTGAAACCTCCTGACTTACACCCTCGAGTTATGGAGGCTGTCCATGTTACATGATTTTTATGAAACGTTGCGGAGACATTAGGGGTAAATTCCGTTAAGGGCTGATGTTCAGTACCACGGATTTGTGTCTTTAGAAGTATGTCATGCAATTCGACATGAGGGGGATAACTGAAGTCATAATGCATGTCAGCAAGGCTCTTGTAGTGGAAGAATTGCTGTTCATGTTCTATGCGAAACCCAACATTAAAGTGCCAAAAGTCTCCGACTGCAAATATGCTATTATGATATGCTGAAGCCATAACTGAATTTTGTCTAAAATAACTGTCTATCGGCAGTTTATCTTCAATAATGTCAAGTGTGGCTTCAGGCATCCCTTGTCGAATTCCTTTATTGGCATTATTGAGAATAAGAGTTTCTATACCCTCGCGTTTGAAGGTAACTAAAGCGCGCATGCGTTGGAAGTGACCGCTGATATTTATTCCTGCCAACCATTGCCAAATACCTTTGTGCCCCTTAAGTGTGAGGTCTTGTATGATATTGTGATCGTGCTGACTTTGAACTAGTGTAAAAATGGATTTTGTAGTAAAATCTTGGTCCATAGTCATCTCATCACCGAGGAAGTTATAACTGGTTATTGAGTTGAACTCAACATTTCCCACTTTCCAATCAAAGATAATGCCCTGACGAGCCGTAAGTCGTCTATATCCACATGGGTCATTATATGCTATGGGCCGCAACTCTCTTGTTGTTGTATCTATTTGTTGATATGGATATCCGTTTTGCGAAAGCCAAGCTACATCGGTTATTGACTTTGTTTTCAAAGGTAATGTGCCAGGGGACATATATTTTACGGTTCCGGCAATGCTATAACCCTTATCGCAACTAATGTTGTTATATGTGTTTTTATATAATCCATCTGTATATTTGCCTCGAATGTTAAGTTGTATTCCGTGGTTGAAGTTGTGGGTGACAAAAGCTTTTACGCTATTAGCACTACCATAACTAACTTGTGCCTTGGTATATTTGGTGCGCGATGGCATAGTGGTAATAGCAATAGCACCGCCCATTGAACAATGTCCATAGAGTGTATTTTGAGCACCACGAATAACGGTGATATTACTTAAGTCAAGCAGGTCAAAATCGTATGCGTTTTTGTTAGTAATGGGTATATCATCAACATACAACGTCATAATAGGTTGGTCAATGCGGCTTCCGAGACCACGCATATATATCGTTGATGTCATGTTTGTGCCATAGTTGGGAATAAAGAGATTGGGCACGAGACCACTTAACTCTTGAATATCATCTATTCCTTTACTTTCTAATGTCAATGAAGAAAGTTTTGTATTTGAGATAGGATGCAATAATTCGGTATCAGTACCTTTATAATTTGCCTGAACAACAAATTCATCAAGGTCATGTACGATACTGTCCATTTCGCTCTCATTTTCATTAGGAACTGCTATAGCATACATGGTATGCCATAGGGCAAACAGTATCACAATCGTGCGGAGCAATCTATCTATCATGGTTTGATATCGTAGCCGAGCAACAAACATTCTATGTCTCCGTTTAGAATTTCTATTTTAACTTTATGCTTCAATCCGATTTCCTTAAGCGCCTGTTTGTCACCGGATAACACCCATGCTTCAGAACCGCGCATATTGAATTTCAGCACTCTGCCAAAAGATTTATACAATGCTGTTAAATCATCTGATTTTATACGCACACCATACGGAGGATTTGTTATGACGGTTAGTGGTTGAGCCTGTTCAGGCAATGCTGTGGCGTCGGCTTTATGTACTTTTATATAGCGGGTTAGTCCTGCTGCATCAATATTGCGTTGAGCTGTTTGCAGGGCATAATGTGAAATATCACTGCCTGTGATTTGTACGTTCAATTTGCGGTCACGACTATCATCGTCATAAATATCTTGAAATAACTGCTTATCGTAATCAGTCCAATGCTGAAAAGCAAAATCTTTTCGGTATATTCCCGGCTGAATGCCAAGTGCTATCATGCATGCTTCAATCAGAATAGTTCCTGAACCGCAAAAAGGGTCATATAATGGTGACTGACCATGCCAACCGCTATGAAGTATTAATCCCGCGGCAAGGGCTTCATTAAGAGGAGCTGAAGCCTGACCAACTCGCCAACCGCGCTTGTGAAGAGAGGCGCCAGAAGAATCAAGCAAAATTGTGCAGTGAGTTCCTGAGATATGGATATTGATGGGCACATCGGCTTTCTCAGCATCAACGTTAGGTCTTTTACCGAATTTGCTGCGAAAATAATCAGCTATGGAATCTTTAACTCTATAACGCACATACTGCGAATTGGTAAAAACATCAGAATAGGTGGTGGCATTCACAGAGAAAGTGTTATGGACACTAATATACTTCTCCCACGTTATTTTACTGACACTGGCATATATCTCGTCATAGTCTTTTGCTGTGAACTCATCTATTACAATCAGAACTCGACTCGCGGTACGCAGTGAGAAATTGGCTTGATAGAGTAGGCGCTTATCACCGCTGAAACTCACGGCGCGATTACGAATTTCTATGTCTGTAGCACCCAAAGAGCGTAATTCACCGGCTGTAATAGGTTCTAAATTTTTGAATGTTTTGGCAATTAGGCGCATAATATTGAGTGAGGTTACAGATTTAATTGATTAAGAATTATTTGCATCAACTTTGAGTAGTCATTTATGTTTGTTATCGTCTCAAAAGGGAAACCTGCCGCACATACTTGCCAATCACCTTTGTAAATCGTTGCTGCACTTTGTCCCGAATCTTCATAACGGAGTAATGTTGATGCATTGACGGGATATATACAATCCACGTTGATAGAGTGATAAATTTTATCATTAGGGGTATTGGTATAACTCAATCTGAGTTTTTTCCCCTTAATACATTTCGGGTCGTTTATGACTACTGCGGAGCGTGAGGCATGGTCATTATGCCCCTTATAATGAAGTATGTTGGCTGCAAAATCAATAACTGAACTATCTGCCGCCAAGACGCATTTATTAAGTTCACTACCGATATGAGCACCGCTTATAATGATATTTCCATGTTCAAGAGTAGCATAGTTGGTAAGAAATGACACAAGATCTGCCGTGTAGCACTGATGGCGATAAACAGAATCTGTAGGCAAGCCGGTAGCAATCGTTTTTTGCTCTCCGAAAATAACATCAACGGCTTTGTAACGAACATTGCCACTCATCATTGTGGAGTCTGTGATGGTATTGTACCAAGAAATAGCATCTGCACTACATGATACATAACTATACTTGTTTTCAGTCCATTGCTTACCATGTAAATATGCGTAGTCGAACGTGTTACCGGCTATCAATTTACCTTCCATATCGCCATAGCTGGCACCAAAACCCGGAGCATCATTATCGAGCCACTGCGAATCACGGACATAATCATATTGCTGACCAACAAAATGAAAAGCAAGGCGATCGGGCATACCATAGTCATTAGGAACAAAACCTGCTATCCTTTCACCAAAATTGAATGATTCTGGAGCGGATATTCTGTCGAAAGCATTAATAACAAGCGCAACACCCTTATTATCATTCGACATAGATGCACTTATTACAGGACTTGGCATGGACACTCCACCGGCATTACCCGCACGAACCATGAATTGATAATGAATACCGGGCTGAACTACAATACGATAACTTGTGTCCTTGACTATCACGCCATTATCAAAACCCGAATCATCATGTCTTGTATAGAGCACATAATAATCTGGTGTGGCACTTGACTCTAAAGTGTCATTACTTGGTCTCCATTCTACCGACAATGTATCATTATTAAGAAAGCACCCTAAAGTCTTGACGGGCAAAGGCTGTATAGTATAATCTATGCTGTCGCGAGCGGCAAGGTATTTTACAATACCCTTGTATATAGCACGTGAGACGTCAAATCTAAATTGCGGGTCAAGGCCATAACGCATGTCAGAAAAGTTTTGGTGCGAAAGCAGTTCCAATAGCATACATGGCACTTCAGGAACACGAGTCTCGCAGTATGATTTGTTGTGAAGTTTACGACGTGTCCATTCAGGAGTGTGAAGGCTGCGCAAGTCATGACATATCTGAGTTTGAACACTATCGGCAAGACTCATGCTTGTCATACGATTCATACCATTGGCAAGTATTCTTTTATTCTTACTATTCCGATCTGTCATGATTACAAGTGTTCCAACTATAGAATCATTGAGACGCACGCCGGCATCAGTATGAAAAGCAAAAGCAAGGTCAATGGGTATTCCAAGACCTTTGGTCAAAGTATCTGCCTGTTCCCCATAACTCAAGTAGTTAACCCAACGACCACGTGAATACAAGTCATCGGTATAGTCATTCTCACCACGTTTGTAACCATAAACATAGTAAGGTACTTTTGCTGCTTCGAGCCAATAGCGGGCACATTCGGCAAATTGAGGAAAACCACTCTGCCCGATACCACCGCCTATTTTTATGCTACCTGCCACTACGCCTTCTGTACGACGAAGACGAATCACTACATTGCCTACATTAAAATGGTGAGTTCCTAAATAAACCCATGGATAACCACCTATGCGCTGATTGACAACGTATTTCGTAGAACCACCTGCATGATATATTGTATATTCTGCGGCACTTGTGTTTTTGTCATTATGCTCATAACTGACATATACGGCATAGTCTCCGCTTTCCGAAATATGAGAACTCCATGAATAACTACTCTCCGAGGTCTTATGACTATCTATGATAAGACCATAGCTATGAACATCGCGCTCTCTGGGCATCATCACATTGGCACCGGCATTCTCAAGCATGGGAGCCAAATAGGGTAGTACATAACTACTTGAATACAAGTCTTCGCATGTCATCATAAGTCGAGGACGTTGCCATTGCCATAGCGCCTTGGTCTTATTATAATATTTTCCGTGACTCCCCCAAAGGGCGATGTGCCTATTCTGAAGTCCGGAAGTGATAGTGTATGGCAAGTCAGCGTTAGTTACAAGATTAGCAATGCTATCATCAGCAAATAACGTCCTGACCAACATTGTGATAAAGGTCAGAAAAACAATTCTATGAATATTATTTAGAAGTTTCATCAAGCAACATAGTTATTTTAATCCTTTGGCTACAAGCATACCACAAGCCGCCATGATATCTTCACCTCGCGAACGGCGTATAGTTGTTGTTACACCATTTTCATTGAGGTAGGTAGAAAACCATTGTATTCGTTCGTCATTACTGCCATGGAGTTCACTATTGGGCGATTCACCATGATAGCGTATCAAGTTTACACGACAACGAAGTGGACGCAGCAAACGCACTAACTCGCGAGCATGCCGCAATGTATCGTTATAACCTGAAAACACAATGTATTCAAACGATAAACGTCGCTGATGAACAAACGCGCTATTATCTAACGACGATAATACTCTTGACAATGGATATTTATTCTGAGCTGGCATTAGTTCCTTACGCTCATCATCAAAGGGGTTATGGAGACTAATGGCAAGATGACAGGAAGTCTGCCGAAGGAAACGTTCAATCCCATCAATTATACCTACTGTTGACACCGTTATACGCGTACCGCTCCACGAACATCCCCAATCGCTCGTGAGCACTAATAATGAGCGCAACACGTTATCAATATTGTCAAAAGGCTCACCCATACCCATATATACGATATTGGTAAGCGAATTACTTTCGGGAATACTGAATATTTGATTGATGATGTCAGTGACTGATAATTGTCCTTTGAATTCCAACTGACCCGTGAAACAAAACCGGCACCCCATACGACAACCTATTTGCGTCGAGACACATAGAGTAGCCCTATCGCCATCGGGAATGTAAACGCTTTCAATATAAAGACCTGGTGACACTTCAAAAAGGTATTTCTTTGTGCCGTCTAAAGACGTCGCACAATGAATAGGAGAATATCTTCCAACGTCATAATGTTCTCCAAGTTGTTCACGAACATGCTTTGAAAGATTGCTCATCTGGGATATCTCAGTAACACGAGATACATAAAGCCAATGGGATATTTGCTTGGCCACAAAAGGTTTACAACCAATAGATACAACTATTGATTGAAGTTCGGAAAGACTTTTGCCAAGAAGATGCTCCATAAACTTTATTAACTGAATTTTTGAGTGAAAATTGCGCGAAGATTATCTTTAACATCCTCCATATCAATCTTATGGTTCAATTCACGCTCCATACTTGTCACACCTTTGTCCATAAAACCACAGGGATTGATAAAGCTAAAATATGATAAGTCAGTGTTGACATTCAAACCAATACCATGCATCGTTATGTAGTGCGAAGCCCGCACTCCGATAGCGCATATTTTCCTTTCGCGGTCAGTGCCGGAGTCTAACCATACTCCGCTTGCACCGCTAACACGACACGCAGAAATTCCATAAATGGATAACAAGTCTATCACACACTGCTCAAGGATGTTGACATATTTTTTTATCCCAAGTCCAAAGTGTTGTAAATCTAAAATAGGATAAACGACCTGCTGACCTAAGCCGTGGAATGTTATATCACCACCACGGTCTGTATGATAATAATCTATGCCATGCGACTTAAGACATGCAGAATCAACTAGGAGATTACTTTCTTTACCATGTCTGCCAATAGTAATGACAGATGGATGCTCACAAAAATTCACAACATCTATAGTTGCTATCCCTGCCAATTTATTATGTATAACATGCTCAAAACACTCATGCTGACGCTGTACGGCATCAGCATAGTTAATTATTCCCCAATCTTCAAATATCATTATTCTTCTGTTTCTAAAAATTGGTAACATCCAACATCAGAAGGCGTTTCACCAACAAGTCGATTGTTGCCATCACGATCTATGGGGTAGGAGGCTGTGGCCTGGACCAAACCTATACCTCTGGCTGGGGAGGACTCTGACAGATGGAAATCATAATCAACATATTCTCCTAACCTATAATAATCATTAACAAAAACTTTATCATCCCAATGCCAATAGCGGATATCCTGATAACGATTATCTTCAATGCTATCAGTGCGCAAATAGCAATTTTTTAAAGTCATGGGATACTGTTCATCAAAATATGACAATAAACTCAATTCATTACGTTGAGTACCCGTCACAATGCAGTTTGTGAAAGATGTGGACATCTGTGCTGTTTTAGGAATGTCGTTGATGCACACAGCAGGCAAACTTTCACGATGAACGCGTTGAATGTTGACATTGGTATTGCCATAAAAATTAGCTATAGTACAATGAATGAAATCATGCTTGCCACCGGCTAAATATACACAATACGAAGCACAATTACTGATTTCTGTATTGACTACATTTAAATTGCTATTAATTGCTGTAAGACCTGTGCCGGCATTGTTGTGAATCCTGCAATTATGTATATTGATGCTTTGTATCGTGTTGCGATCTTTAGAACTGGCATATATTCCATTCTGACAGCTTTTTATCTCTACGTAGTTGAGTTCATGGACCACTTCTCCACCCAAAAGATAGACACCATCCCATTGACCTGATACCATGCTGTATGGCACTTTCTCAAAAAGATTGTCCAAACGGTCACCACGTAATAGGATGGGGGATTCAAGAGTGCCTTGGGCATGCAAAGAACCATAAATAATTAGTGGCGCTGCGTCGTGAAAATAAATTTTAGTGCCTGGCGGTAATGTCAATTTACGACCTTCATCAACAGACAAGTATCCATACACTAAATATGGTTTGTCGGAAGCTAATATGCTATCATTATGAATGACTTTATCACGGAAGATAATAACGTCCTGCCCATAGGATTCAAGAACTACATCACGAACACTACCATTAACTACAAAATGAAGCACATCATGGACAAATAATGGTTGATTACTACCGTTTTCGGGATTTTTTACATCAATCAAAACATATACACTGTCTTTTCCCTCTATTTCAACGTCTGTCACTGAATTGCCTTCACCGGATATTCCGTCAATATTGAATCGGAACTCGCTATGTTCTCCTTTATCAAGATAGATGTGCTGCAAACGTATACGCCCCTTATTGGGATTGCGAACCATCAGAGTCATGGTTGAACTGCGAATTCCACTGAACACAGTGTCAAAACGAACTGTATCAGCAGAGAAAAGCAAAGAAGCATCGGCACTCAATTCTATATCGTCACGGCAACCAGGTAATATAAACATGGTCATAAAAAACAACAACGATAATATGATTACCGATGAACGAGGCATTTTATTGCAAAAAAGTTAGCAAATGATGAACACTATGACGAAGAATCAAAAAAAAGATGGGCTACTATAGTTGCTCTATCTCATCCCAAATTTCGCCAATTGATTTATCCCAAGATTGATAAAGGGCTGAATAATACTCCTTGACCATCTTTGGTTCCTTGCCATTGCTGTGACTTATTCTGCGACGAAAATCATCGCATTGTGAAAGAATTCTACCGGTCAAAACACCTATTTTTTCCTCATCAAGCTCTTTATCTGAAAACAATGCCTTGGTATAAAGCTCATTAAGCATCTCATCAGCAATGTAGCTAATGGTCTTTTTTAACTGTCTGCGATTTGCCATAATTGTCAAGATTATTATTGTTATTCAAAATTGAAAATTAACGTTATCATTCTATTTGTAACCCTTTTTATCGCCATTGTATAACGCCGTTGTTCGGGTAGGGTAAGTTCAGGGCGTTCATCAATAGGAGTTATTATGTTGTTGAAACCTAATGTAAAACGTATTTCCGGTCCGAATTTGAAAAACGGGAAATATATGTCACAACCGGCTCCTACGGTAACAAAATAATCAAGCGGCTTCATCAGCAACATACGTTCTTTATCACGAGCTACATCATAACTTATACCGCCTCCGCCTGTTACAAAAACACGAGCATGTTTATGACGCAAAGCACTGAACTTGAGCAACAAGGGAAATTCTATTGGCATGGATAGTATGTCAGTCTTCATCGCCACACCTCCGTTTTTACCACCGCTTACCGTCTTATATGAAAGTGTACGCTGCGCAAAATGAAAAGTAGGAGTGAAACGAAGATTGAGATGACGACATAAACGCAAATCACCAATTAAACCAACTGAAAATCCGGGCGTTATATTTGATTCGCGAACATAATACTGCTCTCCGTTGTCCAATACATCCATAGTCTCATTCACCTTGTAATCCATCAGATTAATACCCAATAAGAAACCAAAGTGAAAAAGCTTATCATCTGAGTAAACGCGATGCTGCGCAATGACGCAGGTACTCAAACACAAAAGAACTAATATATCAAAAAGACGACGAATCATTATTTCTATTGCAAAGTTAAAAAAATACTATGAAATAATTGCTCTTTTATCAAAAATATCCGTAAATTTGCAATAAAATTCAACAATAACAAAATGTACAACTATGCAGAATTGGTTTGAATGTAAAGTAAAATTCGAAAAACAAGTAGAGGAGGGTAAGACAATTAAAACGGCGGAAGCTTTTGTTATTGAAGCCGTTAATTTTACGGATGCTGAAACCCGTGTAATTGAAGAAGTTAAACCTTATGTTTCAATCTCCGGAGAGTTTGAAGTTGCCAACATTAGAAAAGTGCGTTTAACTGATATTTTCCACTCTGATGGCGATAAATGGTATAAAGCTAAGCTGATGTATATTGTCCCGGACGAAGAGAAAGGAATAGAAAAAAGAACTGCTAATTTTGTGCTTGTTCAAGCAACAGACCTTCAACAAGCTGTCGAGATTATCCGCAAAGAGATGAATACAACGGCTATAACATATGAGATAGCATCAGTAACCGAAACAATCATTATTGACGTAATAGCTCTTCCTTTGCAAGTTGAATGATTAATTTGCAAAGATGTAGTAAGTTTTGAATTTATATAAATTTTAATTCATAATTCGTAATTAAGAATTACTATAATCTCTTTAATAGGGAATCTCATCTTAATAGGGAATATCATCAAGAGGGAATGTTCATTTATAACATTCCCTCATATATTATATTATTTAACATAATATCAATTCTGATAAAAAACACACGAGCTTGTAAAATAAAAGAAATGTGTTGATGTGCGTGTATTATAATGTATAACGTGTAAAAAAAATATCAAAATATATTACGTAAATAATATAAAAATTTATATCGATGCAAAGATAACACTTAAAATCAATACGCTGTTACACTTTGTAAC
>ODAI010149141.1_pt1 | contig 11389 bp, 13 predicted proteins | sample 1539321 | NCBI WGS metagenome assembly ODAI01 (sample SAMN02144231, study PRJEB22623) | gut metagenome | biome: sheep rumen | host: Ovis aries | place: New Zealand
AGAGACGACAATACAGACGAATTAGAAGTAGAAGAAACTGAAATATATGAACAGGCTGCAGAAAATTGTACAGGTGGATGTATAGAAGTTTATGATTAAATAACTTCCACAACCCCACTTTTTTTATTTAAAATATATCAATTTTAAACCCACAATTTTCACAGCTTACATTATAGTCCGTGTTTTGATGATTACATTCAGGACATATGATTATTCGTAGATTATCCTCCTCATAATAACTGATTGAATCCTTTTGTTTTAATTCGATACCATCAGGCAACTCAAGTTCACTCTTATCCTCATTATATGTTCTGACCAGGTAATTGAAGTAATCAGGTATTGTAAAGTTAAGTATCTTACCGCTATCCAACTTAGCAGTTACCTCATCAAGTATTTTATTTGCCTCATCATTATTTATGCCATACTGTTCCAGCAGGTAACTGGCAGATTTGGTGAAGTTATCATGGGTTCCGATAATATTTTCAACAGAATATACCTCTTCAAGATCCTGTTGGGTGGTATGTATAAATTCCTGAATTCTATCATTTGATTCTACTAGTTTAAGTGCATTTTTATCCATACTTCTTTCCGTTACATTTTTAAGATTGTTTCTAAGCTTATAATGAACATAATCATATTCACGAGGTTTTGCTATACAGAGGGTATAATTATTTTTTGCCAATGTCGTGCTTAAATCAAAGAATGTTACGGTATCCAGTTTACTGTTAAAGTAGTAAGTGGAGAATACTTCATCGGATAATTCATCATCCACCTTATTATATAACCTTTTGATGTTCTTGTTTATATATACCTCATCCAAGGATGCGTCCAGTTCTATAAAGCTGATTATTATATTTCTATCAAGACTAAACGCCAGATTATAATTAAGTAGCAGGTTCATTATAGCCTTGTTAGGTCTTCTGAAACTGAAATCATAATTTGTTTTGGTTATGTTGGTCAATATGAAGTCAAATAGGATATTGTTTCCCCTATACTCAGGCATTATGTAACACTCACATACGGAATATTTGGGTTTTTCTGCCATAATCAGGTCAACCAATGCAAATCCGACTACCTTATCGTTATATTTAAGTTCCTTGAATATTACATGTTTGTTTTCCGTATACTCCAGTATGTATCGTTCCTCTTGTATTGCATCATATATCTCTTCATAGTTTTCTTTAAGAAAATCACTTAAATTATCAAAATTAACTTTATTGCCAGCCATATAATCTTCCCTTAATATTGTTTGATGTCTATATACTTATTTATTTTTCATTTTAATTAAATATAAATATTCAACTCGCAAGTAATATTAAATAGAATTATTATATATTATTATAGTGGCACATTTTATAGGAGTTTTTTATATTGAAATTGATAGTTCAGAGAGTATCTAATGCTAGTGTAGAAGTTGATGAGAAAATTGTCGGTAAAATAGATGAAGGTTTCATGGTATTGGTTGGTTTTGGCATCAATGATACCAAAAAGGAAGCGGACTTTTTATCCAATAAACTGCTTAAATTAAGGATATTTGAAGATGATGAGGATAGAATGAATCTATCACTTCTTGATACTGATAATGAATTATTATTGATTCCACAATTTACATTATATGCTAGTACCAAAAAGAATAGGCCTTCTTTTCATAAATCAATGAATCCTAAGGATGCCAATGAATTATTTGAATATTTCTGTGCTAAATGTAATGAGAGAATACATGTGGAAAAGGGTGTTTTTGGTGCCCATATGAATGTTAGCCTGGTAAATAACGGACCTGTAACGATTTGTTTAGAAAAGGAATATGAGGAATAAATATGAATAAATACGAATTAGAAAGTAAAGAAAAAATAACGATTGATATTGAAAAATTAGAACGTAACTTGAATGAAGTGGCCCATATTACATTTGTTGATAAACAGAAGGAAGTTTACGATCGTGCGATTGACTACATGAACGATTCAAAATATTATCTTGAAAAAGGTGATAATAGAACTGCATTTGGTTGTATTGAGTATAGTCATGGATTATTGGATGCTCTTCGTATGATACACGGATTAATCTGATATTTTTTTTCGAATATTTTAGTAACCTTTATATACTTTAAGATACAGATGATAATTAGAAATATATTAACTTAAGGATCAATCAAAATGAAGGATTATACTAGAAATAATTATTCAAACCTTGGTAATTTAAATTTAAACAATATAATGACTGCAACTTATATATTCTCATTCATATTCCAATGGTCAATATTATCCATGATAATAAACCTATTTACAATGGGAATGATAAGACGAGAATTATTTATATTATTCATACTGGATGCAATATCCATGCTGATAATTAAGGATAAGACAATGATAAAACCATCATTTATCTTGACACAATTATGGAATCTGATATCAATACTGTTCAAAACGGATAAAGTAAATACAAACAATCCATTAGAAATACTGATGATGCTATCAAACGTCAAAAACAAGATATCCAATGCATTCCATAGCATAAAGAACAAGTTCAATAATATTAAAAACTCAATAACAAGTGTTGAAAGAGAAAATAGAAAATATGAAAAAACAAGAGACTTGAATAAATTCAATGATGAAATAGGAAGTAAAGTAACCGTTGAATCAGTATCTGATGGTAAATACGATAAGAAAACCTTCAAATATAAGGATAGAACACAAAGTTATGTACACATGCTTGAGGCAAACGGGTATAAAAACTATAGAAAATACAGCATAAATCCTGAACATGGAAAATCGTACATTATAATAAATAAAAATAAGGACATCATAGATATTGAAAACAACAGAATAGACATTAAACATGACCACCCCGACTATAAATTCATAATAGATGGATGGAAAATATGATTCATCCACATCTTTTTTTCATTTAATAATTTATCTTAATTTAACAGATAATGTTATTAAATATATTTATTTAGTAAAAGACTCAAAGATAGGTATATAAAATATAAACATTAATTATAAGGTGATTTAATGACAGAAGAAATTGTATTATGTGCCTGCAGTGGAATGAATCCACGTGGAGAAGTGGCAAGAGCATCAGTATATGATTTAGCACAGGAGGAGGAAAACTGTTCAGTCTGTTGTATAGTGGCAACAGGAGGAGGAAAACAGAAATACATAGACCTTGCAAGCAGTCATCCAGTAGTTGCTATTAATGGTTGTAAACAAAATTGTACAACAACATTATTAAAAGAAAAAGGTATTGATGTTGAAAAAGTGCTGGTGGTACCTGAAATTCTTGAAGAACATGATTTGACAGCCGAATGTACCGTGAGAATGAATGAAAATGATGAAAAATGTGTTGACGTATTAAAGGAAGTTATTAAAAAGGAAATATCTGATATATAAACAATTTTCAAGTATTTAATCCAGATTTTTAAAGCAAAAATACAATGGATAATATGTTATTATCCTTGTATCCTCTTTTTTTCATTGAGAATATAATATAAAATCTCTTTTCTATTTTTATAATACTTTCAGTTGATTGATGGATATTTTTATTCATTTAGCAATCATTTAATTCAGCAAATCAATCATTTCAAAGAAGTCGGAATATTTATCCAATACTTCGAGTAGTTGAGCTGGCGTACGTGTTTGTATCTCTACTTGATTTAAGTTATCTTCCAGTCTAAGGTTTACTATTTCATCATTAACTTCTTTAAAGTTATCTTTAAATACTCTTACCACATTGCAATATGCATCCTCTTTTAAGTTGTATAATCTCTGATTTTTCAATATGTCCATTGCATGATATATTCCCTTTTCTTCTATGTCACTGCAGAAGGTTAATGCAAAATGCACATCCATATAATATGGAGTGTCAATCCTATCATTTCTTGCTATACAGGATATCTTACACATGACATGATCATCATCAATATTGTCTGCAACGAATTTAAGGAATTTAAAATGCTTTAATGTAACGTTATTAAACAGGTCCATATAATTGCCCCCTTGTCTTCTGAATAAATATTTGTAATTACTTATTTAAATCATTATTAATCTATAAAAATGTTATATCATAAAAATGACCAAATATATATTAAATATCTTTCTAAGTAAAGTAATAAAAAAAATTTAACCAATGATTAAAAAAAGTATTATTATATCGAGTTATTTTAAAAAATAGTAATAATAATATTATTTTGGTATACCTAAAAAGAATAATTAGTTTATATACATAGATAGATAATTATAATTAGGAGTGATATAATGAAAATAATAGGAATTAATACAAGTCCAAGAGAAAACAGTAATGTAAGAATAGCATTAGTTAAAGCATTAGAAGCAGCAGAAGCTAAAGGTGCTGAAACAGAAATCTTCGATACAAATAAAATGAACATTGGTGCTTGTCAAGCAGATAACTACTGTAAAGCACATGAAGGAAAATGTCCTGTAGATGATGATATGCAAAAGATTTACAGAGCTATTGAAGAAGCTGACGGTGTTATCTTAGCTGCACCTGTATACTTCTTTGATGTAAATGCACAAGCTAAATTAGTAATTGACAGAATGTATGCATACTTCCAAAGCCCATTCGTTGAAACATACGGTCAGAAAAAATTCTCATTAATTACAACACAAGGTACTCCTGATGCAGACGCTTTCAAAGATGTTATAAACTTACAGGCAAACGCATTCGGATTCCTAGGATTTGAAGTTTGTGATGTTGCAATCTTAACAGACAACAATATACCAGGAGCAATTGAATCCAAAGAAGATCAACTTGAACTTGCAAAATCTGTCGGTGAAAACATAGCAAATTAAATAATTTGCTTCTCTAATCCCCTTTTTTTAAAAATAATACCCAAACTACTTTTAAATACAAATTATGCTTCAATAAATAAATTGATTAAAAAAATAGAATTATTTATTTAAAAATAAAAAAAATAAAAAGATTAATTGTTAAAGTTACGTATTAAACGTTTTATATAGAATGTTGCCCAGGTAAAGCTTATCAATCCACCGATGAAACCACCCAGAATTACTCCATAATAAATTCCATATTCTCCCATATTGAATACTATTCCAAATAGATAGGAAAATACCACTTCTAAGAGTAATGCCCTGATGAAGGTCAATATAAATGAAGTGACTCCTTTACCGACACCCTGGAACATCATAGCAGAAATCATACCTAGACATACAGCATAGATAAATATGATCATTATCTGAATCAATGATGCTATTCTTGGTGCTAGTTCAGCACTTGAACTATATGCAAATACGCTACTTATTTGTGGTGCGAATAAATAGAATATGATAGCCATTACTGTACTTACCATTAATCCTAACTTTAATGTATAGAAAAATGCATTTTTAAGTTTTTCATAATCCTTAGCACCATATGATGCACCGACAACGGTTAATAATGCCGTACCAAATCCCATAAGTGGAATCATTGATAACTGTATAAGTCTCATTCCGGCTGTATATGTTGCTACTGCTACGGTTCCCGCTACAAATACCAATAAGTAATTTTCAATTATACCTAATGCACTGAAGATTAAATTTTCAGCTGTTGATGGTATTGCTACGTTTAATATTCCCATGATTAATGTTGAGCTGTATTTGAAGTTTTTTAAGGATAAATCAAGGTATGTGTCCTTTTTATAATGCATCCAATATAATAATACTGCTGCACTGATGAAACCTGAAAGTACTGTTGCCCATGCTGCACCTAAAATTCCCATATTCAACATGTAAATGAATATCGGGTCAAGTATTATGTTGAATATTGCTGTTACGGCCATTACATACATAGCTCGTTTTACATCACCCTCAGAACGTAGGATGGATGTTCCAACTCCATTATAAATGAAGACTATCATGAATAGGAATACTATGTTACCATAATCTAATGCAGCGGTTTTAGCTGTTCCTGCTCCCATTAAATCCAGAAGTGTAGGTAATACTAAAAACATTACTACTGAACCAAGTATACTTATAATTATGGTTAACAGTAAACTATGCAATGCAGTATTGTTTGCGTTTTCAGTATTTTTTGCACCGATAAATCTTGCAATTAGACTGTTTGCACCGGCTCCTATACCATTTCCCAATCCTACAAGAATCATAAATAAGGGTGTGATGAATCCTATTGCCGCTAATGCATCAGCACCTAGTCCTGCTACCCATATACTGTCTGCAAGGTTATATGCCATGATTAAAAACATACTGACCATCATTGGCCATGCTAGTTTTTTAATAGCTACTTTATAGTCTCCTCGTATTAATTCTATATTACTGTTTTTTCCTTTATTTTCTGTCATATCATTCCTCAATTATTTTTTCTTTATTATATTTATCGGAATTTTCTATCAGTTCCAATAATAAATCCAGCAATTCATCTCTGGAATATGCCGAGTTTTTAATTATTTCTTCTTCTCGTTTTATTCCAGCATCCCTTATTTGATTTGCCAGTTCAATACCTTTATCGGTTAAACTTATTTTGTTTTGTCTTCTATTGTCATTATCTTCTATTCTCATGATGTATCCATTATCTTCAAGTTTTCGTAGATTTCTAGTCAATAATGCATTGTCAATATGTAAATCTCTGCTTATATCCTTTTGATAGACATAACCATGATTTAACAACTTTAAAAGTATTGGATATTGTTGTACTGTTACTTCAATATCTTTAAAAAAGTGTTTATAATATTGATTTTGGGATTTTAAATACATTGTAAATAGGAATGTTAATGACAAGTTTTCTTTGTCTATTGGACAATTCATATTTATACCTATGTAAATGTTGATATTATTATATTTAAATATTTGACTATATATAATTATTGATTTTGTCAATAATTACTTGTGTAAATAATTATGATATTAGTTATCACGACCCCCCACCGATTACTTATCAGGAGCATTCGGATTATATTTATATTAAATTAGGGACAACATAATAATATCAAAATATAAGGATGATGATTTAGGCTTATCTATTAAAGAAAGATCTAAACACATATCTTATTGATTAAAAAAAAGTTGGATGATAAAAAGTAAATGAATCCGTAGGTTAACACGAGATTACAATGATAAGAAATATTTTTTATCATCCTTAATCTTAAACTTTGGGAATTTAATTTCGGCCATATAACGATCTATATCCTTATTAAACATACGGGCAACATCAAGCGTAACCGTTTCATATTCATTATAATCATCAGCGCTTAAAGAAGCCTTTCCATGAATTAATATGGATTTATTACGTATTCTATTTAAACGGGTAAACAACTCAATATTCTTATAGTAATACCGGCCAATCTTATTATTCAAACGATACAATAAGAAATAACCTTCCGTTAAATTTATTTCTATCTCCTTACTGGTTGTTCTGGACCTATGCTGATTTTCTATCTTGTTAATATATTTACGTTTGATACCTTGTTTTGATAACTGCTTTATATCAATATTGGACTTATTGATATCATACTTGGTTAATAATTCAGCATGAGCGATTATATCCATAGCCCTGTATAATCTCATTACCGCATCATTATACTTTCCTTCAATGAATCTTCTCTTTGCATTATTAAGCATATCGGCAATCTGATATGGAAAATGTCTCTTGTCAGATGGATCCTTTATTTTTTCCAAACCTCTAACGTTGCTAAGAAATTCCTCAGAAAGCTCTGGAAAATCCAAATGATAATGTCTATTGCTAACCGCTTCATAATTGAAATTGTCCCAATTGGAATAGTCCCTGGATAAACTTTTATATAACTTTATATTTGCATTACTCATTTTATATGTACTATTCAATAAGTCATCCATTAATTTGAACGACCTGTGATTAAAGTAATGCTTAAGTTTTAAAATATCACAATTCTTTTGACTGGTAAAACGTGAAGTTGTTATGTCTATTGGACACATATTCTTTTGTATAATCTTGTTATACCTATCGGCCATTAGTATAGCCGCTAAATTCATTATATCCGTTGAGAATGTACAATCAATTATGATATCCTCATCAATGTATTCCTCGATTTTATATGCAAACCTTCCAAGTACATATTCCAAATCATACAAATGTTCTATATTTATCAAATCAAAGTCCAATTTAACATTAAAAAATTCTTTATATTTACTTTTAATATCCAAAATGGATTTATAATGAATTTTATTAGTTAAAAAAACAATCTTATCAATATCCATCATATAAATATAAATTACCAAATCACTTTTTATTTTTTCACCTTTACTAGGATCTTCATAATGTAAAGGTATAAACAGAATTTTTTTCATTGTCCTAACCATGTTCAATAAAACATTCAACAACCATATTAGTACCTATTATTTATCAATTACTATATTATGTTTTTTAATATATATAAAAGTTTTTTAAAAAATGTTTATGTGTTCTAATATAAGGTTATAAAAAAATTATTAAGAAGGAAAATATAAATAGATAATATAAAGAGATTTGAAACATTAAACTAAGAGATATATGGTGTTAGCATATGAATTGGGAAAAATTGTTTGATGAAGAACGTTTGATTAGGGGATATGATTATTTTCTTAAGGATAAGGTATTTGACGTAATCATAACCGACAATTCCATATCTTCAAAAGTAGAAGGAAAAAGAAAAAACATCTACGAAGTACAGATAAACTATGAAAATGATAATATCACCTCATTATACTGCAACTGTCCATATGCATACTCCAATACATACTGTAAGCATATGGTAGCCACATTATATAAAAAAGATGAAATTTTCCAAAATAAAAGGGACAATATCCATGAGGCAAATAACATATACATATTTAAAGATTTGTTAAAGGATTTGGATGAAAATAAACTTAAGAAATATTTATATGATAACTATAAAGAGGATAATGAATTTATAAGTAGATTCATAAATGAATTTTATTCCAATTTCACATATGAAGATTTTCTTGATTACGAAAACATATTAAACAACATATTTAAGATAGATCTTGTAGAATTATATAATGAAAATGGTTTCTATCAGGAATCCCCATACCATAAATATTTGAAAAACTTCATAAATACAAAAATCGATTCATTATATAACAATAAACAATATGAATACGTGTTGAAATTAATATATAGCATCTATGAAAATATTGCTGATAAGGAGAATATTGATGAGTACTTAAATGTAGATGACATATTAACCGCATGCAATTACTATTTTGAGAGGATCATAAACCTGAATGATTCTACTTTAAATATGCAAATCTATGACTACATATTATCCAATGTCAATTACAACTACAATTATCATATAACAAGCAACCTAATTGGAATAGCTGTCGATAAAAATGACAGTACCGAATATTTAAAACAGTTGGATGATGCAATCAATAAACAATTGAAAAGCAATATAGAAGTAAATGAGAATATACTGGTATATAAATACCAGATTATGAATAAATTATCCTATCCGATTAAGAAATTAGATAAATTTTTATGTGATTACAGACATTATTATAAGGTAATGGATTTGTTGATAAATAAAGAAATTACGAACAACAACTTGGACAAAGCCATAGACCTGTTGAATGAAAATAGAGAAATTCATGGAAAGCTATATTCCTTAGAGGATACATCGACACTAATAGATTTATACATATTTACAGATAACTATGAAATGGCCATCTGTGAGATAAAAAAGATACTCTTTGAATTCAATATCAAAGATTTATCATACATCAATCAATTAAAGGAATATCAAAGTAGCCAAGAGTGGTTATCGACAAGAGATGAAATAATCAAATATTATTCCGACAACAAGGATTATGAATTCTTGAATCAGATATACGTTAATGAGAAATTATATGATCAATTATTTGAAAATATAAAAGATAATTGTACTTTGAATACCTTTGAGAATTATAAGGACTATATCGATGAAAAATACCATGAGGAGATACTGCTTTTATATAAAAAGGAAATATTGGAATCGGCAAAGACCGCCAAATATATAGGCGCATATAATGTGATAATAGATAACCTCAATACGATGTTAACTTTCAATAACTCCGAAGCGATTGTTGAAGACACTATAGGAATTTTAAAAAACAAATATAAAAATAAGCAGTTATTCATGGAATTATTAGATAAAATAACCATATGATTTAATAAAATATTTAACAGCAAATATGATAATTATAATATCCAAATGTAATTTATTTGAAGATAACCATCATATTTAAAAAAATAAAAGATGATATGTAGATGTAATAGAATCAAAAATGTGATAAAATGAATGAAAATATTAATTTACTCGAAAAAATATACTCTAATATGAATGAATATGATCCTGAATTTTCACAGATTATAAAGAAATTCATGAATAACGACGTACTTTCCCATATCAACCTATCAGATAAGGAAATAGCATTGGTAACATTATCCACACTTATTGCAAATCAATCGACAAAAATATATGAAGAGATACTGCCAGATGCTTTAAATATTCTTACACCGGTCGAGATAAAAGAAGTAATCTACCAATCAACAATATACATTGGCCTTGCAAAGTGCTATGAGTTTCTGGAAATAAGCAATCAATGCTTTAAAAAAGAAAATATAGATCTACCCCTTGAAAGTCAGACGACAATCAAATATGAAGACCGACAAAAAACAGGTTATGACTTACAGGTTAGAAACTTTAGCAAAGAATTTATAGACACCAGCATTGAAAACACTCCAGACAACCAGAAATACACCTGGGATTTAATATCCGGCTTTGCATATGGAGACTTCTATACCCGTAGCGGATTGGATGATAAAGAACGGGAACTGATTACATTCGCATTCATCCTATCACTCAGAGGATGTGAAAATCAACTGAAGATTCATACGATAGGAAATATTAAAATGGGAAACGATAAACAGAAATTAGTAGATACTGTAAGCATATTAATAGCATTCATCGGATTTCCAAGAATGCATAATGCCCTTGCAATAATAAATGAAGTAGATATGTAGGTGATTATGATGTTATACAAATACCATGTTGCAATAATTAAAGATGATAATATCGTATGTGACAAATATTATCAGGAAAACGATAAACCGACCGAAGAAACATTCCAGAAGCTAAAAAATCAATATGAAGCAGATCAAATCTTTTTAAACACAGTAGCTGATGATGAACTTGAATCATTCATCAAAGAGGAAATAAAATTAGAATGATGGATTATTCGTAACCATCTTTTCTTCAAAATACTTTTTTTAGATTATTATTCGCCATTATTATCCTTTTGTTTGAGATTTAACTGAACGTACTCGTCAATATTAACTTCCAATTCATTAAGACTGGTTTTGAATGCTTCAATAAGACTCTTATCAACATTGAATTCTGAAT
>ODAI011195132.1_pt1 | contig 11389 bp, 7 predicted proteins | sample 1539321 | NCBI WGS metagenome assembly ODAI01 (sample SAMN02144231, study PRJEB22623) | gut metagenome | biome: sheep rumen | host: Ovis aries | place: New Zealand
AACTGGTTGATGAAGTACACGGCCACAAGGGCAAACACGATGGCATCGACCCACGACATGATCCACTTTGTGGGGCCTTCCGACTCCTTCCACCACTGCCACTTGATCTTCTTGGTGATATAGATGTCATAGATGAACGGGATGACCAGCAGTCCCCACCATGACTTCACCCAGTAGAGGAACAGCAGATAGCACAGCAATACGGCAATGAACTTGGCCCATTGCACCTTCATGTTCAGCGTTTTCTTTCTTTTTTCCATGACTTAGAATTTAAACATATCGCTGATGGTCAGCAACCCCGTGTGCTCCTTCGTGTACTCTGCTGCCAATACGGCACCTAGTGCAAAGCCCTGACGAGAATGGGCATCGTGGCTGATGGTGATGATGTCGGAAGGGGAATCGTAGCGGATGGTATGAATGCCGGCCACCTCGCCACGCCGGATATGGTCAATGCGAATCAAACGGGGGTCTGTGGTGTCTTCTGCCCAAGCGTCCTTGCGGTCCAAGTTCTCCAAGATGCCTTCTGCCAACGTGATGGCTGTGCCGCTGGGGTGGTCGAGCTTATGCACGTGGTGCGTCTCTTCCATTTCCACATCGTATTGAGGAAACTGGTTCATAATCTTTGCCAGATACTTGTTGACAGCCGAGAAGATGGCAACACCGATGGAGAAGTTGGAAGCCCAGAACAGCGTCTTGCCTTCCTCCGAGCAGGCTCGCTTCACTTCGTCACCATGCTCCTTCATCCAACCTGTTGAGCCGCTGACCACTTTCACACCTGCTGCCCAGGCTTTCAGATAGTTGCCATAGGCGGCTTGCGGAGCCGTAAACTCTATCGCCACATCGGCACTACGGAAGGCCTCGCTCTTGAAGTCTTCCTGGTTGTCAATGTCGATAATACTCACAATCTCATGACCACGGTCAAGGGCTATCTGCTCTATCATCTTGCCCATCTTACCGTAGCCGATTAAAGCTATTTTCATAATGTTCGCGTATTAATACGGTGCAAAGTTAGTAAATAAATATGAATTACGGGTGAAGAATTATGAATTATTTAGTATCTTTGCAACATGTTAGTCAATGAAGCAACTTGGAATTTCATCCGTCGGCACGCTCAGGATGACGTGCGACGGCTGGCCTTGCAGGGGTCGAAGCATCCGGAAGTAGACATGCCGATGGCCCTGCAGCAGATAGCCGGATGGCAGACAGCCCGCCGCAAACTGCCTGTGTGGGCGGCCACAGAAGGCATCATCTATCCTCCTCATCTGAACATGGAGCAGTGTTCTTCCGAACAGACGGCCCGCTACAAGGCACAAATAGCCGGCAGGGGAAAGCGGATGGCAGACTTGACGGGTGGTTTCGGAGTTGATTTCTACTGGATGTCACAAGGTTTCGAGGAGCGTTGCTATGTGGAGCAGGACGAAGCTCTCTGTGCCATCGCCGAAGCTAATATGGCTACCCTTCATCTCCCCTGTTCTGTAAGTTGTTGCTCGGCGACAGACTTCTTGTCGGAAATGCCTCATGCCTCCCTGATCTACCTCGACCCTGCCCGCCGCAATGAGTACGGAGCACGTACGTATGGTATTGAGGACTGTACGCCCAACGTACTGCAACTGCTACCGCTGCTGATGCAGAAAGCCGACTGTGTGATGCTGAAACTGTCGCCCATGCTCGACTGGCATCAGGCGGTTGTTGCATTGAAATATGTCACTGAGGTGCACATCGTCAGCGTCGGCAATGAGTGTAAGGAGCTGATTTTGCTCCTGAGCCATCAGCAGACAGACCGCTTGCGGGTGGTTTGTGTCAATGGTACGCAGGTGTTCGAGTTTTTTTCCCAGCCGGGAAAAAATAATTCCCTCGCCAGGGAACAAATTTACCGCAGCCAGGAAACAATAGCTACTGCGGATGAAAGCACTTTCCTTTATGAGCCCAATGCCTCCATCATGAAGGCCGGATGCTTTGACCTCTTGGAAGAGCAATTCCCCTGCCGGCAGGTAGCACCTAATTCTCACCTTTTCCTCTCTGCCGGTGAAATCATTGATTTTCCTGGACGGGGCTTTCGGATTCTGGCCGTTTCATCGGCGAACAAGCAGGAACTTAGGAAAAAGTTTAGTGAAAGTTTAGCACCGTTGAAATCGGCCAATATTACCGTCCGCAACTTCCCCATGACAGCCGATGAGCTTAGAAAAAAGCTGAAACTGAAGGACGGCGGCGATGTTTATATCTTCGCTACAACCCTTCAGAATGGCATCCGTCAACTATTGATTTGCCGTAAAATTAGTTAAAGTTTTTGGGCGTTTCGTGCTTTTTCTCTAACTTTGCAAGATATTTAACACAATGTACGCCATGTCTTCAGTAGAAATTCGGAAAGTCACCAACAGGAAGGAGCTCGATGCTTTCATCCAGTTTCACTATGACTTATATCGTGGCAATAGGTACGATGCTCCCAATCTGTACTCAGACGAATTGCATACGCTGAGCAAGCAGAAGAATGCTGCTTTTGAGTTCTGCGAGGCAGAATACTTCCTGGCCTATCGTGAAGGAAAGGTGGTGGGGCGCATAGCAGGTATCGTGAACCACCGCGCCAACAGTCGGTGGAACCGGAAGAGTGTGCGCTTCGGCTGGGTTGACTTTGTGGACGACGTGGAGGTATCCCGCGCCTTGTTCGACGCTGTGGCCGATTGGGGCCGCCAGCAAGGAATGACGGAGATAGTGGGACCTCTGGGCTTCACTGATATGGACCCGGAAGGTATGCTCATCGAAGGCTTTGACCAATTGGGCACGATGGCTACCATCTACAACTACGACTACTATCCGCGCCACATCGAGCAACTGGGCGGATGGGAGAAAGACAATGACTACGTGGAGTATAAGCTCATCGTACCTAAAGGCGATATGCCGGAAAAATATAAGAAGGTGGCACAACTGGTGCAGAAGCGCTACAACCTGCATACCTTCCACCCCAAACGTAGTCAGATTTTCGGCAAGGAACAGTTGGGGCGCAAGGTGCTCGATGTCATCAATAAGTCGTTTACAGACCTCTATGGCTATTCCCAGATGACGGAGGCACAGATTGACGAGTATCTGAAGATGTATTTCCCCATGATCGACATGGATATGGTGTGTCTCATAGAAGACTGGAACACGCCCGACCACAAGCTGATAGGTGTGGGCATCAGCATCACCTCTATGACGCGTGCCCTCCAGAAGTGTCGCAACGGACGGCTCTGGCCTTTCGGATGGTGGCACTGCCTGCGCGCCCTGAAGTTCCATCATGCTGAATGTCTCGACCTCATGCTCATCGGCATACTGCCCGAATATCAGCAGAAGGGTGCCAATGCTCTGCTGTTCTACGACCTCATTCCCTGGTATCAGAAGTTCGGCTTCAAATGGGGAGAGACCAACGTGGAGATGGAAACCAACGAGAAGGTGCAGTCGCAGTGGCAGTACCTGGAACACATACAGCATAAACGCCGCAGATGCTTTAAGAAGAATATATGAACGAAGAAAATAACATCATCGAAGAACAAGTACAGTACACTGATGATAACATCCGCCACTTGTCGGACATGGAGCACGTTCGCACCCGTCCGGGTATGTATATCGGACGCCTAGGCGACGGTTCACTGCCGGAGGATGGCATCTATGTGCTGCTGAAGGAGGTGATTGACAATTCCATCGACGAGTTTAAAATGAAGGCGGGTGACCGCATCGAGATTACTGTTGACGACAACCACCGCGTGTCGGTCCGCGACTATGGGCGAGGAATCCCACAGGGCAAACTCATCGAAGCCGTCTCCGTGCTCAATACGGGCGGCAAGTACGACTCGAAGGCTTTCAAGAAGTCGGTGGGTCTGAACGGTGTAGGTGTCAAGGCCGTCAATGCACTGAGCACTCACTTCGAGGTGGCCAGCTATCGTGACGGCAAGGTGCGACGGGCTACCTTCGAGCGTGGCAACATGCAGACGGACGTCACAGAATCATCCCACGACGAGACGGGCACCTATATCTATTTCGAACCTGACGACACGCTCTTCAAAGACTACTCCTTTCACGATGAAATCGTGGAAAACATGCTCCGCAACTATACCTACCTGAATACGGGGTTGGCCATTATGTACAATGGCCGGCGCATACTCTCACGGCATGGGCTGGAGGACTTGCTGAAGGACCGCATGACCAACGATCCGCTCTACCCCATCATTCATCTGAAGGGTGACGACATCGAGGTGGCTTTCACTCATGCTAACCAGTATGGCGAGGAGTACTACTCCTTTGTCAACGGACAGCACACCACCCAGGGTGGCACCCACCAGAGTGCCTTCAAGGAACATATTGCCAAGACCATCAAAGAGTTTTTCGGCAAATACGAATATGGTGACATCCGTACCGGCATCGTCGCCGCCATCGCCATCAATGTGGAGGAACCCGTCTTCGAGAGTCAGACCAAGATCAAGCTGGGCTCCACCCAAATGTCGCCTGATGGCGAAAGCATTAATAAATATGTAGGTGACTTCGTCAAGCAGCAAGTTGACAACTACCTGCACATCCATCAGGATGTAGCAGAAGTCATAGAGGGTAAAGTCAAGGAGAGCGAGCGCGAGCGCAAGGCGATGGCCGGCGTCACCAAACTGGCCCGCGATCGTGCCAAGAAAGCCAATCTGCACAACCGTAAGTTGCGCGACTGCCGTATCCATTTCAGCGATGAGAAGAACGACCGCAAGGAAGAGTCGTGTATCTTCATTACGGAGGGTGACTCTGCCAGCGGCAGCATCACCAAGAGCCGCGACGTGAACACCCAGGCCGTATTCTCGCTGCGAGGCAAACCGCTCAACTCATTCGGCTTGACTAAGAAGGTGGTCTATGAGAACGAGGAGTTCAATCTGCTACAGGCTGCCCTCGACATTGAGGAGGGTCTCGATTCGCTGCGTTATAATAAGGTGATTGTGGCTACCGATGCCGATGTCGATGGTATGCATATCCGTCTGCTCATCATTACCTTCTTCCTGCAGTTCTTCCCCGAACTGATCAAGAAGGGCCACGTATATGTCTTGCAGACGCCACTATTCCGTGTTCGTAACCGTCGTACGAAGATCAAGAATAAGAAAGCGATTGCCGAAGCGGATGCCAAATCGGATAAGAAGGGCGATTTCATCACCCGTTACTGCTATAGTGAAGAGGAGCGTCAGACGGCTATTAATGAACTGGGGCCAGATCCGGAAATTACCCGTTTTAAAGGTCTTGGCGAGATTTCACCTGATGAGTTTGCGGGCTTCATAGGTCCTGATATGCGTCTGGAGCAGGTCACCCTTCATAAGAACGATCAGGTGCAGAAACTCTTGGAGTACTATATGGGAAAGAATACGATGGAGCGTCAGAACTTCATTATTGATAACTTGGTAGTCGAGGAAGACCGTCCGGAAGAAGATGTTTATGATTGATATAAAGAAGACCGCCTTGATGGCGGCAATGCTGTGCCAGAGCCTCCTTGGATCGGCTCAGTTCCGTGTCGGCAATGGTGATGATTCGTCATTGCGCAAACTACAGTTTACAGAGATGGCCATTACCAATCTCTATGTGGATAGTGTCGATGAGAAGAAACTGGTGGAAGATGCTATTCGGGGCATGTTGGATAAGCTCGATCCGCATTCCAGCTATCTCACGCCAAAGGAAGTGAAAAGCCTCAATGAGCCTCTGAATGGAAATTTCGAGGGAATTGGTGTGCAGTTTAATATGATCGAGGATACCCTGCTCGTTATCCAGCCTGTTACGAATGGGCCTTCTGAGAAAGTGGGCATCCTGGCAGGCGATCGTATCGTCTTGGTAAATGATACAGCCATCGCTGGTGTCAAGATGGCGAAGGAGGAGATCATGAAGCGTCTGCGTGGCCCGAAGGGTACGACCGTTCATCTGGGTGTCGTGCGTCAGGGCATCAAGGATATGCTGAAGTTTACTGTAGTCCGTGATAAGATTCCCGTCAAGTCTATTGATGCCACTTATATGATTCGCCCAGGCATCGGCTATATCCGTATTGGTAACTTTGGCGCCACGACTCATCAGGAGTTCTTGGAGAGTCTGGATAAGTTGCGTGAGCAGGGAATGACTGATCTCATTCTCGATCTGCAGGAAAATGGCGGCGGATATCTGAAGGCAGCTGTCGATATCGCCGAGGAGTTCTTGCAGAAGGACGACCTTATCGTCTATACAGAGGGTAGGAGAGTGCCTCGCACAGAATATACTGCCAATGGCGGTGGGGCTTTCCAGACAGGTAAAGTCGTGGTTCTTGTCGATGGCTATACGGCTTCTGCCGCAGAGATTGTCACAGGGGCCATTCAGGATCAGGATCGTGGTGTTGTCGTTGGCCGCCGTACTTTCGGAAAGGGTCTTGTCCAGCGTCCTATCGATCTGCCTGACGGTTCGATGATCCGGCTCACGATAGCCCATTATTATACACCCTCAGGCCGTTGTATACAGAAGCCTTATACCAAAGGTGGCAATAAGGACTATGCGATGGATATGCTGAACCGCCTGAAGAGTGGTGAACTGACCAATGCCGACAGCGTACACTTCGCTGATTCCCTGAAATATGAAACGCTGCGCAAGCATCGTGTCGTCTATGGTGGCGGTGGTATCATGCCTGATGAGTTTGTGCCTCTCGATACAACCCTTTATACGAAATACCATCGTGAACTGGCAGCCAAGGGCATCGTCATCCAGCAGAACCTCCGTTATGTGGATAATCATCGAAAGGAACTGCAGGGCCGCTGGACATCGTTTGCCGATTTCAAGGCCAACTATGAGGTTCCGCAGGCTTTGATTGATGCCGTTGTCGCCGAGGGGGAAAAGCAGGACGTAAAGCCCCGCGATGAGGCTGAAAAGGCAAAGACACTGCCCTATCTCCGTGTGCAGCTAAAGGCGCTGATAGCTCGTGACCTTTGGGATATGAGCGAATATTTCTCTGTATTCAACGAGCAGAGTGCGATGGTGAAGAAAGCACTCGAGGTACTTGCCGGCGATGATACCTTCTGGCTGGGAGCCGACATCAGCGGCACTTCAGAACTCGAGGCCCGAGGGGTGCAACTCTACAATGCGCAGGGTGAGCCTCGTGAGAATACCGTCCTGATGCGTGAATACGGCCTGAATGCAGCCCGATTCCGTGTATGGGTTAATCCTAAAGACGGTTTTTCGAGCAAGGAGGATGTCCTGAAGCTGGCCCTTCGTGCCAAAGCGCAGGGAATGGCTATCATGATTGACTTTCATTACAGCGACTGGTGGGCCGATCCTGCCAAGCAGAATATCCCCAAAGCTTGGCAGCAGATGAATTATGAGCAGATGCGTAAGGCTCTGGCCCAGCATACGAGGGAGACTCTCCAGCTCTTGAAGGATAACGGCATCGATGTGAAGTGGGTGCAGGTGGGCAATGAGACGACGCACGGCTTCCTATGGCCGATGGCGCGTGCCGAAGAGCAGATGCAGCACTATGCAGGACTTACCCAAGCTGGCTACGATGCCGTGAAGGAGATCTATCCACAAGCCGTCTGTATCGTACACCTCGATGCTGCCTGCGATCTGAAGCGCTATCAGTTTATCTTCGACGGACTGAAACAATATGGTGCGAAGTGGGATATGATTGGCTTGAGTGTCTATCCCTATTGGGATATTGATGCGAAGCTGACGAAAGACGAGGACGAGACGCTGACCAAAGCCATCGCCAACATCAATGCCCTCTATAAGACCTATCAGACGCCGCTGATGATCGTGGAGACTGGCTACGATGCCGATCATCCCGAAGCAGGTAAGAAGTGGCTGAAACGCCTTATCAGCGCAGCCCGCACTCAGACTGACGGGCATTGCAAGGGCGTATTCTACTGGGCACCAGAGGCTGAGGGGCAATATCGGCTAGGCGCTTTCCGCAATCATCGCCCAACGGCAATTATGGACGCATTTAAAGACTATTAATATGAACAGGAGTTATCGATGGATTCTTGCTGCTATTCTTATAGGCAGCGGGTTAAGTGCTGAGGCACAGATTGAAAGAACAGCCGACTTCCACAGTCGTTATACGTTGAAGGAGGCTGTCGTTTTGAGTCGTCACAATATCCGTTCACCATTGTCAGGGCCAGAGTCAGCCTTGGGGCGTCTTACGCCCCATGAGTGGTTCCATTGGTCTTCGGGCAAGAGCGAACTGTCATTACGTGGCGGTGTGCTTGAGACGGAGATGGGCCAGTTCTTCCGCAAGTGGCTTGTCAGCGAGGGACTTATGGACGAGAACCATCTGCCTGCTGCAGGCTCAATGCGCTTCTATGCTAACTCCATGCAGCGCACTATCGCCACGGCGCAGTATTTCTCCAGTGGTATGCTCCCTGTGGCCGATGTGGAGATTGAGCACCACTATGACCTGAATACAATGGACCCTGTTTTTACGCCCCAGCTAACTGTTGCGAGCGATGACTATTGTGCAAGAGCCCGCCAGCAGATTGCCGACCTATTCGGTAACGGCTCTCTAGAGGGTATTGGCGATAAGTTGGCTGAGAACTATGCACTCTTGCAGGATGTGCTCGATGTGGAGCAGAGTGCAGCCTGGCAGGCTGGTGAGTTCAGTGGCTTCAAGACTGACGATACCAATATTCTTCTTGAACTGAATAAAGAGCCAAGTATGACAGGCTCGCTCAAGACGGCTTGTAGCGCCAGTGATGCCCTCGTATTGCAGTATTATGAAGAGTCCGATGAGCTGAAGGCTGCTTTTGGCCATCAGCTGTCGCTCAGCGATTGGGAGAAGATATCTGCCGTGAAGGATTATTATGGCGATATCCTTTTTACTGCCCCCTTAGTGGCCATTAACGTGGCTCATCCGTTGCTGCAGACAATCCTCGAAGAGCTGAAGACAGAGGGGCGACTGTTCACTTTCCTATGCGGACATGATTCAAATCTCGGCAGTGTGCTCGCTGCGCTGGGATTGGCGGAATATACGCTGCCTCAGGCCATCGAGTCGAAGACACCCATCGGTTCCAAGCTTGTCTTTGAGAAATGGGAGGGAGCCGACGGCAGTCAGTATGCCGCCATCAATCTCGTCTATCAGCGTGTTGATCAGTTGCGCCAGATGCCTTTGCTCATGCTCGAGAATCCCCCAATGGTGTTCCCCGTGGCTCTTGAGGGCTTGACGGCCAACGAAGATGGTCTCTACAAACTCTCTGATCTTGAAGCCCGTTTTGAGGACCGCATTGCTGCTTACGATGAGTTGCTGACGGACATCAATGCCCCTACACGAGCTGGTGCTGGTTCTAAGAAAGCAGCTATCTACAACCTCAAAGGCCAGCGTATCTCAGATGAGCCTACCAACGGTGTATATATTAAAGAGGGCAAGAAAATGCTGAAATAGTCTCGCTATTCTTGATTATTGGATAAAAGAAATCCCCGCTACATGGCGGGGATTACTTTTCCTGACTTCAATTCCTACTCCAGCGGGATTTCCGGGTGCTGCACGGCCAAGGGCAGATCCTTCTGCGAGAGATAGAACATGTAGAGAATGACAGGCTTAGAGCCTCGGTTCTCGCCGTGGTGGATGGTATTTACCATCTCTACGACTGCCTCGCCCTCATGCACGGTCTTCTCCTTGCCGTCCTGTCCGATGATGGTCAGCTCACCCTGCACCAGAATGCCGTAGTTCATTACGGGGTGATGATGCCAGCCCAGCTTCTGACCAGCAGGGAACTCATATTTCACGGCCACCAGTTCGGGGCGTCCCTGTAAATAGTCAGGTAACTCTATACCGTCCCAACTCTGGCTGGTGCGAATCAGTTCGGTAGACTGTACCGAATTAACGGGATTGTCGCTTTGGGCATTAGCTTCTTTGCAGGCCGTAACGACAGCCACTGTGCTGCAGATAGTGAAGATGGCGGCAAGCATCCATAGTTTACTTCTTTTCATTTCTTCAGTTATTATAAAGTTATAGATTTACGAGGAACGAAAGGCCCAGGGTCACATAATTCATGTGCTTTTTCATCTTGTATTCCCTGGCTTCAAATCCTAGGCCGTCGGCATAGTCGCCTACGGTTTCCATTAATACGTTTGCGCCACTTGTCACACCTTTCTCCATAAAGTGGAAGGGGTCGTATTTCGCTGTGAAGTTCTTTCGGGTGTAGTCGTAGTCGCAGAACAGACGCCATGAGAAGTTAGACTTGTACTTATACGTCAGCGAGATGCCTGTGCCAAACGATGTCGATGATTCGGCACCGATTGTCAGGTATTCCCAATCTTCAGTCCATTTCTCACCTGTATTGTTAGGATACTCCAGATTGTTGATCGACAAGGATGGGTCGCCGTCTATCTGCTGGTTTGGCCTGTTGTCAAGTGTCATCGAGTAGCTGATATCCTTCTTGTTACCTTCTGCATGGCCGTCGATGTCAAGCTCCTGGGTGATAGAGCGACCAATCAAGGCCTTGGTGCCCAGGGCGAAGTGACTGCTGAGCGGGAGGTTGAAGTACACACCTACACTACCCGTAAACTCGGTAATATGGTCGCTCTTCACGGTGCCATAGATGTCTGTGACGGGGGCATTGGCATTCCATGCAGTCTCTGAATTCGTGTCATAACCGATCTTGTTCATATAAGTAACCCAGTTCTCGATTTCAGTACTAGTAGCGGGGTAGTCCTCAGGTTTAAGTGTCTGATAGGTTGTCCGCAAGCCTTCCCAGGCATACATATCTTCCCATGCAGCATAGTCGGTAAAGTCTCCGAAGTCTTTGGCAGACTGGGCTCTCACTCTCAGACGACCGCCGACGCCGATGTATTTGTTGAAGAAGTAGGCTCCTTCTGCATCCACCACCGTAGCGGCACGGAACTTGATGGTTCTCTTATCGCCATTGTCTTCGAACTCGAGATCCTTACTTCCCAGGCCCACACCCATTGAGATGCTGAAGAACGACGGGTTTTCACTATTCAGGATAAGATCGTTGCGCAGCAGGCCTTTCTGCTTGAAGAGCAGGTCACAGAGGGCATAGCCTAACTCAGTAGACATGATACCGATGCCGGCACCCGACATCACGTCGCTAATCCAGTGACGGTTGTTCAGCACACGCATCACACCTGTGGCTGTGGCCACACCGTAGCCGGCTACCGACCACCAGGGTGAACGCGTCAGACCATACTCTTTATGCAGCAGCGAGGCACCTACGAACGCTGTGGCCGTGTGGCCAGAGGGCCAAGAGTTGGCTGAAGAGCCATCAGGACGCATTTCCTTGGCGGTGTACTTGATTCCATTGACCAAGCCGGCCATGATACCGTATGACATCAACGAACTGGCAAGCAGGCGGGGCCAGTCGCTGCGGCCCTCATAGCCACCAAGTTTCAGTCCTACTACCATTGCGGGGCCGAAGAACTGCGTATAGTCGTC
>ODAI010443312.1_pt1 | contig 11388 bp, 4 predicted proteins | sample 1539321 | NCBI WGS metagenome assembly ODAI01 (sample SAMN02144231, study PRJEB22623) | gut metagenome | biome: sheep rumen | host: Ovis aries | place: New Zealand
AAAGAAAGTTATGAGCGCCTCACGGCGACCACTGATTACTCACATTTAAAACTTTCTTTTTACCAATAACTAAAAACCTAAAACTATAAATATTACTACTAACCTAAAACAATCTATTATGATTCTTTGACTTCACTTAGTCAAAGTGTCGAAACATAACTGAGTGTTGTTGTTTGACGATGCAAAGGTACGAACTTTTATTGAACCACCAAATAGTTTTCACTTTTTTAGTGTAAAAGCCCCACTGTTCTTGACATAAATCAAGCATTTGTGTGCGCAAACAACAGATGTTAACAATTTAATACATTGTTTTATAATTTTGGGACACAAATTTGGATGTTATCAGGAAAAGTGCTATCTTTGCATTTGTATTTGATAGCGTGTTAAGAAAATGAGAATTCTGATTATCAACACAAGTGAACGAACGGGGGGTGCTGCTGTAGCTGCCAACCGACTGATGGAGGCGCTGAAGAACAATGGCGTGAAGGCGAAAATGCTGGTGCGCGACAAGGAAACGGACTCACTGACGGTTTGTGGGCTGTCTGCCAAATGGCGCACACAGTGGAACTTCCTGTGGGAGCGTTTCGTGATCTGGGTGCATCTGCACTTCCAGCGTGAGCACTTGTTTGAGATGGATATAGCAAACTGTGGCGTGGATATTACGAAAATGCCTGAGTTTGAGGAGGCGGATGTGATTCATCTGCACTGGGTGAATCAGGGCATGCTTTCGCTGGAAAACATCCGTAAGATATTGGCTACAGGGAAACCTGTGGTTTGGACGATGCATGATATATGGCCTGCGACGGCTATTTGCCACTATGCAAGGGGGTGTGAGGCTTTCCATACAGAGTGTAAGAATTGTCCGTTGTTGCCTGGATCTATAGACTTGGCGCATAAGGTGTGGAAGCGCAAACTGCGTATGTTGGAAGGACAGCGTGTGACCTATGTGGCATGCAGCAAATGGCTGGCGGAGGAGGCTCGCAAAAGTGCTTTGCTGAAGGGGCAGGTGGTGACCAACATTCCGAATGCGATAGATACGCACGTGTTCCGTCCGCTGGATAAGCAGAAGGCGAGGGAGGTATTAGGATTGCCCACGGATAAGCGAATCATACTGTTTGTATCGCAACGGGTAACGGACCCGCGTAAGGGTATGAGTTATTTCGTGGATGCGGTGAGGACGCTGGCTGAGCAGCATCCGGAGATGAAGGAGAACACGATGGTGGCCATTCTGGGTGGACATGCGGAGGATGTAGCTGCACAGCTGGCATTGCCTGTGCATGCGTTGGGATATGTGAGTAAGCCACAGCGCATCGTAGAGGTGTATAATAGTGCTGATGTGTTTGTGTTGCCTTCGTTGGAGGACAACCTGCCTAACACGCTGATGGAGGCGATGGCTTGCGGAGTGCCTTGTGTGGGATTCCAGGTAGGTGGTATTCCGGAAATGATCAATCACCAGCAGAATGGATACGTGGCAAAGTTTCGCGATGTGGACGATTTGGCTGCAGGCATCAGGTATGTGTTGGACGAAGCGGATTATGCTCAACTGAGCAAGCAATGTGTGATGAAGGTGGCTCATAGCTACTCGCAGCAGAGTGTGGCCAACCGCTATCTGGAAATATATGAAGCAGCCATGCAACCCAAACAATTGAACAAATGATACGGATATCGATAGTTACCATTACCTATAACGCAGCGCGTAGCTTGCAACGGACACTGGACAGTGTGCGCAGTCAGCAGTATCCGCATATAGAACACCTGATTATTGACGGTGCTTCGAAGGACGATACCGTGAAGATAGCGGAGGAATACAAAAAGACGAGTCCGCACGAGGTGAGGATACAGTCGGAGCCTGACAAGGGACTGTATGACGCCATGAACAAGGGACTGCAAAAGGCTACGGGCGACTACATCGTGTTCCTGAATGCGGGCGATTCGCTGTATGCGGAGAACACCATACAGACGATTGCTGAAAAGGCGGAAAGCAGACCTGCAGTCATCTATGGCGACACAGCGACGACGGATGCTGAGGGCAACTTCCTCAGACTGCGCAGACACAGGCCTCCCAAGACGTTGACGTGGCGCTCGTTTAAGAAGGGTATGCTGGTGTGTCATCAGGCTTTTTATGTGCGTTTGGATATAGCGCGTGAGTTTCCCTATAACCTGAAGTACAGACACTCTGCGGATGTGGATTGGTGTATCCGTATCATGAAGGAGGCAGAGCGCAGAGGACTGGCTTTGGTGAATGCCCACGTGATAGTAGCCAACTTTGAGGAGGGTGGCGACACGACACAGCATCATCGTGACTCGCTGATGGAACGATTCAACGTGATGGCTGAACACTATGGCTACATTCAAACCGTCCTCCTTCACGGATGGTTCGTAGTTCGGGCCGTATTCAAGCGCTGAACTAAAGGATGCGAATGCGAAGCTGATACTTCTTGGTCTTATCGATGGTGTATTTCTTCAATACGCCCGGGCCACAACTGCTATTGCCCAATCCCATGACAGCACAATCGATGCTGAGGTAGGTCTTGCCCTGATCTTGCAACTCGTAATCGTGCGACTTGGATGCCAGATACTGGGCAGAGTAGGGCAGGGCTGAGAAGGAGAATGCCTTATCGACAGCCTCAATGCGCAGGGTCTTACCCTTCTTCGTCTTCAACTCAACCATCGTGCAGTCTTCATGATTGCCTGAGTCCTGAGGACGGGGATAATGGACATACTGCTGGGAAACGGTAGATTTCCACAATCCGATAGGACAGGACTGCTTGCGATCGGGATAGTTGTCCCAAGGACCACGACCATACCACGACAGCTGTTCGTAGTCGCGAGGCAATTCAATCAGAATGCCCAAGCGTGGAATTTCAGGCAAAGAATCAGGAATTTCGAAAGTGAAGGTGAACTCATTGCCATCCTGCTCGGTAGTCATAGGAATGGTAAGCGTGTCGAGTCCGCAGCGTTTCCAGTCCTTGGCGAGCCAATTGCCAAAGCTCTTGTCATTGTCTGTAGGCGCACGATAAACCTGCGGTTTGATGGTAGATGTAAGAGGGATGAGGGAAGCGGGAAGGGGCTTCTTCTTCGACTTCTTGGCTTTGTAAGGCAGAGATTGGGGAACAGGATGTTCAGCCACTTCTCCACCGAGTTTTGCAGCCTCGCCATAAACGGTCTGTACCTCGTAGTATTTAGGCGTCAGGGTGCGGTCGCTCATCACGACACCATTCATGCAGAAAGCATGGAGGTTAGGCTTGTCGCCAAAGTCGCCCCCATAGAGTATGGCGCCCTTCGGAATACCAGCCCATTTCTCATTTTCCATTTCTAATTTCTCATTTAGGGCTATGCCCTGATCCACCCAGTCCCAGATGAAACCACCCAGCATACGGGGATTGGAGTTGATTTCGTCCCAATACTCCTTGAAGTTGCCAAGGGCATTGCCCATGCAATGGGCATATTCGCTGGTAAGAACGGGGCGTGGACCTCCATCGGAGCCTACCCACGTACAACGGTCGCCCGAACGATGGGCGATTTCCAACAAACGTTCCCAACGGGCATTCTCAGCACGTTCCTTATCGCTGCCTTCAGGGATGCCAGGATTCAGGTATTCTTCCATGACACGAGGATAGAAGCGCGAGATGACATCGACGGTAGAAGGGTCGGGATTGCCTTGTGCGCCCTCATAGTGAACAGGACGGGTGGGGTCAAACTCGTGAAGCCAAGCAGACATGGCAGCTTGGTTGGGGCCATAGCCACTCTCGTTGCCCAAGCTCCAGAAGATGACCGAAGGATGGTTCTTGTCGCGCTCAGCCATGCGGATGGCACGATCGAGGAAGGCATCGCCCCAATCGGAGGTGGAAGCCAAGGTGCCTCGCAAACCATGGGTCTCGCAATCGGCCTCGTCCATCACATACATGCCTATGGAGTCGCAGAGCTCATACCAGCGAGGACAATTGGGATAGTGGGCCAGACGGACGGCATTGATATGGGCAGCTTTCATCAATTGGAGGTCTTGGAGCATGCGCTCTTCCGACATTACACGAGCGGTGTAGGGGTCGTGCTCATGACGATTGACACCACGAATCTTGATGGCTTTACCATTGATGAGCAGTTGACCATTCTTGATATGAATATCGCGGAAGCCCACCTGCTGTCGGGTGTTCTCGATGGTTTGGCCATGGGGGTCTTTGAGTTCCAGTTTCAGGGTGTATAGGTTGGGGTGCTCAGCACTCCAAAGACGAGGATTGCTGACCTTGATTTGCATGCGGTTGAACTTACGATGGCCACGCTGGGGGAACCACTCGTTCATGCGGGCTGCTTTGTGCTGGAGGTCGAGGACTTCGGAGGCTGCAACAGAATCGCAACCTACGCTGGATGAGCCATCCATGAGGGTGGCTACGAGTTGATAGCCTTCGCCTGTTTCATCCTTAAAGACGGAGAACTGAGGATTGATGGCCAGCGTCCAACCATCCTTGTCTTGAGTGGTGCGCACAGCGACATCTCTCAAGCGGACATCCGGGGTGTGATATAGCAAGACGTCGCGATGAATACCACCAAAGCGCCAGAAGTCCTGGTCTTCGAGATAGGAACCATCACTATATTTATACACCTCGATGGCTATCTGGTTTTCTCCTTTCTTGATATAGGGGGTGATGTTGAACTCAGAGGGTTCCATAGAGCCCTGACTATAACCCACTTGCTGGCCATTGATCCAAACATAGAAGGCTGACATGACACCCTCGAAGCGGAGGAACGTCTGACCTTCTTTCCATTCAGCAGGAAGGGTGAAGGTGCGACGATACTGTCCTGTAGGATTGCGTTCCACGTAGGTTGTCCACTCCTTCTTGGGTTCCTTCATGACATAAGGCGGGTCAATCTTGAACGGATAACCTGCAGAGATATAAATAGGTGTGCCATAGCCATTTACCTCCCAGTTGGCAGGAACAGCCAACGTCTTCCAACTGCTGGCATCAAAGTCTGTGCGATAGAAGTCCTTGATGCGCTCGTCGGGTGTCTTTGTCCAACGGAACAGCCACTTTCCATTGAGCGACAGCATACGGTCGCCTTTGCTTTCGCCAAAGGGAATGAAGTAGGCTCGTGCTGGTTCACGATTGATTTGCAGCACGTGGTTGTCTTCCCAATCGTGATGATTCTCTGCTGACGAGGATGCGAATGGGAGAAAGAGGGCTAATAGCGATAGTAGGGGATATTTCATTGTACTTCCAGTTCTTTAAATTCTACATCTTTGGTGTCTATGCGGACTGTGTAGGTGCCAGCATTAATCTGGGTACCTGTGGTGGTAGACAGCATCTTAAACTTATTGGGTGTCGGAGGGAAGGTGACATCCCTGTCAACCAATACGGTTCGCTTGGAATCGGTGATGGTCATGCGGGCTTTCACAGCACTACCCGTCGTGTTCTTATAGCGGAATCGGAGGGCATACTCTTGACCTAAGCCTGGCTTGATGACGAACTGATTACCTTTGATGGGTTGGTAAATGCTGGCGGGACGGGCTTCTGTGTCCTGAGGCATTTCCTCCTTGGGAAGTTTGGCAATGGTATCGGTGTCAAAGTAGTGCCAAGAGGCGACCTGTGCTGCTTGTCGCTGTGCTACAGCGACAGACTTAACATTGGCAACAGCAATACCGCAGATGATGGCTTGACCAGCCTTGACCTCTGGGAAAGAAATGCGGATGCGACCTGCTTTTGCCTTGGCTGTTACCACACGCTTCAGGGCTCCACAGTAACCAGCTTCTGCCCATGGGTCAAGGTCATCAATTACCGTTTCGCCATTGATGGCTACATCAAAGATGCGCATACCTTCATAGTCATCTTTTTCGCCACCATCCTTGCCATGCCAAGGTTCTGCGAAGTATAGCTCAACGCGATACTCTCCGTCAGGAACAGGGAGGTCGTACCACAAACGATGACGCCCGAAGCGGAAGAACTGGAAGAGTTCGTAGCTCTTGGTGCCATGAATTTTCTCTGCGATATGACGTTGGCTGGCCTGATAGGGATGCATGCCAAAGTCCTGACCCCAGGAGTGGCTGTAGAGCGTGTCGTCAGCTATCCATTGCTGGCCAAACTCATCGACAAAAGCATCGCCACCACAATTGATACGATAGAGGTAATGATAGCCCTCAGCGCCCTTTACAAGGTTGTGGTTCCTATCTGCAGCAGTGGGAAGGGACGAGGCAAGACCTTGGCTTACAGGATAATAGCGGTTACGATACATATAATAGGCTGGGGTAGGCTCTTCCCAGATGGTAGCAAGTCCTTTGTAGTTGATAGGACCTATCTTATCGATGCGACGCAGGGCTCCATCGGGCTGGGTGCGCCCTGGATTGTCGTGGGAGATAAAGAGCCATTGGAAATGTCCGCAGACACTATCTTTGGCACTTTCAGCCAAACGGGCCTTCGTTTCCAATAGCTTGGTAAACGATTCCTCACTATACTTTGCTGCACCATGCAAGTCGATGGTGCGCCATGCGCCATACTCACCATTAAGCAGTTGTTCTGGACGCTTCAATTCATTGTCATAGTTTTCTGCTGAGCCACCATAGGTGCCACTCCAGTTCTGGATGACATTCCAGTCAGTGCCTTCGCCACCATTGCAGGTTGTGATGGCACGCTGGTCTTGGCAGGTGGGGTCAAGACTGCGAATGATAGCTGAGCATTCTTCTGCAAACTCGCGTGGTAGGATGCTTTCGTTCTGTAATCCCCAAAGGATGACGCTGGGGGAATTGCGACGCTCCTTAATCCAACGTACCAGCAGACGCTTGAAAGTTTCGCGGAATTGGGGTGTGTCGTACCAGATATGGGCAGAATACTGACTCCAGAAGAGCATGCCTTGTTCATCGAAAAGTTGCTGATAGAGCAGGTTGTGGGGCTGGTGAGCCTCGCGGAAAGCATTGAAGCCAGCATTACGGATTTGCTTTACACGTGAACGAATCTGTTCTGGTGTGAAAGCGTGGCTATTGCCCAGGATATGTTCGTATTCGCAAGTGCCATTGATGAAAACGGACTTCCCGTTCAGGTAGAATCGATTATCGCCATTCTTCCTTAATACGGGCCACGAGATGCTGCGAATGCCAAATGGGGTGCGTACTTCATCGGTGGTTTTGCCCTCGCGCTTAATCATCGTCGTAAGGTTATAAAGATAAGGATCTTCAAGGCTCCAACGATGGGCATTCTCTATACGTTCTGCATGACGGATAGTCCTTGTCTCGCCAGCCTGTAGTGACAATGTCTCTGCATAGCGGAATACCTGCTTGCCAGAGGCCAGCGTGAACTTGTTGACGAGCTCGATGGTTTGTTCTTGCTGGGTGTAGTTCTTAACCTCTGTTTCGATAAAGACAGAGTCGCAGGCTGCATTGTTCCAGATGTGAACACCAAAGGGTTCGATGCGGATGTTGTCTGTCTCCACCAAGGTGACAGGACGGAAGATGCCAAAGGGTTGCGAGCCTTCCGAGAAGCCCCATTCGCTGCTACATCCACCACAAACCCAGGGCGAAGCCGTTTGCATGGCAGGATGATTGACGTCTATCTTGAGTTTGTTCTCACCATGATGGAGCGCATCTGTGATGTCGAGCGTCCAAACGGTGCGTCCTACGAGTTCTTCTGGATATTGGTGACCGTTGAGGGTAACTGTGGCATAAGTGCCAATGCCTTCAAATTGCAGGAAATAGCGTTTGCCCTCTTGTTTTTCAGTGGTGAAGGCCTTTTCATAGGTGGCTTTGCCATGCAGGTTACCATGACGAAGTTGGCGATAGCCATAGTAATCGTCGAAATTATGGGGGAGGGTGGTGCTTACGACGGAATCGGGAGCCTCTGTAAGCCAAGCCTTCCAACCTTCGTTGAGCGATGTGAGGGTGCGACGACCCTTACGCTCAGGCTTTGGGAAGGTGACGTTGCTGCGTCCCATGGGAACACTAGTGGCGACAGCAATACCACGCTGCTGGTCGTTGTTGACAGCACAATAGAAATGATAAACCACACCATCGTGCTTGACGACATATGATTTATGGGCGAACATCTCATCGTAAGGCTTAGAAGGAATGATGAGGTCTTCGCCATCCCACGTCTGCCAATGGATGAGGTCGCGAGAAACAGCAAAGGTGTTGAAGGCGTTATACTTACGACTGGGGTCGTAGGCCTTGAAGTAGAACATGACGTAGAGGTCGTCCATCTTGGCAATCTGTGCATCGCCCGTGATGATGCCGCCTACCTCGTTGGCAAAAATAGGATTGCCTTCGTAGCGCTTCCACTTTTTCAGGTCGTTGGAGAGGGCGATACCTATGCGCTCGGCCTTGAGATTGTTGGCAGGATTGATGCCACCGGCATTATAGAACATGATGAAGCGGTACTTCTTTAGTTCCTTGGGCATGGCATTTCTCATTTCTCCTTTGACTTTCCCTTCGGCCGTCGACCGTTGGTTCTCATTTCTCACTTCGTAGATAGTGCTTTTATACTGTACCAGCTTCTCCCACCATTGCACATCTTTATCGTTGATGCTGAGCAAGGGCTTGTCGTCAGATTGCCATTCATGTGCTTGGGTGATGTCGCCATCCGTCCAGGCTATGCCAATGTTCAGTGGTTCGCGAACAGCCTCATAGCCAGTGCCATGTCCACCGATGTAGGTCAACCAATAGTTCTTCTTGTATTTTGAAATACCATAGCTCCCAGCCCATGTCCAGTCGATGAGTGCAGGGAATCCACCACGCTGGTTCATGTCCCATCCGTCCTCTTTATAAGAAAGGATGCGTCCCTCGGTATTCCAATGTAATAGGTCGTCAGAAGATGCCAGCCACGTCTCATATCCTCGTCCGTCCAGTCCGTCTTTTCCATTATAAACCACATACGTCATCATCCATTTGTCGCCAACACGGAAGACAGTAGGACAATCAATCTTATGATAGTTGTCTGCAGGGGCCACCACCATACCATATTTGTAAGGGGTGCGCACCTCGTTGTAGATGCGCTGCATGACCTCTTTTTCAATGCATAATGCATAATGCGTAATGCATAATGAGAGGGTAGTCAGCAAGAATTTTTTCATCATCGTAATTATGAATTATGCATTCTTCATTATTCATTATTTCTGGAATAGCCAGTCGACCTCGCTAGAGGGTCCGTTAAGGCCACAGTCGCGAGGAGTGATGTCGCTCTGGGTGAAACCTGCCACCATCAAGATGCCTTTAGGCAGACGGATGGTGTTGCGACCTGCAGGGAGAGAATATTGATGGATGTTTACTTTAGGCAGTTGTACGATGCTGATGGCATTGGTAAGGATGGGCTCAGCCTGTCCGTACTCGTTGCCTGTAGCATCAATCTCCAATTTGGGAGCCTTGGCAAACTTCTTGTCGTCATCTTTGAAAAGTCCTACAAGGAGTTTTACGGGTTTGTCGCTCTCATATTCGATGCTCGTTCCAACAATGCGGGTGGTATCACGATTCAGTACAAGGGCCTGCAAACCTACAAGTTCTGGTGCAAGACTATCGACGGGGGTATCAGGGCGATTCTCAAAGAGGATGGCACCTTTCTGAAGACTTTGAACTTTGAATTTTGAGTTTTGAACTTTATGAATTGTCACATCCGCTGGTTTTAAAGGATTGATAAGAACATCCGTTTGAGCCACAGGGTGCTTCAGTTTTTCGATGTGGCCTTTGAAAGCATCAAGTTCTTCTTGATAAACCTTAGCCAGTTCGCTCCATGTCTTCATCTTGCCACCATCGCCTCCAACAGGAATGCGACGCTGGGCAGTCTGCATGGAATTGGCATAGAGATACCACTGATCCGTCATACGACTCAGGTCGTACCAAATGCTGAGACTTTGTTCCAACCATTTCTCTGCTGTTTCCAAGTGGGCAATGTCTTTCGTCCATTTGTAGCGTAGCACTTCTGCAGCAGCACGCACCTTCAGTTGGAAAGCTTTGGCAAAGGTGGCATAGCAGAGGAAGTCGTTCCACACCCGCTCATATTCCTCAGCATGACGAGTAGGTTTGGTACCAACAGCACCCATCTCGATGAGGGCACGATCGCCATGATTCACACACTGGTCAACAATGTCGAATGGTAGTTCACCCTTGTGAGCCTGTCCTTTGTATTCCTTCTCAATATACTCGATGAGCTTCTCACCCTCAGGTCCACAGCTCTCGTAGAAGCCAGGATAGATGGTGTATTTGTAAGGGTTCACCAATTCGCCCATGGTCATACCCAAGAGCAACGTCTGGCGATTGCCTTCCGTGATGCCAAAGCGACGCAACAACTTAGGTGCTATCTCGCCTGCCTCATCGTAAGCATTCAGCAGATGACTTGCAGCAATGGTGTCGATGCCATAGTAATCAGCTAACTCCTTTTTCCAAAAGGTCTTGTCTGCACCACGCTGGTCATTCCAACTGTAACGTCCCCAAGCCTGATACCACATCCAGTCGCGATTCAACTGCTTCAAGCGCTCACCATTAGGCAACTTATCAGCTGTATAAGGCCAATCCCAATAGGAAGCCTGTGGATAAAGATGCAAACCCTTGGAGTGATGCACACGATGCATGGCCTGAACGGTCTTCTGGATAAAGGCAGGACTGCTCCAGCGCCAGGGCTCGAGGTTAGCAAGGATATGTACATTATCAATATGTACAGGAGCAGCTGCAGCCAATTGACGATGGGTCTCGCCCCAAGGTCCACCAGGCTCATAGGTTGTTAGCGATTCGCCTGTATATTTCGACATGGTGTAGATGTTAGGATAAAGGGGCAACGACTCTTTGAGAACCAACGGTCCATCGGTATCGTGCGAACGAAGCACCACAGGAGGAATGTCTGTTCTACCGCTAGCCTTCAGTCCGTCCTTGATGCCAGGGATAATGGTTTCCTTCATCCAGATGACATCATCGTCAATGGTAGCCATTGCTTCGCCTAAACATACCAGCAGTCCGACATTGGGATAGTTCTCGATAAAGGCTGCGATGCTCTTGCGAGTATAGTCAGAGATTAGTGGGGTGATGGGACGATGACGATCCTGTGTCTTCAGTCCGTAATGGTCTGCGAAGGGCTTGCTCAGGATGATGTTATAGAACATCTGAATAACCCAGATGCCTCGCTTGTCAGCCTCATGGGTCAGGAACGAGAATATCTCCTCGTTCTTCTTGAAGGTCTCCTCGTCCACTTCTAGGGCAAAGGGATAATCCTTCAACTTCACCAACGAAGCGAAGGGGTGACCGTTCCAGAGGTAGAGCGAGTTCATCTTGTTCTCCACCAACATGTCGAGGTATTTTATCCACTCTGCTTTGTCGTAGAACCATGGGAAATTCTCTGGGGTATAGGGATACTCATATACTGCATGCCCAGGCAAGTAAACGGTCTTCTGCAGTCCGATGCAGGTGCCACGCATCACCATTCCTGG
>ODAI010207199.1_pt1 | contig 11387 bp, 11 predicted proteins | sample 1539321 | NCBI WGS metagenome assembly ODAI01 (sample SAMN02144231, study PRJEB22623) | gut metagenome | biome: sheep rumen | host: Ovis aries | place: New Zealand
ACGCCTACATCGAGATGTACCGCGAGAAGAAAGGCATCGTGCTGAGCGACCTGGTGACGCACCAGCCCATCGACGACGTGGCGCGCCGCATGGTGACCCGCATGGTGGAGGAATACACCGGCAAGACCGTCGAGCTGCACGACCGCACCGACCCGAAGATGCTGGGCTGCTTCAAGCTGGAGTTCGACAACAAGATGTACGACGCCCGCATCCGCACCAAGATACGCCGCATGCGCATCGAGTTCGCGAAGAACGAGTACGAGAGCAAGCTGTAGGCCTGCGCGGCAAAAAGAAACGAACGATAGAAAAACAAACACTATGTCAGACATAAAACCTGCCGAAGTATCGGCAATCTTGAAAAAACAGCTGGCGGACGTCAGCCTTGAGACCCACCTGGAGGAGGTGGGCACCGTGCTCACCGTGGGCGACGGCATAGCCCGCGTCTACGGCCTGAACAACGCCCAGAGCGGCGAGCTCGTGGAGTTCGACACCGGCGACCAGGGCATCGTGCAGAACCTCGAGGAGGACAACGTCGGCGTCGTCATGCTGGGCGAGGTGAGCACCATCAACGAGGGCGACACCGTCAAGCGCACGCGCCGCATCGCCTCGCTGCCCGTGGGCGAAGGCCTGCTGGGCCGCGTCATCAACACCATCGGCGAGCCCATCGACGGCCGCGGCCCCATCGGGGGCGAACTCTTCGAAATGCCCCTCGAGCGCAAAGCCCCCGGCGTCATCTACCGCCAGCCCGTCGAACAACCCCTCCAGACAGGCATCAAGGCCATCGACTCCATGATCCCCATCGGCCGTGGCCAGCGCGAACTCATCATCGGCGACCGCCAGACCGGCAAAACCGCCATCGCCATCGACACCATTATCAACCAAAAGTCGTTCTACGATGCCGGCGACCCCGTCTACTGCATCTACGTCGCCTGCGGCCAGAAAGGCTCCACCGTGGCCAACCTCGTCAAAAACCTCGAGCAGAAAGGCGCCATGGCCTACACCATCGTTGTTGCCGCCACTGCCTCCGACCCCGCCGCCATGCAGTTCTACGCCCCCTTCGCAGGCGCTGCCATCGGCGAATACTTCCGCGACACCGGACGCAACGCCCTCGTCATCTACGACGACCTTTCCAAACAGGCTGTCGCCTACCGCGAAGTCTCCCTCCTCCTCCGTCGTCCGCCGGGACGCGAGGCCTACCCGGGCGACGTCTTCTACCTCCACAGCCGACTGCTGGAGCGCGCAGCCCGCATCATCCAAAACGACCAAATCGCAGCCCAGATGAACGACCTCCCCGCCTCACTGCAGGGCAAGGTGCGCGGCGGCGGCTCACTCACCGCTCTGCCCATCATCGAAACCCAGGCCGGCGACGTCTCCGCCTACATCCCCACCAACGTCATCTCTATCACCGACGGACAGATCTTCCTCGAGACCAGCCTCTTCAACTCCGGCGTCCGCCCGGCCATCAACGTCGGCATCTCCGTCTCTCGCGTCGGTGGAAAGGCGCAAATCAAATCCATGAAGAAAATCGCCGGTACCCTCAAGATGGACCAGGCCCAGTACCGCGAACTCGAGGCCTTCTCCAAGTTCGGTTCCGACCTCGACGCCGCCACCAAGGCCGTCCTCGACAAGGGAGCCCGCAACGTAGAGGTGCTCAAGCAGCCCCAGTACACGCCCATGCCCGTCGAAGAGCAGATAGCCATCATCTTCTGCGGCACCAACGGTCTGCTGCAGAAAGTGCCCATCGAGAAAGTGGGCGAGTTCGAGAAGGAATTCCTCTTCCAGATGAACTCGCAGCATCGTCCCATCCTCGACAACCTGCGCGCCGGCAAACTCATCGACACCGACCTCGCCGCAATGCGCCAGGTGGCCCTCGACCTTGCCGAACGCTACAAATAGCCCGCTGACCACCGACCACTGAACACTGAACACTAAACACTGAACACTGACCCATGGCCAACCTGAAAGAAGTACGCACGCGCATAGCCTCCGTCTCCTCGACTCAGCAGATAACGTCGGCTATGAAGATGGTGTCGGCGGCCAAGTTCCGGCGCGCGCAGAACGCCATCATCGGCATGCGCCCCTATGCCGACCAGTTGCAGGAAATCATCGCCGACATAGATACCGGCGACGGTATCCGCACCCCCTACCACGCCGAGCGCCCATTGCAGAATGTGCTGCTTGTGGTGGTCACTTCCAACAAGGGGCTCTGCGGCGCCTTCAACAGCAACGTCCTCAAACAGGCGCAGCAGCGCATCGACCACTACCGCACCACCCTCCCGCAGAGCGGTACCCTGCAGGTGATGTCCATCGGCAAGAAAAGTTCCGAACTCCTCGCCCGTCAGCGCGACCTCACCCTCACCACCCACGACGACCTCCTCGACAGCCCCTCCTTCGATGCCATTGCCCAACTGGCCGACGGCATCATGCAACGCTTCACAGCAGGACAGTTGGACTGCGTAGAGGTCGTCTACAACCAATTCAAAAACTCCCTCACGCAAATCCTCTCCACCGAGCAGTTCCTCCCAATCACTGGAGAATCTGGCAATTCCGGTGCGACTGGTAATTCCAGTGTCACCAACGACTACATTTTCGAACCTTCTAAGGAGGACATCCTGCGCGAGATGGTACCGCTGACCCTGCGTTCCAACTTCTACCGCATCATTCTCGACTCGCTGGCCTCAGAACACGGTGCCCGCATGACCGCCATGCAGAAAGCCACCGACAATGCCACCGAGCTCCTCAAAGACCTCACTTTGAGCTACAACAAGGCTCGCCAAGCCGCCATCACCAACGAGATTATCGAAATCGTCTCTGGTTCCGAAGCCCTCAAGGGCTAATCGTCGTACCCTCGCGGTATGCCAGATATGAGGCTCACATCACCAGCTGGCTGACAAAGATGACAGCGATGGCGACGGGGGCGATATATCTTATTATGAAGAATATACCCTTGCGGAGGCCCGGGCGGAGGGTCTGATAGCTGGTGAGCTCGTCCATCACATCGGCGCGCTTCATGCGCCAACCTACAAAGAGCACAATGAGCAGGCCACCAATGGGCATCATATAGAGCGCAGTGACACTGTCGAGCAGGTCGAAGACCGTCTTGGCACCGATATGCAGGGGACTACCGGCACGGAAACTGAGGGTAGCCACCACGCCAATGGCAGCGGTACCGAGAGCGCCGACGATGGCAGCCTTGGTACGCGAGAGGCGCAATTCCTCGGTCAAGGCAACCACAATGACCTCGAGCAGCGAAATGGTGCTGGTCAGAGTGGCAATGACAAGCAGCAAGAAGAAGATGAGGCAGAAGAAATAGCCGCCGGTCATCTGCTGGAAAACCATAGGCAGCGTAGTGAAGGCCAGCGAGGCACCGGCCTCGGGCTGGATACCGAAACTGAAGGCGGCCGGGAAGATGATAACACCCGCCAACACAGCCACCAGGGCATCGGCCAGGGTGACGCTCACGGCGCTGCTGACCATGTTGTCCTTGCGCCCCAGGTAGGAGCCGTAGGTGATCAGCGCCCCCATGCCGATGGAGAGCGAGAAGAAGCCCTGCCCCAGAGCCGAAAGGACCACCTTGCCGGTGATTTTGGAAAAGTCGGGTTTGAAGAAAAAAGCGAGCCCATCGGCGGCACCACTCAATGTGAGGCTCTTCACACAGAGCACCACCATGATGACCAGCAACATAGGCATAAGGATCTTGCTCCAGCGTTCGATGCCGCCTTTCACGCCGCGCATCACCACCACCGCCGTCAGGGCCAAGAAGGCCAGCTGGCAGAGGATGGGGAGCCAGGGGTGGTTAGTGAAGTCGGTGAACTGTTGCTGAATGGCGGCGAGGTCCTGGCCGCCGAAATGGCCGGCGACGCTCTTGCCGAGATAGCCCAACGTCCAGCCAGCCACAGTGGTGTAGAACGCCAGGATGAGGAATGCACACAGCACGCCTAGATGGCCCACGACAGGCCAGGCGGAGCCTTTGGAAGCTGCCTTTGCACTCAGTTTGCGGAAAGCGCCTACAGGGCCGCTACGCGAATTGCGTCCAATAATGAACTCGCTGATCATCAGCGGCGTGCCTATCATAAGCGCCAGCGCCAAATAGACGATAAGGAAAGCCGCGCCGCCGTTGGCGCCGGCCTCGCAGGGGAAGCGGTAGATGTTGCCCAGGCCTAGAGCGGAGCCGGCCGTGGCCATGATGAAGCCCAGTTTCGAGCCGAAGGTTTCGCGTTTCTTCTCTGCCATGGTTCTGCTATTTGTCTTCATAATGCCCATAGGCGGCAATGACGATGACGATCACCTCGGTGTCGCGTATCTCGTACACGAGACGGTGCTTGTCGGTGATGCGGCGCGACCACTGGTTGCTGCGGTTGCCCCGCAGGGGTTCGGGGTGGCCGGTGCCGGTCTTGGGGTGCACCCTCAACTCCTCTATCAATGTGGCAACCTTCTTGTAGGCCTTCGGCTCTGACCGTCTCAACTTCTGCAGGTCAGCAGCCGCCCGTCCGAGATAGTCTATCGTATACATACCTACAGGGCAACCCTATCAAGAAAATGATCCAATGTTTCTCCCGGGAGCATCGTGTGGTAGTTTCCTTTCTCATACTCCTCCATGCGCCGGTCGATCATCTCGAAATATTCCTCCTTGCTCATGCAGGTGGGGTCCGCCTTGCGGGCCTTGGGCGCGGGCTCGGTGACGGTGATGAAATCCAGATGGCGCAGCATCTCCACCACGCTCCGCGCGGCGCGGTTGCGCCCGTCGTAATTCAAAGTCAGTGTGGCCATATTGCAGTGTCTGTTTTTTAGAATGCTAACGCGCTGCCGCGCGCATTATTGTGCCGCCGGGGAAAATTAATTGAAAATTGAAAATTGAAAACCGGAAAACCAAAATTCAACATTCTATGTTCAACTGTGCTGGAGAGGAAGAAGAGGGTAAGAAGAGGAGAAGAAGAGGATGCCTTTTATCCCCTGTTTGTCAGGCAGTTGCGTCGGGGCGATTTTTGCCCTTTTTTCGGGTTTTTCACCGTTTTTTTCGCACTTTTTTGCAGCCAGCATATCCCACTGGTTATCAGCTAAATGAAAGAAAAATTTGGCAGTATCGTCTTTATTTTATACCTTTGCACCTCGAATGAAGCAGATGGCACATATCGTAATCGCCGCTACCACACTGATAGTCATGTTCTTCGGAGCAGGAGGTGTGGGGCTGATGACCTGTGCCTGCTCGGGCGACACCAGCCTCATCCTCCCCCTCGACGAAGGCTGCTGCGGAACCGACCGCAGCTGCATGACAGTCAACATCCTGCAGATGTCCGACAGCGACGTGGCCGCCACCCTCGAAGTTCCGACCGACCAGATGGTAGCCGAACTCAATGAACTGTACGAACTGCACCATATCCCCCACCCTCTCCCCCCGACCTCCGACCTCCAACCCCTGACCTCCAGCCTGCCGCCACCCATAGGGCGGCACTTGATGGTGATGCGTGTCTGAACGAGTCTCGCCCCCGGCCCCTCTCCTTTCGAGAGAGGGCAGCAGACACTTTCAGTACACTTATCACTAAATCAACCACTTCAATGAAAAAAACATTCATGCTGTGTGCATGTGTGGGGCTGTGCGGCAGCCTCGCGGCACAGCAGACGGACAGCGTCCGCACCTCCCCCCTCGGCGAGGTCTCCATCCAGGCCCGTGCCGAAGGCATGAGCCGCCTCGGCGGCGCCGAGAACGGGCACCACATTGGCCAGGCCGAGCTCTTCCGCGCCGCCTGCTGCAACCTCGGCGAGAGCTTCGTCACCAACCCCTCGGTCGACGTCAACTACAACGACGCCGCCGTTGGCGCTCGCCAAATCAAACTCCTCGGCCTCAGCGGCCAATACGTCCAGATGCTCACCGAAGGGCAGCCCGCCTCCACCGGCGCCAGCCTCCCCTACGCCCTCGGCTACGTGCCCGGCGCCTGGATGAAGAGCATCTCCGTCAGCAAGGGTGCCTCCAGCGTCAAGAACGGCCCCCAAAGCATCACCGGCCAAATCAATGTCGAATACCTCAAGCCCGAGGACGACCCCGCCCTCAGCCTCAACCTCTACGGCGACAGCCGCCTCAAGACCGAGTTCAACGCCGCCTTCAACCGCCACTTCAACCACCACCTCAGCACCGTCATCCTGGCCCACTACGAGCACGACTTCGGCCACCACGACGACAACGACGACCACTGGCTCGACTCGCCGGCCCTGCGACAGCTCCACCTGATGAACCGCTGGAAATACTCCCACGGCCGCTACATCATGCACGCCGGGCTGGGCTTCCTGCAGGAGCGGCGCGAAGGTGGCCAGGTGGACCACGTCTCCAACCCCTTCCGCATCCTCCTCGATGCCCGCCGCGCCGAGGCCTACATGAAGCACGCCTTCCTCCTCGACCACGAGCACAACACCAACATCGCCCTCCTGGCTAACGGCAGCCTCTACTCCCTCGACGGCTCCTTCGGCCCCAAGAGCTATGCCAACAACCAGCTGAACTTCAGCTCCCAACTGGTGCTCGAGCACGAATTCAACGCCGACCACAGCCTCTCCACCGGCCTCAGCCTCAACGCCGACCGCCTCGACAACCGCCTCCAACCTCCAACCTCCAACCTCCGACCTCCAACCTCCAACCTCCAAACTACCGAGTACACCCCCGGCGCCTACGCGCAGTACACCTACAAGCCCTCGTATAAATTCACCGCCATGGCCGGCCTCCGCCTCGACCACAGCACCCTCTACGAGCGCACCTACTTCACCCCCCGCCTCCACCTCAAGTGGCTTCCCTCCGACCACCTCACCCTCCGCGCCTCCGTTGGCAAGGGCTACCGCACCCCCCACGCCCTGGCCGAGCACCACTACCTCCTCGCCTCCGGCCGCACCCTCCTGTGCGACTCCCTCCTGCCGCAGGAAGAAGCTTGGAACACAGGCATCTCCGCCACCCTCTACATCCCCGTCGGCGAGCGCAACCTGCAGCTAAACGCCGAATACCACTACACCGGCTTCCTCCACCAGGCCGTCCTCAACTACGAAGACCCCACGCAATTGCGCATCCACGACCTCGACGGCGACTCCTACTCCCACACCCTCCAGTTCGACGCCAGCTACGACTTCACCGACGAGTTCAACCTCCTGGCTGCCTTCCGCCTCAACCACGTGCGCTGCACCTACGACGGCCAGCTCCTCGAAAAACCCCTCCAGAGCCGCTACAAAGGCCTTCTCACCCTCGGCTGGAAACCCCTCATGGGCATCTGGCAGGTCGACCTCACCCTCGCGCTCAACGGCGGCGGACGCATGCCCAAGGCCTACACCACCGCCGACGGCACACCCTCGTGGGACGACGAATTCCCCGCCTACCCGCAAATCAACCTGCAGATCACGCGCGAGTTCCGCCACTTCTCCCTCTACATCGGCGGCGAAAACCTCACCAACTACCGCCAGCCCACCCCCGTCATCGCCCCGGCCGACCCCTACGCCCCCGAGTTCGACCCCACCCTCGTCTGGGGCCCCGTCCACGGCATCATGGCCTACGCTGGCCTCAGAACCTCTTTTTGAATTGAAAATTGAAAATTAAAAATTGAAATGATTATGAAACACAGCATTTTGATCACCCTGCTGGCCCTGCTGATGACCGCAGGCTACCGCGTGGCCGTCCTCACCCCCACCTCCCAAATGCACTGCCAAAAGTGCGAGACCAAAATCAAAAAGAACATGCGCTTCGAGAAAGGCGTCCGCAAGGTGGAGACCGACCTCGAGAAGCAGCATGTCACCATCACCTACGACCCGCGCAAGACCGACGTCAAGGGTCTCCAAGAGGGCATGAAAAACATCGGCTACGAAACCAAACTGGTTTCCGATAAGCCGATGCAAAATGACAAGAAGCAGTAGTCAGCTCACATGCTCTCGCGCAGGATCTCCACCACCTCGTCGCGCGTCAGGGTGCGGTAGCCCACCGGCAGGATAAGCACCGCGTCGGCCACCTGCTGTAGGTTCTCCTCCGTGACGCCCAGCTCCTTCGAGTGCATCACGAGGCCAATCTCTTTCATCCACGCCTCGAGGCACTGCAGACCCTCGGTGGCCACCTGCTCGTCGCTCTTGCCCTCGGGGCGCACGCCCCACACATTCAACGCGAAGCGCTTGAACTGGTGCAGTCCGTCGCGCATCACGTGGCGGTAGTACGGCAGGCTCACCGCAGCCAGCGTCATGCCGTGCGTGGCGTCGGTCACCAGGCCTATGGCGTGCCCGATTTGGTGCACCTCCCAGTCGCCGCCCTTGCCCATCTTGAGCAGCGTGTTCAGCGCCCAGGTGGCGGTCCACATGATGTTGGCCCGCGCCTCGTAGTCCTGCGGGTTCTTGGCAGCGATGCGGCTGCTGTGCACCAGCGAGCGCATCAGCCCCTCGATCAGGTAGTCCGTCGTGCAGTCGGCCTTGCCCGCGAAATACTGCTCCATCAGGTGGCTCATGATGTCGAAAAAGCCCGCCACCATCTGGTATTGCGGCACCGTCATCGTGAACCGCGGGTTCAGGATGGTGAACTTCGGATAGAGGTCCGGCCCGAACACCTTGCCCAGCTTGAAGCCGGCCTTGCGGTTGGTGATCACGCTGCCGCCGTTCATCTCGCTGCCGGTGCCCACCATGGTGAGCACACTGCCGATGGGCACCACCGGACACGAGGGCCAGCCCTGCTTCACCCAGTATTTCTCCCAAGCGTCCTCCTCGCAGTAGGCGCTGGCGCTCACGGCCTTGGCGTAGTCGATGGTGCTCCCGCCGCCCACGGCCAGGATGAGGTCCACTTTGTGGTCGCGCACCAGCGCGCACCCCTCCTGCACCTTCTCATAGGTCGGGTTGGGCATAACGCCCGCGTCCTCGACCACCGTCTTGCCAGCCTCCTTCAAGGCGGCCATCACGGCGTCGTAGATGCCGTTCCTCTTGATCGAGCCGCCGCCGTAGCTGAGCATCACGGTGGGCCCGTAGTTCTTCAACTCGCCGGCCAGGTGCTTCATCGCCTCTTCGCCGAAGTGCAGCTTGGTCGGATTGTGGTAGGTGAAATTCCCTTGCATGATATTGTCGTTTTTATGTTGATACGTTTTAGGCTGCAAAAGTAGCAAAAAATTCTCACATACGAGAAAAAAAACGTATCTTTGCAAACCCGATTTACACCCTGCAACAACCGTATCACAATACAAACCAACACGTTAAACGCTACCGCCATGCTCACCCAGATCAACTTTGTCGAAATCCTCAGCGCCTTCATCGTGATGTTCGCCATCATCGACATCACCGGCTCCATCCCCATCTTCATCGGCATGGAAGAGCAAGGCAAACACATCAAACCACTGAAAGCCACTGCCGTAGCCCTCGGCCTCTTCATCGCCTTCTACTTCGCCGGCGAGGGACTGCTGCGACTCTTCTCCATCGACATCGCCGCCTTCGCCGTGGCCGGCGCCGTGGTCCTCTTCCTCCTGGCGCTGGAAATGATCATGGGCCGCGAATTCATCAAGAACGAGAGCGTAGGCTCCGGCGCCAGCATCGTCCCCGTCGCCTTCCCGCTCATCGCCGGCCCCGGCGCACTGACCGCACTCCTCTCGCTCCGCGCCGAGTACGCCACCGTCAACATCCTCCTCGGCCTGTTGCTCAACATCGTCCTCGACTACCTCGTCCTCGCCTTCCTGCCCAAGCTGCAGCGCGTCCTCGGCGGCGAGATCGTCTTCGTTCTGCGCAAATTCTTCGGCGTCATCCTCCTCGCCATCGCCGTCAAACTCTTCGTCGGCAACCTCACCGTCGTCTTCCACTCCGCCCAATAACCCCCTCCCCCACCCCCACCGGCCCGCACTTTTCAGTCGCAGTTTTTGTACTCCGACTACACTTTTCAGTCGCAGTTTTGGAAAAATTACGTATCTTTGCCGTTGAAAACAAGGAGCAAAACAAACATGATACGACTAAAAATCAACGAATTATATTCATGGAAGGAGCGTCAAAACCGCAAACCTCTCATCCTGCAAGGCGCCAGGCAGGTCGGAAAGACCTGGCTCATGCAGACTTTTGCCAAGGAGGCCTTCCCGAAGCACGTGTACATCAACTTCGAGGACAATGCACAGCTGCGCCAGGTATTTGCCAAAGACTTCGACATACAACGCATCCTGCTCGAAATCAACCTTTCCACAGGCATAACCGTCGACGAAAACACCCTGCTGATACTCGACGAGATACAGGAGGCGCCGCGAGGCGTGACGGCGCTGAAATACTTCCACGAGCAACGCCCCGCACTGCCCGTCATGGCAGCCGGTTCCCTGCTCGGCATCGCATCCAACAAACTCAGCAGCTTCCCCGTGGGCAAGGTAGACTTCCTGACGCTGCACCCGCTCTCGTTTTTCGAATTCCTCGATGCCATGGGTAAGGGGCAGTTTGTGCAGGCCATCCGCCACGGGCAATGGGAGGCCCTCGCGCCCTACGCCACACAACTGGGAGACCTGCTGCGGCAGTACTACTTCGTCGGCGGCATGCCCGAGGTGGTGCAGGCTTTTGCGGACACCCGCGACATGCAGGAAGTGCGCCGCCTGCAGCAAAACATACTCAACGCCTACGACCGCGACTTCTCCAAGCATGCGCCACTGGCGGAAGTGCCGCGCCTGCGCATGGTCTGGCACAGCATCAATGGCCAACTTGCCAAAGAAAACAAAAAATTCATCTACGGTTTTCTCAAGGAGGGTGCCCGTGCCAAAAACTTCGAGCTGGCAATCGAATGGCTGCAGGATGCCGGGCTGGTCTACAAGGTGAACCGGGTCAAAAAAAGCCACCTCCCACTGTCCGCCTACGAGGACTTCTCCGCCTTCAAACTCTACCTGCTCGATGTCGGGCTGCTCGGAGCCATGGCCGGCCTCGCCCCTCAAACGCTGCTGGCCGGCAACGCCGTCTTCACCGAATTCAAAGGCGCACTGGCCGAGCAATACGCGTTCCAGCAACTGCGGCTCGCCGATGAAAACCGCATCTTCTACTGGTCGGCCGACAATTCGCGGGGCGAAATCGACTTCCTTGTGCAGCAGGGCGACAAGGTCACGCCCATCGAGGTGAATGCCGAAGACAACCTGCAGTCCAAAAGCCTGCGCCTGTTCGTGGAAGCCAACGAGGGCCTGCACGGCATACGCCTCTCCATGTCCCCCTTCCGCGAGCAAAGCTGGATGACCAACTACCCCCTCTACGCCGCGGAAGCCCTCAGCCTGTAGCCCCCCCCCCTTTCAGTCGGTTTTCAGGGAAACTACGGCCATCCGCATCTATACTGAATACTGTTTTCAACCAAAAGCGCCTACGGAGCCAATGCGCCGTTCAGGCGCTTCCGTTTTATAGCCCCCACCCCACCCATCCACCCGACGATACGCAGGAGAGGAAAAAGAGGG
>ODAI012458268.1_pt1 | contig 11387 bp, 7 predicted proteins | sample 1539321 | NCBI WGS metagenome assembly ODAI01 (sample SAMN02144231, study PRJEB22623) | gut metagenome | biome: sheep rumen | host: Ovis aries | place: New Zealand
AGCAAGCACCTGCGGGGGTGGAAGAAGAGACAGATGTAGACATGGATTTTGTGGTGACAGAGAGCGGAATCCTGTCATTTTGGTAAAAAAAGGCCGGAAACGGCGGAAAATGAGCAGATTCGTTGGCTAAACCGGTTCGTTAAACCTTACAGTGGGCAGGTGACAGGCATCGCTGCACTTTGCAGTGACAGGCAGGCATCGTTACACTTGAAGTGACTGAAAGCAATAAGGGCAGGCGACAGCGGTATCGGCAAACATACAGTGACAGCTTGTTTCTGAAAACGTCACATGATAAAATGATAGATGTTTTGTATTTGCGGAGGACTGTACCCCAATCAGATGGGTGCAGGACTTTGGAAAAGCCGGTGACATTTGAAACCAGGATTCTCAGGGAATGCAAAAGCCGGTGTAATCCAAAAACCGGATTGAAGGTGTCATGCAAAAGCCGGTGTAATCCAAAAACCGGATTGATGGTGTCATGTAAAATCCGGTGTAATCCAAAAACCGGATTGATGGTGTCATGTAAAATCCGGTGATATTCAAAAACCGAACCGGCAGGGGATGGTCTCCTGCTGTCAATAACATGTATTAAATAGCATCCATTGCAAAACATATTCGGGGAAAACTCAGCAGAATAGACTATAGGGGCGGAGTTAAATGGAAAGTATTGTAAAAATGGGCGTAAAACCCGGCAGAGATAACAGGAGCACGGATCCGGTGTCGGCCGGCCTTGCTGCCGATCAGAGGATGGAGCCTGGCAAGGCAGGAGCAGGAGCGGTCTCCGGAACGGATTACCAATTCGGCGCAGACCGGATTAATGAAGCCGCTTTGTCAGCTGCAGGAGCGGCGGGGGCGGGTGCCTCCTCCGGAAGAGGCCAGGCCGTGAAGAAAACCTCTCCGGCATCCGAAACTGCCGACAGTGCCGCAATAAAAGAGGATAAGGCAGAGGCTGCAAAGCCTTCTGACGGGGAAAAATCATCCGGGAACGGAAAAGAGAAGAAAGTTCCGGACAGTGAGAGGGCGCTCATGCGCAGCAGGAGGAGACATTACCGCATGATCGGGATGTATGTGGCTTTCACGGTCGTGGTCACCTATATTCTCATACATCTGGCAAACAATCTTGGAAATTTCGTGAAGGTGGCCGGAAAAGGTGTGCAGATGGTAGGCATGCTCCTGACCCCCTTGTTCTGGGGATTTGTAGTGGCATATATTCTGTCACCGGCTGTTGATTTTTTCGAAAACCATCTCAGGAAGAAGGGCTCTTTTCAAAATTTCAGGAATAAGCCTGCCGGCAGGCGCGGCCCGGCTGTTGCCGTAACCTATGTCCTGGCTTTCCTGTTTCTCGGAGCAATTCTTTCCATAGTGGCTTCCGCATTGTCCAAAAGCCTGCGTGTGGCCAGCCCGGAGGACCTGGTCCTCATGATCGAGTCCCTGGCGGGAACTCTTCAGAGTTTCCAGAAGACGATCCAGGACTGGCTGGCGAAAATGAATATTTCTTCAAATGAGATGGCGACGGCTTTCAACGATATCGGAGAGGCAGTGGCCCACTTTACCAGCGGACTCAGTAAAAGTATCACCGGCACGATCACACAGATCGGAGGCGTACTGACCAGTGCAATTTTTGTCGTTATTTTTTCCATCTATTTTCTTCTGGACAAAGAGAGGATCCTGAATTACTGGAACCGCGTGCTCATCGCTGTCGGCGGCAAAAAGGCGCGCCGCTACTGCAGGATTCTGGTCAATGACGCGGACACAGTGTTTTCCGGATATATCCGCGGACAGCTGATCGATGCCTTGATCATGGCGGTCCTGGTCAGCGTTTCACTGTATCTGATCGGTGTGAAATATGCGGTCATTATCGGAATTCTGAGTGGAATAGGAAACCTCATCCCCTATCTGGGACCCGTGGTGGCATACGGATCGACGATTCTGGTCTGTCTGCTGTCGGGGGACTGGAAAAGGCTGATCGTAGCTATCATTGTGCTTTTTGTGATCCAGACAATAGACGGAAATGTGATCAACCCTCGTCTGCTGAGCACCAATGTCGATGTCCATCCCATGCTGGTCATCGCCGCTTTGATCATTGGCGGCGCGCTTGGAGGGGTCGTGGGAATGCTGTTCGCGGTTCCTGTGGCGGCTTTCCTGAAAATCCAGTTTGACAAAATTATCAACCGCCTTCTTCTGGTCCAGGCGCCGGAGATGGCAGAGCAGAAGGAACACACCGTAAAGCGAAAGAAAAAAAAGAAACGTGATCCCGCAAGCGCGGAAGAAATTGAAAGCTCCGACAGCACCGGGACTGCCGACGGTTCCCTTATCAGCAGCGGGATCGCACCCGCCGGCACAGCAGGCAATGGGGATACAGATGGAACCGGCAGCAGTGAAGGCGCGGCCGGAACCGGTGCCGTCAGCAGCGCTGAGGGCGGAACCGCAGGGAGCACCGCGGGCAGGGCTAAGAGAGAAAGCAGAAGGAGCGCCGCGGGCAGCAATAAGAGCGCAGCCGCAAGGAGCGCTGCCAAATCGGCGGGAATCAGCGCCGGAAGACGCGCGGCTAAAGGTACAAAGAACAGCGCGGTCAGGCGCGCAAAGAGCAGCAGTGCCGGAAGCAGGGCCAAAAGCAGGAAGACCTCCAAGGCCTGACATTGGGTAAGCGGCTGAACAAGAATAAGGATTTATGGATAGAGAAAACAAAATAAGAAAAGCATTTTTTTTCGGCGATTCGAATACCTTCGGATACGATCCCGCCGGCTTTATGGGAGGACGCTATCCCCGCGAGCAGCGCTGGACAACGATCCTTCAGAATAATCTTACAGACACATGGCAGATCGAGTCGGACGGTCTTCCGGGCAGGGCTGTCCCGGTGACCAGATATGAATGGGATTATCTGCGCAGTCTGGTGCAGAGGGCGCAGCCTCTTGACCTTTTCGCGGTCATGCTCGGGACCAACGACCTGCTGGGGACGCTGCGTCCCAGCGCCGCAAAGACAGCCGGAATGATGAACGAGCTGCTGACTTTTGTGAAAGCGGCTGCAGGGAATCAGGGAAAGGATCTTCAGATTCTTCTCATCGCCCCTCCCGCGATCAAACTCGTGGACATGTCTTACGAGGAACCCTATGTATCAGGGGACAAGAGTTACACCGATATATACGAGGAGGAAGGAAGGAAACTGTCGCAATATTACAGGGAACTGGCCAGATACCGGAAGGTTCTTTTTGCGGACGCCTCGGAGTGGCCGCTGTCCTTTGCCTTTGACGGAGTCCATCTCTCCGAGGAGGGACATGCAGCCTTTGCCCGATATATGACAGAGGTTCTCCGGCAGATACCGGATCCGGATGATAAGTGACAGATTGTGGAAGAACAGTGCAAGAAGTGAACGGAAGGATTGAAGCGGAAAAGGTGGCAGACGAGAGAGCAGCCGCGGAGCGGACGGCGGAAAATATTCCTGCTGCTGTGAGCGGGGGCTATACAGGAAATGATCCTTCGCCGGCAGTTGATGTAAATGAGGCTGAAGTGAATAAAGCTGAAGTGAATAAGGCTAAAGCGCATAAGACTGAAGTGAATAAAACTGAAGTGAATAAAACTGAAGTGAATAAAACCGGAAGCGGCGGGGAAGACAGAATAAATATTGCCCGGGAGGAGAAGACGATTACGGAAGAGAAAGAAAACACGGTCCCGGGGGAGCAGATCACTCCTGAGATTGAGACTGACAAGGGACCGGAAGCTGCTGATGATGAAGCGGAGAAAGAGAGGATCAGAAGCGAGGCACGCAGGAGTGCTTTTGTCGAAGAGGTGGTCAGCTGGGTGAAATCCTTCGTCATCATGTTCATTTTCGCCCTCTTTCTCACCCAGTTCATTATCATTAATGCAGTCATTCCCTCCGGCTCAATGGAAGATACTATCATGACGCATGACCGGCTGATCGGTTCCAGGTTCAGCTACTGGTTCAGCGAACCACAGCGCGGAGATATTGTTATCTTCCATTATCCGGTCGATGAACACAGGATTTATATAAAGAGGATCGTAGGCCTGCCGGGTGAAACAGTCCGCATTAAGGACGCAAAAATCTATATTGACGACTCCCCGGAGCCCCTGAAAGAGGGGTATCTCAAGGAAAAGTGGGTTGAGAAGAACACCGACTTCACTTTTGAAGTGCCCGAAGACAGCTATTTCATGCTTGGGGACAACCGCAACTGGTCGGAGGATGCCCGCTACTGGGCGCAGAACGCAATGGATGAAGGCATTGCGGACACCTGGGAAGAGGCGGTCGATTATTCTTTCGTCCGGAAAAAGAAGATTCTCGGGAAAGCTATTTTTACCTATTTCCGGAAGTTCAGAATTCTTCAACATGGCGAATGGTACGAGTAAACAGCGATAAAAGATAAAAAACCCCGGAAAGCGGTTCTTCGCAGGACATCAGTCCGGCGAAGAAGCACTTCCGGGGAATTCTTATGTCAATTCTTATGCCATGGCAGAGACTGCATGCGGGAAGGCAGACGGGGCAGGCAGACGGCCGGCCTGCAGCGTTCCGGTTTTACCTGGACGCTCTGGTATTTCTTATGACACGGCCCGCGTAATGTATTTTCCGCCCTGCGGCGGACGCGGGCCGGCCGGAGGGCAGAGGGCGGCGCGGCCGCCTCTACCCTATTATTTATATTACTCCTATTACTTCCGGTTCTTCTTCCTGTTACTTTCTATTACTTCCGGTTCTTCCGGCGGCTCTTCCGGGGTTTTTTAGCATTTCCGGTATTTACTGCCTTTTCAGTCCCGGCTGATCGTCCTGAACCTCCGGTGACAAGGATAGAGAGGACTACGAAGACAGCAAGGATGAAGGGATAGAAGAGGAAGGGAATCAGGGAGAAACTGGCGATCTTGGCGATATTGGCCGCGACCAGCAGCTGTGCGCCGTAGGGAATGATGCCCTGCATGATACAGGAGCAGGTATCCAGGAGAGACGCAGTCACCTTGGGGTCAACCTTGTATTCCTCTGTGATATCCCTGGCGATCGGGGCGGCGATGACGATGGCAACAGTGTTGTTTGCGGTCGCGACATCCATGAAGGCGGTCAGGAATGCGATTCCGAACATGCCTCCGCGCCGGCTGTCCGCCTTGTTGCGGATGAAGGAGAGGATGGCGGCAAAACCGCCGTTGGCCCGCATCAGAGCCGCGATCGAAGCTACCAGGATCGTGACGATCATAGTCTCAAACATACCGGAAATACCGCCTCCCATGGAGGAGAGGGCGCTGGCATAGGTCAAAGAGCCTGTGATCATGCCGATCAGGATGAACAGAAGTGAACCGGTGATCAGCACGATGAATACGTTGATACCGATGATTGAGAGCACCAGGACGATAAAATAGGGGATTGCCTGTAGAATGTTGTATTCGAAATCTCCGATATTCACGCCCCGGTTCATGAGAGCGTAGACGATCAGAATCACAAAAGTGATGAGGGCGGAGGGACCGGCCACCTTGATATTGGTCCGGAACTTGTCCTTCATCTCCACACCCTGCGTCTTGGTGGCGGCTATCGTCGTGTCGGAAATAAAGGAAAGATTGTCTCCGAACATAGCTCCGCCGACAACGATTCCCACGCATAGAGGCAGGAAAAGTCTGCCGTTTTTGGACACTTCACAGGCGATGGGGGCGAGCACGGTGATCGTTCCCACACTGGTGCCCATGGCCATGGAGATCAGGCAGGCGATGATGAAAAGGCCTGGTACAGCGAATCTGGCCGGGATGATGCTGAGCAGGAGATTGGCGGTACTGGAAGCGCCGCCCGCCTCGGAGGCGATTCCGCTGAAGGCACCCGCCAGAATAAAAATAAACAGCATCGTGACGATATTGTCATCACCTATTCCCTCTGCGCAGATGTGGATTTTTTCATCAAAGGTTTTGCCGGGGTTCTGGATAAAAGCAGCGATCAGTGAGATTGAAAACGCCAGTACGACGGAAACGACATAGAAGCCCATCTGCCCTTCTTCTTTTGCGATATATTCGAAAAAGATTCCGTTTCCCAGATAGAGCACAAGAAACAGGATGATCGGCAGCAGGGCCGCGGGATTGGGTCTTATTGTTTTTCCTTCTTGATTCATACGTCCCTCTTTTCGGTTACAGAAATAATAAACAGGTTAACAGGTTCTTTGTCCGCAGCCGGATTCAGCGCGTGGCTTTAATCATACATGTTTACGCGCGCGCGCCCATAGCCACAAGCATGCTGTACATTGAAATTGTTGTACAACACGCTCCGAATAGTCTATCATGAAGAGCGTCAGATTACAATTGTAACAGGCTGCGACCGCATCAAATATGCAGCAGGCTGTTCCTTTATGAAAATGCAGCAGGCTGCGACCGCATCAAATATACAGCAGGCTGTTCCTGCATCAAATATTCTGCTGTCCGGTGCGGAGGCTGCGTCCTGGGGCGGAAAGCAGAAAAACAGAAAATAAGGTTATAGTAAATGGATATGAATTTTGGAAAACCGGCTCTGCCGGACGAACTCCTGCTGCAGGTGCAGAAGCCTGCGCGGTATCTGGGTAATGAAATGAACGCGGTGCGAAAGGACAGAGACATTCCGATCCGGTTTGTCATGTGCTTTCCGGATCTGTATGAGATCGGTATGTCCCATCTGGGAATCCAGATCCTGTATGAGCTTTTCAACCGCAGAGAGGACACCTGGTGCGAGAGGGTATTTTCGCCCTGGGTCGATATGGATCATCTGCTCAGGAAACACAGGATTCCTCTGTTTGCTCTGGAATCCCAGGATCCAGTCAGGAGTTTTGATTTTCTGGGGATCACCCTCCAGTTTGAACTCTGCTACTCAAATATTCTGCAGATTCTGGATCTTTCGGGGATTCCGCTGGAGGCCTCCGAAAGAACGGAAGAGGACCCGATCGTCATAGGAGGAGGACCCTGTGCCTGTAATCCGGAGCCGGTCGCTCGATTTTTTGATCTTTTTTATATAGGAGAAGGTGAGACCTCCTATGATGCTCTGCTTGATCTGTACCGCTCCATGAAGGAACGCAGAGAGGGGAGGGAGGCTTTTCTGCGCGCCGCCGCGCAGATCCCGGGAATTTATGTTCCCTCTCTCTACGAAGTGGAGTATGGAGATGACGGAACCATCAGCGCATTCCGGCCCAAATACCCGGATGTGCCATCTGTCGTGAGACGGCAGGCGGCGGCTGATCTGGACAGCACTCCTTATCCGGTCAAACCTCTGGTCCCCTTTATCACAGTGACACAGGACCGTGTAGCTGTAGAACTCATGCGCGGCTGCATCAGGGGATGCCGTTTCTGTCAGGCGGGCATGATCTACCGCCCCAATCGGGAGAGAGATCTGACGACCGTCCAGGCTTATGCGGATTCCATGCTGGGCAGTACGGGGCAGGACGATATACTGCTGAGTTCTCTGAGTTCAAGCGATTATTCCTGTATCCATGAAATCGTGGACTATGTCTCAGACCGCTACGAAGAGGAGCGGGTCAAGCTCCAGGTGCCTTCACTCAGGATCGACGCTTTTTCACTGGACCTCATGGCCAGGGTACAGGACGTCCGCAGGAGCAGTCTGACCTTTGCGCCGGAAGCGGGTTCCCAGCGTCTTCGCGATGTGATCAACAAGGGAATCACAGAGGAGGATATTCTCACAGGAGCCAGAGAGGCTTTCCGGGGAGGCTGGAACAAGGTCAAACTATATTTTATGCTGGGACTTCCCACAGAGACATCGGAAGACCGCACAGCCATCTCCGATCTCGCGAATAAAATTTCTGCGGCCTATTATGAGGAGGTACCTAAGCAGAAGCGGAACGGGCGCTGCCAGATCACGGTCAGCACATCCTTTTTTGTCCCCAAGCCATTTACCCCTTTTCAGTGGGCTCCCATGTTCCACGCGGGAGATTATCTTGGCTTTGCGGCCGAGGTCAACCACGCGATCTACGCCTCCCACAATCACAGGAGTATACGCTACAGCTGGCACGACGCGGAGATGATTTTCCTGGAAGGCGTTCTGGCCAGGGGGGATCGCAGGACCGCGGACCTGATCCTGGAGGCCTATCGCAGGGGCGCCGTCTTTGACTGCTGGCTGGAGACCTGGAAATATGCCAGATGGGAACAGGCGGCAGAGAATATCGGTTTCGATATGGATTTTTATACCCTGAGGGAGAGAGAAGAAGATGAGATTTTCCCCTGGGACTTCATCGATATTGGCGTTCGCCGCGACTTCCTGCGCAGGGAGTGGGAAAAGGCGCAGAAAGCACAGCTGACCCCCAACTGCAGGGAGTCCTGCAGCGGGTGTGGAGCTGCTGCCTACGGCTGCGGCGTGTGCCTGAGAGGGAAGACAGCGGCGGCCGGACCGGAATCTGTCGAATTAAAAGAGTCTCCGACAGTTACCGGACCGGAATTTTCCGAAAAAAAAGAGTTTCCGGCAGAGGGGAGCGGCAGACAAGCTGAAGTTCTGCCGGAACCGGAGGGCACTGAGAACGGGGCTGGACCCGGGACGGTTTCCGGAGAGGATTCCGAAGAGATCTGTATCAAAATCCGTATGCGCCTGGCCAAATATGGTCCCATGAAATTCATCGGCCATCTGGAGCTGATGCGTTTTCTGCAGAAATGTATCCGCCGCACGGATATCGACATCCGCTATTCGGACGGAATCACTCCCCGCATGATCATGTCTACAGCGATGCCGCTGGGCCTGGGACTGACCAGCACAGGGGAATATGTCGATATAGAGATCAGGAGTCCGATCAGCACAGAACATGCCCTGGAGCAGCTGAGGCCGCTGATGCCGGAAGGTCTCGAAATCCTGGATTTCAGGCAGATCGGGGAGACGGTTCCTGCAGGGGGCGGCGGAAATGCCAGAAAGCCTCAAAAGGCCATGTCCGTCGTGGCGGCAGCAGAGTACAGCGTGAAATTTCGAAAGAACTTTGCAGTTCCTGAAAACTGGAGAGAGATCCTCATGTCATTCGTCGGACAAGAGAAGATCCTCTGGACTAAGGAGACAAAGAAGGGATTCCGCACGCTTGATATGAAACCCCTGATCTACTCTTTTTCCTGTCCGGAAGATGAAATCCATATGTGCGTGTGCTCAAGGGTCGGGGAAAACCTGCGTCCTGAGCAGATCATCGGGGAGGCCTTCCGAAGTAATAACATAGAGTTTCCTGAGGGAGCCCTGAGTGCCTTACAGATCCACCGCACAGACCTGCTGGCAGAGCGGGAAAAAGCGGCAGAGTGCAAAAAGGAGTCAGAGCAGCGGAAAACAATAGAAAAGACAATAGAAAAAACAATAGAATCAGAAAAGAAAGGAGTCGGAGAGGGCGGCTCAGGACATCTGCAGCGCGATGGAGGGACAGATGATGGTCTCCTCGCCCGATTCATTTCTCTCAATGACATGGGCAGAGTGATTTGAAAAAAGCCATGCCCTGGCGCGAAGCTTCTGCAGAAAAAGAAACCGGACAGGGAAATTTAAGGGTACGTTAACGTTATCTGTTCACGAAGTGTTGAGGAAACAGAAAAATGGACTAAAACTCCGTGAACAGAGCGTCCGTGACCAGAGTACCGGCTGGAATGGACACAAATCCGGAATTGGATATATAATAAATGACAGGCCTTACCGGCGGATCCCGGATTAAGTGATTTTTAGAGGAGGTTATCATTACAGGAATGAGAAAAATAGGTGTTCTCGGTGCCGGAACATGGGGAATGGCACTGGCGCGTATGCTCTGCAATGCGGGAAATGAGGTGATCGTCTGGTCAGCAATCGGGCAGGAGATTGATGCATTTCAAGAGAGCCGCAGGCATCCCAAACTCCCCGATATGGTGATTCCGGAGGAATTACAATTCACTAAATCTATCGAGGAGGTGTGCAGGGACAAAGATATCCTGCTTTTTGCCGTGCCCTCTGTCTTTGTGCGCGGAACCGCGGCGGCTGCCCGCAGATATATACCGGACGGGCAGGTGATCGTCGACGTAGCCAAGGGAATTGAAGCAAATACGCTGATGACCATGTCAGAAGTCATCCGGAGCGAATTGGAGAGGAAGGAAGACTCTGAAGATAAAAGCGCGGAAGGAAAGGAAGCAGGTCCCCGGGACTTCCGCATTGTCGCGCTCTCGGGTCCTACACACGCCGAAGAAGTGGCGATGGATATGCCCACAACGATCGTGTCTGCCTGTGAGGACACAGCTGCTGCCGAACTGGTACAGGATATTTTCATGGGACCCGCTGACAGGCCCACATGTATGCGTGTCTACACCAACACGGACGTCAAGGGAGTTGAACTCTGCGGTGCACTGAAAAATATCATTGCTCTTTCCGCAGGTGTCGCCGCGGGAATGGGCTACGGGGATAATGCCCGCGCTGCCCTGATCACCCGGGGGCTTGCGGAGATCGTGCGCCTGGGAGTCAAAATGGGGTGTTCGGAACAGACTTTTTATGGCCTGGCCGGAGTCGGTGACCTCATTGTCACGGCGACCAGCCGCCACAGCCGCAATAACCGCGCCGGCTTCCTGATCGGGCAGGGCTGCACACCGGAGGAAGCAGTCGAAAAGGTCGGGATGGTAGTAGAGGGAATCAATGCCATTCCAGCGGCGGTCCGGCTTGCGACCCAGTACGGCGTGGAAATGCCGATCGTCTCCTTCATGGACGGAGTAGTCCGCTGTGGAACCGATCCCGGAGATGCAGCGGCCCAGCTTATGGGCAGAAGGAAGAAATCGGAGATGCCTGCGGCAGAAGGGGAGTACTATTTCGCAAGGCTTCTTTCCGAGGCGATCCGCGGAGGCTATCTCTCTACTAAGTGACGGACCGGCGTCTGCGATGCGGATTTTACTAAGTGATGGACCGGCGTCTGCGATGCGGAGTACATTGTACAGGCCGTGTCATAAGAAAAGACACCCGATGCCGAGTGTGCATGGGTGTCTTTTTTGCTGTGCGCCGGGCAGGGCGCAGTTCTTGCCGGTGAAAGTCCGGTCATGGATAACTTACCGTCCATGTAGTTAAACGCAAGCCGAAGCCGGTAACGGTGGGGTGAAGGAAGCGCGTAGCAAAGCCATGAGCCTACGGACAGAAACCTGATATGAGGCTAAATGGTGGACAAGGATGCAGAACAATCCGAAGTCCGTGGTAAGCGTAAAACCAAGAGAGTAAATCAGGAGGTTGTGTGGCGAAAGAACTGCGAATTACCCCGGGAGACCCAGACAGCGTGTTAGAGGAAAGGAGTGATACATTCCGCCGATGCTGCGGCGGGCATCTTATACACGTGCGATATAAAGCCTATGCCTGGGAGTCAGCTGAGACCATATGACAGCATCGAGGGAATGCAAATTCCCGAAGGGTCTAATGTTAACTGTATTGTGAATCACTTGAGCAAGGTCAGGATATTCTGCACTACACCTTGTAGCAG
>ODAI011223901.1_pt1 | contig 11384 bp, 13 predicted proteins | sample 1539321 | NCBI WGS metagenome assembly ODAI01 (sample SAMN02144231, study PRJEB22623) | gut metagenome | biome: sheep rumen | host: Ovis aries | place: New Zealand
CGATGAAGCCAAGAGACTGAATGACACCATGGTGACGGAGGATCATCTCAAGCTCCACGCGGCAAATGTCGCCGCCTGCATGGGAGCGATGGCGGAGCACTTTGGTTCTGATAAGGAACATTGGGAAGCGGTCGGATATCTCCATGACTATGATTATGAGAAGTATCCGGAGGAGCATCTGGCCCATACCGAGGAACCCCTGCGCGCGGCAGGTGTTCCCGAGGAGGATATCCGGGCGATTCTCAGCCACGGCTATTCGATCTGCACGGATGTGGAACCCGTCTCCGAGATGGAGAAGAGTCTTTTTACAGTGGATGAACTGAGCGGGATCATTCAGGCGGCCGCGAGAATGCGCCCCAACGGCATTGAGGATATGAGCCTGAAGAGCTTCATGAAGAAGTGGAAGGACAAACGATTCGCCGCAGGCTGCAACCGCGACCTGATCCTGCGCGGCTGCGGGATGCTGGGCATGGAGATCCGGGATGTCGCGGAGATCTGCATACGGGGTATGCAGGAACATGCGGAAGAACTGGGATTGGGCAAGACTGAATAAAAGTTTTAGTATTCAATAAAAAAGGGGCATATCGCATCTGTTCTTTTGCAGATGTGATATGCCCTTTATACTTTATAATTGAAGATCCTTTCTTTCAAATCTTATCCCATGATGGCAAAGGCGGCCTGTCCGACATACATCATGCACATGATGGCACCTTCTGCCCGGTTCAGCTGTTTTCCGGTTGTGACAAAGACAAAGGTGACAGCGCTGATCAGGAGCAGGAAAAGGAGATTGACAGAGAGTTCAAAGGTGACAGGCAGGGGGTTGAGGACAGCTGTTGTACCCAGGATGAACATGATATTGAACATATTGGATCCCACGACATTGCCCACTGCAAGACCGTTTTCGTGTTTGCGGGATGCCACAATGGAGGTCACGAGTTCAGGGAGGGATGTGCCGACCGCCACGATCGTAAGACCTACAAGAGTTTCCGACATACCGAAGAAGTAAGCGATGGATTTTGCAGAATCGACAACGGCCTGGCCTCCGGCAACAATGAGCGCAATGCCGACAACTATGAGGAAAAAGCATTTTCTTAGAGAAATATCTTCCTGAACGTCCTCTTCCTCTGTCTGGCTATGCATTGCGCTGCGCACCAGAAGGAACATATAGACTGCGAAGACGATTAAAAGGATAAACCCTTCCGGTCTGCTGATCATCCCGACAGTACTGCCTGCTGCTTTGCCTGCGATCAGTCCTCCGCCGAAGACCAGGACCAGGACGGTCATCAGAATGGAAATCGGGAAATCTCTCTTGATGATCTCCGATGAGACCGGAACAGGAGAGAAAAGTGCGCAGAAGCCCAGAACGACGAGCAGGTTGAACATATTGGATCCGATCACATTGCTCAGGGCGATCTCATTGGAATGATTGAGTGCCGCGGTGGTGCTCACGGCAAGCTCCGGGGCACTGGTGCCAAAGGCCACAATAGTGAGACCGATGATCAGGCTGGGCACATGGAATTTTCTCGCCAGCGCAGCGCTTCCGTCTACGAACAGATCCGCGCCTTTGATCAGTGCTGCAAATCCGATGACCAGTACCAGAAAGTTCACAAATATCATGATTCTCTTAAAACCTCCTGTCATTAAAGAGACGTGTGAATAAAAAAAGAGACTTTTACTGCATGTATCATGCAGTAAAAGTCTCGCTTCTTGACAACATATACCGGGGATTTTCTTTCCCGTATTGACGATTATATGTTACACGAAACCGTGTGAGGAAATCGTGCAAGCTACTCCCTATTACTTTCGTAAAGGATAGTACACTGATTTCTTTCTAATGTCTATATAGTTTTGGCTGTGAAAAATGTATTCTTTTTAAGCCAATCAGGCATTCCCGATCCCGCAGATCCCGACTATGATGGAGAAAAAGACCATGGGACCCAGAAAGGTGTTCAGGAGGGGGACAGCCCCATCCTGGACAGTCTCAAATCCTCCAGCCATGCGGCAATCTCCTGTGGCACCTCATCTACACCTGCCTGGTCAAGCATAAATTCTTTTTTTATTGTTTGCATATATTTCTCCTGCACAGTATTTCACTATATTATATAGGGCACAGCATCTTTATTCTACTGATTAATGCGCAGCCTCTTTTTATATTTGCAATTAATTATAATGCGTTTATAATAATATGTAGCGCGCGAAATGTATGCGGGTCAGTATATGGACTGCTCAATTATTCCCGCATCATCAGAGACAAGCCGCAAGAGATAAGTTATAAGAGAGAAGTTGCAAGAGACAAGGGGGATTATTATGCTTGTTACACTGAAAGAACTGTTGGCAATTGCTGAGGCTGAGAACAAGGCCATCGGCTCATTTACCTGCCCCAATATGGAGATCGCAATGGGAACCATCAAGGCGGCGGAGGAGATGGATTCTCCCATCATCATTCAGATCGCCGAGGGCCGTCTGAAACATACTCCTCTGGACATGATCGGACCTCTGATGGTACAGGCAGCCAAAGATGCCAAGGTCAAGATCGCGGTTCACCTGGATCACGGCCTTACCGCAGAAAAAGCAGCGGAAGCTCTGGGATATGGTTTTACCTCCATCATGTTTGACGGATCCCACTATTCTCTGCAGGGAAACATTGACAAGACCAATGAAGTCGCCCGTCTGGCACGCGCAGCCGGCGCTTCTGTTGAAGCAGAGCTCGGCACCATCGGCGGCAAGGAAGCTACCGAGCGCGAAGAGGTCTCCAAGTATACAGATGTCGAAGAGGCCAGAACCTTTGCGGCAAATGCCGACATTGATGCACTTGCAGTAGCTATCGGCAACGCACACGGCCACTACAAGGGAATCCCCAAGCTGAACTTCGAGCGCCTGACAGAGCTGAAAGAGGCAGTGGGACTTCCTCTGGTCCTGCACGGCGGCTCCGGCATCTCCGATGAAGACTTCCGCAAGGCCATTACCCTGGGCGTCCGCAAGATCAACATTGCGACAGCCAGTATGGATGCATGCATCAACTGTGCAGGAGCCTACATGGCACAGCCCGGCGAGCACGACTACTACGGCTTCAATGAAGCGATCGTCCAGGGCGTCTATGAAAACGTCAAGCACTGCATCAAGGTCTTCAACAACAAAGAGCCCCTCTAAACCGCACACATATGCCATATAAATGATCTGATCTGCCGCCCGGAATGCTGCTTCTATGTTGAGCCATTTCGGGCGGTTTTCTTTTTTCCTTTATTATACTTTGCTTTTTTTTACCGGATTGGCGGGCAGACATGCGCTATTTCGGCATTTCCGCAGAGATAGAGAGTCAAATACGCCGTTTCAGCAGTTTTATTTATTCCCCGTATAAAGTATTATTTATGTAGGACTGGGCAGTTGTCCACGACAGGCGTTTTTTTGAGCAGTTTATCCACGAGAGGTGTATTTTAATGCAGTTTTCCATTACTGGCATCTTTTTGAGCAGTTTATCCACGATCAGTATATTTCAGGAAGGAGTCGGATAATCTATGAAGCACAACGCAAATCGTATTTATATTGCTGTGACTGCAGCAGCCTTAGTGCTTGCCGCGATCCTGCTCCTGAATTACGAGATCAACAGGAGAGCGGAAGAGTCAGAGACCGTAAAAACGGCCACGACGGTAGCGGAAAAAGAGAAAAAGGACAAGGTGCTGATCTCCACCAGTTCCGAGACCATCCGGGACGGTCTGTCCAACATGGGAGTCCTGATCACGCAGGAGTACTATTTTACCCAGGTGGAGACCTACACCAAGGAGAAGAACATTTTCCTCATCATTCCTTCTTCCTCGGGGTTTATGTACAGCTATGACGGGGCTGTCCTTGCCGGGGTGGACTTTGAGAAGATCGGGGTCCAGACAGATGAAGACAGGAAAGTGGTCACTGTGGATCTGCCGCCTTCGGAGATACAGGCGGTTACGATCGACAGGGATACATTCAAGATCTATTCCGAAAAAGAATCTATATGGAACCCTTTGAAGCTGGAGGATTACAACATTTCGCTCGCCGAGTTCGAGGATGCTGCCAAAGAAAAGGCTCTCGGGAGCGGTATTCTGGAGAGGTCGGATCAGCAGGCACAGAAGCTTGTCAGCGAATTCATTGTCAGCCTGCCCGCCACGAACGGATACACAGTTGAGTTTAAGTAAAGGGAGGGAAACAGAGTGGATTACAAAAAAATCATGATTATCGCCCTCATGGTGCTGCTCGCTGTCTTATCTTTTACTGTGATCGCACCGCGGGCTGCAGATCCTGCCAATCACAAGCACTCCATCGAGCAGACAGAGGACAAAATCGCGTCGGTCATGACTCTCTCTGGGGGAGCGGCAGCCACCTCGGCAACGCTTTCTCTTCTTCCCGGCGACATGTGCACCCCTCTGGCGGAACAGCTGGCGGAGCTTGCCAAGTATTTCCTTTTGATCCTGAGTGCCCTGTACCTTGAAAAGTTCCTCATAAGTCTGTCAGGTTATATTACATTTGCCTTCCTGATCCCGATTGCCTGCATATGCGTGTGTATTGCGGTCGCTGCCGGGAAAAAGAACCTTACAAGGACAGCTGCAAGAATTGCACTCATTGGTCTGATCATCTTTTTCATAGTACCTGCAAGTGTCTTGCTCTCCGACAAGGTCTATCAGACCCAGGCGTCAAAGGTGAATGATACGATCGAAGAGTACAACGGACTTGATATAGAAGGCGATTCCGACAGCGGATTCTTCAATGAACTCACCAGTATCACAACAGAAACCATAGACAATATCACCGATTTTCTGGACAATCTCCTCGAATCGCTCGCTGTCATGATCGTGACAGCCTGCATCATCCCTCTGCTGGTATTCGTTTTCCTGGTCTGGCTTGTAAAGGTGATCTTCTCGGCCAACATCCTTGTCCTGGATACGTCCGCGCTGGATGCGATCACAGGGAAATAGCAGCACTGTGAAACAGAATGTTTAACTGAACACACCTTTGACAGAAAGCGGCTGAACACATCCATGAGGGTGTGTTCAGTTTTTTTCAGGGAACCGGTTCAGGGGCCTTCAAAAATGGTTTGTACGTCATGATTACCTTGTTGTATACTAATAAATGACGTTGATGTTAAGTACCTGCTCCGGTGTTATTTGGAGGTAGTGACTATGGATGGGCTGTCAGCTTTTGTAGATGCAATATATGAATATGAAATAAAAGAGAGATCCATCCGTGATTACGAGGAGGATCAGATCCTTCCCCCCAAGAACATCGTGGAGGAAGTTTGTCAGGTCCTTCTCAACATCAGCAGTATGCGCGAGGAGGGAAGATTTCCTTCTTTCAGGGTCTGTTTTGTAAAACCGGATTCAGAACTTCTCAAGGTATATATATATTCGCACGTTCTTCTGTTTAAAAACCCGATCGAGTTCAATACCAGGACGATCCACAAACTGGCGCCCGCTCTGAATCCTGCCATGAGTTATCTCATGGTGGATACCGGTGAGAAGCCCTTCAGGGCTGTCGGAATCATAGCTTCCTATACAGCCTGGGAAAAGATCATGACAAAGGAGCTTATGTCCGGCAATCGTATGCCCAGGATCCCCAACATCCTTGTGAACGGGCCGGGAGAACTGGATGCATGTTTCGGGGAAAATTCCATCGTAAACTATGTATCGGGCAACTGTGTTTTTTTCCGCAAGGACACATTCACATCGACACTCATAGCCGAGGAGCTTGCAAAGGACACTCAGGTGTCAGAAAAGGAACGTCTGCAGCTGCTGTACATGATCCTCTGGCGCGCAACAAATTACGGTCATGGAGCAGCAGTACTGATCGTCCCCGATGAGGAGTCCTGCAAAAAGTATATTGATGTGAAATACCAGCTGTCGAGCAGCTATCTGTTCGGAAGCGGTTATGAACACGATCTCCATTCGTCAAAGGCCCGTGATAAAGATATCATCACATACGCGGATTTTATCGCCAAGCTGACATCTGTTGACGGATCCGTCGTGCTCTCCAAGAATTTTGACCTTCTTGGCTTCGGCGCCGAGACCCTGGTGGACAAGATGGGAAGCAAGCACCCGGATATGTGCTTCATGAGATATGACGATACGGAGGATACATCCAGGCAGTTCAAGGATAACGGAATGCGCCACAGGGCAGCATACCGCTTCTGCAGCGCCGTTGAAGGAAGTGTTGCTTTTGTAGTCTCACAGGACCGTTCGATCGAAGCCTGCACCAAACGTGACGGCAAGGTTTATGTCTACGACAACGTCTCTCTGCCGCTCAGTTGATCCACGGTTGATTTTTGCCAATGGCTGAAACAATGCAGCAAAATGACATGTGGATGAATGAACGATATAAGAACGATATAAGAATGATAAAGAATGATATAAGGACCGCCCCGGGCGACTTCCGACGGACTTCCGATGGATGTGATTTGTTGTCGCTGTGGGCGGTCTTTTGTGTTAGAATAAAAGCGTATTTGAACATATACCCATCCTGTGTATAGGGATAGGTTGAAAAACTTTGATAAAGAGCGGCTGCAGGCAGTCATGCTCTCTTTTGCAGAAAGGAGAATACAGGCGATTTATGAAAACAGTCAAATTTTTTTATGCACACACAACACAGGATCTGCAGGTACCGGACGACACACCGGTCCTGACCAGCAAGGTGGATCAGCTTACCAGTGAACGGACAGGCATTGAGATCGTGCGTGAGGCCATGGAGAATCCGATTGACAGCCCTCGTCTGAGCGAACTCGCAAAGGGAAAAGATGACTGCGTTATCATTATCAGTGATCACACAAGGCCTGTACCCAGCAAGGATATTCTGCCCAATATGATCCGTGAACTGCGCGAAGGCAGCCCCGACATCAAGATTACCTTGCTGGTCTCCACCGGTTTCCATCGTCCTACGACGATCGAGGAACTCAGGAACAAGCTGGGCGATGCGCTTTATGAGGAGTTTAAGGACAACATCGTCGTCCATGATGCACATGATCCTTCCCGGAACGTCAAAGTCGGCTCTCTGCCCAGCGGTCCCGACTGCATCATCGATAAAGTGGCGATCGACACACAGCTGCTGGTATCAGAAGGTTTCATTGAGCCTCATTTCTTTGCGGGCTTTTCCGGCGGCAGAAAGAGCATCCTGCCCGGCGTAGCGGATGCCGTCACGGTCATGGGCAACCACTGCTCCAAGTTTATCGACAGCCCCTATTCCCGCACCGGTATTCTGGACCATAACCCCATGCATGAGGATATGCTCGCCGCCGCGAGAATGGCAAAGCTCGCTTACATCGTCAATGTCGTCATCGATGAGGACAAAAAGACCGTCGCTGCCTTTGCCGGCAATTTCGAGACCGCTCACCGCAAGGGCTGCGATTTTATCGCGGACTATGTTTGTGTGAAGCCGGCCTACGCGGACATCGTCATTACCACCAACGGCGGTTATCCCCTGGACCAGAATGCCTATCAGTCACCCAAGGGCATGACCGCGGGCGAGGCGACCGCAAAGGACGGCGCAGTCATTATCATGCTGGCTTCCTGCTCGGACGGAACGGGCGGCGATTTCTTCTATCATATCATTGCGGATGAGCCGGACATCGAGACTGCCTATCAGAAATTCCTCGCCACACCCCAGGAAGAGACGGCTCCCGACCAGTGGTGCAGCCAGATCCTGGCCCGTATCGTCCGCAAGTACAAGGTCATCTTTGTGGCCAATGAAGACCAGAAGGATATGATCGAGGGACTGAAGATGGAGTACGCCCCCAGCCTCGAGGCGGCCTACAAACGCGCCAGAGAGATCAAGGGAGAGGATGCTTCCCTGACCTGCATCCCCAACGGTATCTCCGTTGTTGTCAGAGAATAAAAACATGGCCAGAGTTTCAACAAAAGAAAACAAGAATATCTATTTCCGGAGCAGGGAGGAGCGCGGTCTTACCCGGGAAGAGGCGAGTGAGCTTCTGAACGGCCTGACGGCGGACCGGATCGAGAAAATAGAGAATGAGAGGTCGCTTCCGCATCCGGATGAAGTCCTGATGATGGCGGAGGGGTATAAGGCGCCCCATCTGTGCAATTACTACTGTGCGAATGAGTGTCCGATCGGGCATCAGTATGTTCCGGAGATCCAGGTCAAGGATCTGTCCAGGATCGTTCTGGAAATGCTTGCATCACTCAATACTGCACAGAAGATGAAGGAGCGGCTGATCGAGATCACTGCGGACGGAGAGATCCAGGAAGATGAGGTCGGGGACTTCGTGCAGATCCAGGATACGCTGGAGAAGATCTCCATTACTGTGGAGACACTGCAGCTGTGGTCGGAGCAGATGATCGCCGACGGGAAAATTGACCGCGCACTTTACGAGAAATATAAATCCCAAATCTAATTAAACAGGTGCGGGATCCGTTTCCCATACGATATACCGGGACAGGTGTACCGGGACAGATAAATCGGGACAGATATAGAGGAACACACATGCCGGGCGGCGGAAAGCTGCCCGGTATTTTTATGACACGGCACCTGTAATGTATTTTTCCGTTTTTGCAAAAATAAAGGGGGTTAATTCTCTGATGCGGCGGTTTTACCTGCCGGTCTGCTGTCTTATGATGTGTTCAGAGCAGCAAAGAACAAAAGACTTGATGAAAAAGCCGATGAAAAGCCTGAAAAAAGGAATCGGCTGAGGATAAGACCATGAATGTTAAAAACAGGATCCTCCTCATCCGGCTGTCGGAGAAGCTCAGCAAAAATCCTGCATATTCACAGCAGCTTGGATTGAGCGCACAGCTTCAGAGAAGCCGGATCAAGGCAAAGCCGCTGTATAGTGACTGCGGCGGGAAAGATTATCGGAAAAATGACCAGGTAAGATTACCGGGAAAAAGTGACGGAAAGTCAGAAAGGTGAGATAAAATGATTACATTGTTTGCTATTATTGTGTTTGTTCTGTTTCTGAAGGTGGTTGGCTTTATCTTCAGTGCCGGATTCCGTATCCTGGGCTGGCTGTTAAGCGGAGCGGGATTTATTATTTCTATCCTCCTGGCAGTTACGGTATTGGGATTCATATTTGATCTGCTGCCCATTCTCCTGATCGTCGGCGTGATCATGATCGCGGCCAAACCGGCATAGTTGATTGGAATATTATTGCTTGTTCATGTCTTCGACGGGGCGTGTACAGCAACGACCTGCTGTGTTAAGGCGGCAGGTCTTTTTTTCTGTTATTGACGGCATTGACTGCCTTGCCTATAATTCTTACCAACACGTGTTGAACAGGCAGCTATGGGACATCAGAAGTGTTGATTAAGAGGTTGAAATGGATAAATCGGAAAACAAACGAGTTGTATTGACAAAGCAGCTGCTCAGGTCGGCGTTATTGGAAATGCTGAAGGAAGTGCCGATCCGGGATGTTTCTATTCGCGAATTATGTAATCGGGCCGGCATCAACCGGACAACTTTTTACAATCATTACGCAAGCCAGTACATTCTGTTTGACGATATATGTCAGCAGTTTCTGAACGCCATATCGAAAAGGCTGAAAGATGTAAAGGCAGAGGACGTTGAACTGGTGCATAAACGGGTTTCTGCAGTTTTGGAATATTTTGAAGAAAACAGAGAGTGCTCTGTACTGCTTTTGAACAATAACAGTGAATCGAATTTTGCAGAACGTATCTTTGACCTGCCGGAGATCGGAGATCTTCTGGATGAGACTCTGGCGGACTTCAAAGATCAGAGAAAAAAGGAGGCCGTCAGATCTTTTACGATTTTCGGGAGCCGGCGGCTTCTGCAGGAGTGGATCAACCAGGATGAGCATATCAGTCCCGAAGAGGAGGCTGCACTGATACTGGAGATCGGGAGACAGGTCTGTGCGGACTCTCAGGGAGCGGAAGAGACATGAAAACGATACGAGTGACAGCTGCCGTGATCCGGAAAGATGACCGCGTCTTTGCGACGGCACGGGGATATGGCGATTACAAAGGAGGATGGGAATTTCCCGGGGGCAAGATTGAGCCCGGTGAGACGCCGCGGGAGGCTCTGGCGCGGGAAATCCGCGAAGAACTGGATACGGATATCCTTGTGGGAGATCTCATCGAAACGATCGAATATGATTACCCCTCTTTTCATCTGTCTATGGATTGCTTCTGGTGCAGTATCCGGAGCGGAAGCCTCACACTCAGGGAGGCGGAGGCTGCAAGGTGGCTGACAGCGGATTCACTGGACAGCGTGAACTGGCTGCCTGCGGACCGCAGTCTGATCGGGAAGATCCGACAGGGACTGATGGATAGATAATGGACAGATAAGGGCGGCGGGAGGCACAGACACCCTGAGCTTTGGCGGGAGCGCCAAAGCTCAGAGCAATACGCAGGTTATTCAAAGGTATCTGCGGGCGCCGGACCATAGCCGCAAGTACAGGAAAGGGCAAAAAATGAGTTTGGCAGTGAACTATATGTCGGTCACCTATATTCTGATCGGGATCAATCTTCTTGTCTTTGCGGCGGAGACCCTGGCAGGAGGCTCCCTGAACAGGGAGACCGCCCTGAAATTCGGCGCTATGTACCCGCCTTATATAAAGAGGGGACAGTGGTACAGGATGTTCACATCCATGTTCCTGCATTTCGGATTTTTACATCTGATCTGCAATATGTACTCCCTCTACAATCTGGGACCGGGACTGGAGCATTTCCTGGGACTGCCCCTGTTTCTTCTGCTCTATGTGATCTCCGGACTGTCCGGGAATATGCTGAGCTATCTGGCGGAGACCCGGAGCGGCAGCTATAAACTTTCCGCCGGTGCTTCGGGCGCGATCTTCGGACTTCTGGGCGCTTATCTGCTCTTCGCCATTCTGCCCGGATACGGCGGGGTTTCTCTGTACGGGATCCTGCGCGTGCTTGCGGTCAATGCCGTATATACAATGTCGAACCGGAGCATCAATGCCATGGCCCATCTGGGCGGTCTGATCGGAGGTATCCTTACCACACTGGTCATTCTGTTTATTTTTTGATTTATCTGGTCTGTCTGATAAACCATGATTTGAAGATCAATTGAAAATCGATGGATGATCATTTGAGGATTACGCCTTGTTGGTGGAGCGCATTATATCTGCTGCGGAAGAGGTTGAGGTCAAAGAGGCGGATCGTTCCGGTATCGGGATCGGCGATCTTGACCTTGCCGTTGGGAAATCCCAGCAGGACCATGCAGTGCTCCGGGGAAATCCAGACGAGTTTTTCCCCGTTTATATACCAGGTCGCGCTTACATAAGGCGTTCTGCAGTCAATGGTTCCCCAGACTATGACCGGAATGTCTGCATTGGTATAGGCAGAAAGGGCTTTGAGTTCTTTGCCGGAAATGTCGGAAGCTTTCATTTTTGATTTCTGCGCGGCAAGATAGCTGTTAGCTGTTTTCACAATAGC
>ODAI011469881.1_pt1 | contig 11384 bp, 6 predicted proteins | sample 1539321 | NCBI WGS metagenome assembly ODAI01 (sample SAMN02144231, study PRJEB22623) | gut metagenome | biome: sheep rumen | host: Ovis aries | place: New Zealand
CTTGAGGTCCAGGATCTGCAGCCTGCGGACACCGCAGTGATTGCCCGACTCCTGGGGACGGGGGTAATGGGCCAGACATTCGGACACCCGTTTTTCCCAGAGGCCAAGACGGGCACCCTCCAGGCGGTCGGCATAGGTCTCCTCCGGGCCGAGACCGTACCAGCGGACGCGGTCGTAGTCGGCATCGAACTTAAACAGCATTCCAAACTCCGGCATGTCGGGGAGCCCCGGAACCGTGTCATAGGCGAGGGAGGTCTGAATGCTTCCGTCGCCGAAGACCTCGTACTCCACGGTGCAGCTGCTTTCCGGCACGGTGGGCATGTAATAGGTGTAACGGACGGATACGCTGTTCCCGCGCTCTTCAATTTCGGGGGAGAGGTCCTGTTTGCCTGCGTGCTTTCCGGTGACGTAGAGACTCGCGATCTTCCACTGGGCATAGCGCTGGGGCATGAGGTTCCCGATGTCGTTGTCCGTGGGGGCGCGCCAGAAGTTCGGCATGGGAATCTGCTGAATGAGTTCTTTCCCGCCGTAGATGTAGGAGGTCAGGCCGGGGTTCAGGAATGAAAACTGGGCGGAGAAATGGGCACCCCGCACGCCGAGGTTGAACTTGCCGCGCACCAGGGTCAGGGGCATGGGATTCCGGGCAAAGGGCGCTGGAACTGCGGCGCGGGCTTCTTCCCCGCCGGAAGCCGCACCGGAGGGCAGGGCATTGACGGCGGCCCGGGGCACAACATACTGCTCCCAGGAAATGGTATGCCCGGCAGAGGCCCAGAGCTCGTCCGCCGCCAGGGAGACCAGAAGGGTGATGACATATTCCGGCTCTGGATGACCGAGACTGCGGGCGGCGTCCCGGCGGAGGGCGATCTCCTCCCAAAGGCTTTCCGGCCAGGGAAAGCTTTCCTCCGCCTGGGCTGCAGCAGAGACGGAGAGGGGACAGCGGAGCACTTCCCGGCCGTCCTCCAGGAGGGCGGCCTCCCAGGTGAAGCTCTCAGCCGGGCGCTGCAGGAAGTTGTTTTTTACCCGGAAGCCCTTTTCGCCGCAGCGGATGCGGATATCCCGGTAGTTGTACTTGACCTCCTGCATCTTCGGGGAGGGCTCCCGGTCACCGCCGTAGACGATGCCGTTGCCGCTGAAGTTGTAGTCGCTGGGGCGTTCGCCAAAGTCGCCGCCATAGGCCAGGAACCACCGGCCGAAGCGGTTTTTCTTCCAGATGGTCTGATCCGCGTAATCCCAGATAAAACCGCCCTGGTAGTGGGGTTCCCGCTCGGTGAGGTCGGTGTACTTGTGCATGGCGCCGCAGGAGTTGCCCATGGCATGGGAGTATTCACAGCAGATGAAGGGCTTTTCAGGGTGCTCCTTTAGGAAAGCCTCGATCTCCTTTACAGGGGCGTACATACGGCTCTCCAGATCGCTGGTCTCGGGGTAGCTTTCATCCCAGGTGATGCCTTCATAGTGAACCGGACGGCCGGGATCCAGCCTGCGGAACAGGGCGGCCATGTCCCGGATCACGCTGCCGCCGTAGGACTCATTTCCGCAGGACCAGAGGATGACGGAGGGGTGGTTTTTGTCCCGCTCATAGGTGCTGCGGACCCGGTCCAGCAGAAGCGGTGCAAATTCCCCATGGTCCTTGGGAATAATGTAGTCCTGATCCGCCCTGCCGCGCATCACGGCGTCCCAGCTGCCGTGGGTTTCCATGTTGTTCTCGTCCATGACATAGAGGCCGTAACGGTCGCATAGCTCATAGAGGGCCGACTGGTTGGGGTAGTGTGAGGTGCGGACGGCGTTAATGTTGTTGCGCTTTATGGTGAGGATATCCTTCTCCAGCTCTTCCCGGCAGGGGACCCGCCCGAAGACGGAGCCGAAGTCATGCCGGTTGACGCCGTGAAGGACCAGCCGCTTTCCGTTCAGGAGCAGAATGCCGTCCCGGATCTCCACCCTGCGGAAACCGACGGCCTGGGTGATAAACTCGGTCACTGCCCCCGCGGGGTCCAGCACCTCAATCTCCAGGGTGTAGAGGACGGGGTCCTCGGCGGTCCAGAGGACCACCTCCGGCACGGGGATCTCGGCCGTAAAGGATCCCTCCGAGACGGCGGCGGAAAGGGAAGCTTCAAACCCGCCGGGTCCGCGAAGGCGCAGGCGAAGACTGCCGTCCCCCCGAAGGGAGGCCGTAAAGCGGAGAAGGCCCCGGGTGAAATCATCATACAGTTCCGCCTTTACGGTAAAGTCCGTCAGGGAGGTCACCGGAACGAGATAGAGATAAACGCTGCGGAAAATGCCGGAAAACCGGAAGAAATCCTGATCCTCAAACCAGCTGCCGGGCGTCCATTTCCAAACCCGGACACAGAGCCTGTTGACGCCCTCGCAGAGAGCATCAGTCAGCCGGAACTCCGCAGGGGTGAAGCTGTCCTCGCTGTAGCCGATGTACTGCCCGTTGAGCCAGAGGGCAAAGCCGCTCTCCACGCCCTGAAAAGAGATGCAGACCTCAGTGCCGGGAGCGTGCTCCGGCATTTTGAATTCACACACATAATCGGCGACGGGGTTGAAGACCGCCGGCACCTCACCGGGGCGCAGTTCTTCTGCAGCGTCCCAGGGGTACTGGGTATTCACATAGGCGGGCGCATCGTAGCCTTCCATCTGAATGTGGGCGGGAACACGGATTTCATCCCAGCCGGAGATGTCGTAGCCGGGAGCCCAGAAGGCCTCCGGAGCCGCGGAAGGATTCCTGGCGAAGTGAAAGCGCCAGAGCCCGTCCAGGGGAAAGCGCAGGGAGGTATCCCCGGCCTTCGCCTCCGCAGCACTGCGGTAAGGGATAAAATCTGCATGGGCCGGCAGGCGGTTGTCCGCAAAGACGGCGGGGTTTTTAACGATGGCGTCCGGGTCAAATCTGTTCATAGCTTAAAAGCCTTTCTGATCTTGTGAAATATCCGCTGACGAAGAATGATGCGGTCCTTTCCGGGGAGCGCTTAGCCGGAAACCGCCAGCAGATGGAAGCATGCGCTTTCATATTCTCCCATTCCCAGGGGAAGTGGGAGCCCCGCGCTCATCAAAGCCCCGGCGGGATAGATGCGGCCGCTTGTTTCCTCCCGGTAAAGGGCGTCCGGCTTCAGGCCCCGGGGGAAGATGCTGACAGCCGGCATGTTCCCGTGAGACTCCAGGAGTACAGCGAAAATCAGGGCCTCGTTCCCGTCTTCCGAGACGAAGCTCCAGGCGCAGACAGAATCTGAGGCGGGATCGCTGAGGCGGTAGTACAGGCCGTTCTGAATCAGGGGAGCGTGGCGCCGGAAAGCCGCCAGCTGCTCCGGAATGGCCTTCCGGTCGGCTTCACTGAGCTGCGCCGGGTCCAGTTCGTAGCCGAAGCTGCCGCTCATGGCCACAACGGACCGTGTCTGAAGGGGAACGGTGCGCCCCGTCTGATGGTTCGGGCAGGCGGAGACGTGGCTGCCGACGGCGCTGACGGGGAACCCGAAGGAAGTGCCGTGCTGGATGCGGAGCCGGTCAATGGCATCGGTGTTGTCGCTGCACCAGATCTGGGGACAGTAATACAGCATGCCGGCGTCAAACCGCCCGCCTCCTCCGGCGCAGCCCTCAATCAGAAGATCCGGATACCGCCGGTTCAGGCGCTCCAGAATGCCGTACAGGCCGAGAACATACCGGTGGAGCACAGTGCCCTGGTCCCGGGTTTTATGGGAGAAGACATCGGCGATCGAGCGGTTAAAATCCCATTTCAGGTATTCAATGTTCCCCTGATCCAGTACAGCGCAGACAGCGTCAAAAATGTAGTCACAGACATCCTGCCGGGAAAGGTCCAGCACCAGCTGATAACGGGAGCGGATGGGAGCCTTCCCGGGAATTGTCAGGACCCAGTCGGGGTGCTGACGGAACATGGCGCTCTCTTCGCTGACCATCTCCGGCTCCATCCAGATCCCGAATTTCAGACCCCGGCGGTTGACTTCGCGCACCAGCTCTCCCAGGGGACGCCCCAGCTTTTCTTCATTCGGTGTCCAGTCGCCCAGGGCGCAGTTGTCGTCCACCCGGTTTCCGAACCAGCCGTCGTCCAGAACCAGCATGTCGATCCCCAGAGACTTCGCCTCATCTGCGAGGTCGAGAATGCTGTTGCCGGTGAAGTTAAAGTAGGAGGCCTCCCAGCTGTTCAGCAGCACCGGCCGGAGGGTATCGCGGTACTTCCCGCGGCAGACATGCCTGCGGATGCAGCGGTGCAGGTTGTGGCTGAGACGGGAGAGGCCGGCGGCCGAAAAGCTCATGAGCACTTCCGGTGCGGTAAAAATATCTCCGGGTGACAGCGGCCAGGCAAACTGCTCCTCGGCGAGGCCCATCTGCAGGCGGGTCTGCCCGTACTGGTCCACGCCTGCCTCACAGCCAAAGCCGCCGCTGTACACAAAGCTCATGGCCCAGCACTGCCCGGAATCTTCCGTGCAGGAGTGGTCGGCGAGAATCACAAAGGGGCTGAACTGGTGGGAGGACTGACCCCGTCGGCTGCCGACGCGGGTTTCACCCGGCAGCAGCGGACGCCGGTCAAGGCTGCGCTCCATGGCGTGGCGGCCGGAAAAGCTGAGCAGGTCATAGCGCCCTGACACAAAGTCCAGGCAGGCGCTCTGCAGCTTTTGTACGGTGACGGTCTCCGCTCCCTGATTCTCCAGCAGGACGGAACGCACAATTACATCCAGCTGCGGCAGAACACCGTAGAGCAGTGTGACCTTCAGCTTCAGGCGGGTATCTAACAGATGAACGGAGAGGGTCTGGGAATCCTCCGCATCATCCGCCCCGGTGTAGACGGCGGGGAGGCCTTCCAGCACGGGAAGGCCCGGCGCGATATCAAAACCCTGATAGCGCAAATCACAGCCGAAAGCGCCCCTTTCGTCCCGGAGCACCAGCAGGGGACTGCGGTAATCGCCGCTGCCCTGAAAGGGGAATTCCTGGGGCAGGGCGTCCAGAGAGTGGGTGCGGTCCTTCCCGGTGTCGTAAGGGTTCCCGGAAAAGCCCCGGTCGGCATAGGTCAGCAGATAATCCGCGCAGCCCGGGATGCGCGGGCCGTAGTACAGGTGCAGAAGAAAGCCGTAGGGGTCCACCTGAAACTGGTAACTGGAGTGCTGCGTTTCCAGGTGAAAACAGCAGGAATCCGGATCAAAATGTATGGACATAAGCTGCTCCTTTACTTTGAAGAGGCCTCAAGAGCCCACTCAACACCGCGGGGAAGATATTTATTCCAGAAGAACCAGTCATGTTTTCCCGGGCCTTCCTCGTAGAAAAAGTCGGCATGCGCCTCGGTCAGGAAATCGCGGAATTCCTGATTGGCTCCGTAGAGACTGTCTTCCGTCCCGATTGCGAGATAAATCCCGGGAATGCGGCGGCCGGCTTTCTGCAGACACCGGTACTGCTTTTCCGGATTCTTATCGGAATCCGGAAGCTTGCTGGGATCTCCGAAAATATCGCGGACCATTTCAGCAGGCATCACACTGTTCTGCCGTTTCCCGGTGTCCGCTATTTCATGAATCACCAGGGCGGAGGAGAGGGCGATGCAGGCCGAAAAGGAGTCCGGGAAGGCCAGGGCCGTGTGGATGGCGCCAAAGCCGCCCATGGACAGCCCGGCGATCATCGTATTCTCCCTGCTTTCGCAGTATCCGAAGACCTCACGGATATAGGCGGGGAATTCCTCCCCGATAAAAGTGCCGAAGTTGCCGCCGGGATAACCGCGGTCAAGATAAAAGGAGTTTCCGACGGTGGGCATGAAAACCGCAAGATTGTACTGCTTGGACAGTTCCTGGGCGATTCCGCCGTAGAGCCAGTCAGTGTCCGTACCGGTGAGACCGTGGAGAAGAATCAGGGATTTCACAGGCCGGTCGTAGTGGCGCGGATCAATGATCTCCTCCCGGATAAAATCATTGGGTAATACAAAACAAAAATTGGCATGCTGCATGATGGAGTCCGCATGAAATTCCATTCTTCCGGTTGCCATCTCTTACTCTCCTTTTTCCGGTTTACTGTTGGGAATTGCCGGCTTCAGCTGCGGCCGGATGTTCATCAGCCAGCTCATACGCGCTGACATGAAAGCGCATGCTGCCGGCGGCAAAAAAACTGACTTCCTGAGCGCTCAGGTCTGTGCTGACCACCATGGAGAGCACCTGCTCTCCGTCATTAACGAACACTTCACAGCTGAAGCGGTCCAGAATCAGCCGAAGCTTCAGGCGGCCATCCCGGTGACGGACTTTCGCCCTCCTCTGATGAATAACGGCCCGCCGGGACCCCGAAAATTTCCGGTCGATTTTAAGAACCGACTCGTGGGGACGGAAGCTGACGGTGGTCTGGTACTGTTCACTTTTCGCAAATCGGATGGCAAAGCGGTGATAGAGGGGGCTTTCATCATCCGGCTCCAGCTCCAGCGTCATATCCAGAGTCCGGCCCTGAACGCCCTCCAGGCGGATTTCGCGGTCCACCAGATGAACATCTCTGTAAACCACGTTCCTCTTTCGAAGAGATTCCAATTCCCGGAGGGGCTGCTGATAGAGAATGCCGTCCCGGATGCTCAGTTCCCGCGGGAGGCTCATCTGACCGAACCAGGGAACGGATGAAGTGTGAAGATTGCAGGTATCCCAGTTCTGCATCCACCCGATCATGACACGCCTGCCGTCGGGTGTCAGAATCGTCTGAGGTGCGTAAAAATCGATGCCGTAGTCTGCCGCGTGATCCACTTCAGTATGAAAACAGCCTTTGACCCTGTCCCAGTGGCCGAGGAGATAGAAGGTTCCGTTTCCGTTGTGGTATTCGAAATCCTTCGGCAGCATGTCCTGGGCGCTGGCGAGAAGCACATCATACCCGTCCAGGGAGAAGAGATCCGGGCACTCCCACATCAGGCCGATGCGGTTGTGGTTGGTGACCAGCGGCCCCATGAGAGGCCAGTGCAGAAGGTCCCGGCTCTCATACAGCAGCACCTCTCCGCCTTCACCGAAATGATCGTTTACAGCCGCCATACACCACCGGCCGTCTTCGCAGGGCCACATCTTCGGGTCGCGGAAGTCAAAACGGCTGCCGCCCTCAGGGAGATCATCTTCTGTGAGAACGGGATTCCCGTCATATTTTTCGTAATCGATACCGTCGCCGAAGGCGAGGTTTTGAGTCTGCACGTCCCGGATGCTGCCGTCAGGCTGCGCTTCCTTGCGTACGCCGGTGTACATCAGCATCTGACAGCCGTCGGGGGCCGTAACCGCACTGCCGGAAAAGCAGCCGTCATGATCGTACGGCCGGTCCGGCGCCAGGGCTGCCGGCAGGTGTTCCCAGTGGAGAAGATCAGCGCTTACGGCGTGGCCCCAGTGCATGGGTCCCCAGTGGGAATCATAGGGATAATACTGGTAGAACATATGGTATTTTCCCCGGTAGAAAGAAAAGCCGTTGGGATCATTCATCCAGCCTGTGTAAGGACTGAGATGAAATAACGGCCGGTCCGCAGCAGAGATCCGGCTGCCGAATTCCGCTTCATATTCTCTTGCCCGCTTGAGCTCTTCACTCATTGGCTTTATCCTTTCCAAGATCCCTTGTTTTCAGATACATCCGCGCTTCATAGGGCCTGAGCACCGAAGGCTGCCCGGCACTTTCATAGCTGCAGACCAGGAGTTCCCCTTCCGCGGTTTCCGCTGCCAGGGGGTTTTCTGTACAGCCGGCGGAAAAATTGCAGATCACCAGCAGCTCCGAGCCGGAATCCTGGCGCCGGTAGGCGAAAAGCTTCTCATGATCTTCCAGCAGCGGTACATAGGTACCGTCGGTGAAGACAGGCAGCTCTTTCCGGAGGCGGATCAGCGTACGGTAGCATTCAAAGACAGACCCCGGCCGGTCCACCTGGGATGCGGCATTGATTTCCCGGTAATTGGGATTAACCCGAAGCCAGGGCGTTCCCGAAGAAAAGCCCGCCTGGGGTCCTGCGTCCCACTGCATCGGAGTCCGGGCGTTGTCCCGGCCCTTGCTGCGCACCCGCCTCAGGATTTCTTCATCGGGCAATCCCACCGCCCGTTTTTCCCGGATCATATTCCGGATTTCGATATCCTGATACTCCTCCAGGGTGAAATCCCAGGCGTTGGTCATGCCGAGCTCCTCACCCTGATAGACATAGGGGGTTCCCTGCATGCCGTGGAGCAAAATGGCCAGCATTTTCGCCGAGGGAATCCGGTATTCGCCGTCGTCCGCCAGGTGGGAAATGCTGCGGGGCAGGTCGTGGTTTTCCCAGAACAGACTGTTCCAGCCGCAGCCGGAAAGCCCCCGCTGCCACTTGGTGAAGATCTGTTTGAGAGCAATAAAATCCAGCGGAACAAGGTCCCATTTATCTCCTTCCGGACGCTGATCCAGCTTCATATGGTCAAACTGAAAGACCATGGAGAGCTCCGACCCGTCAGGATTGGAGTAAAGCTTCGCCGAGTCCGTATCCGCACTCCAGGCTTCCCCGACAGTGACCAGCCCGGGATCTGAAAAAGCCTGAAGGCGCATCTCACGAAGATAGGGGTGCAGCATGGGGCCGTTGACCTTGATTCCGAGGTCCGGGTCTTTTCCGAGGTGGTCCACCACGTCCAGGCGGAACCCGCGGATCCCCCGCTGAGTCCACCAGCGGATCATGGAATAGAGGGCCGACCGCAGCCGGGGGTTCTTCCAGTTGAGGTCCGGCTGCTTTACCGAAAACTGATGGAAGTAGTACTGCCCGACCCCGGGAACCCACTCCCAGGCCGACCCGCCGAAGGAAGCCTTTGTCTCATCCGGGGGATGGATTCCGTCTCCGTCCCGCCAGATGTAATAGTCGTGGAACGGGTTGTCACGGCTCTTTTTCGCCTCCAGAAACCAGGGGTGTTCATCGGAGGAATGGTTCAAAACCAGATCCATGATGATGCGGATCCCCCGTTTCCCGGCTTCGGCAATGAGGCGGTCCATGTCCGAGAGGGTTCCGAAAATCGGGTCAATATCCTGATAGTCCGAAATGTCGTATCCGTTGTCATCCTGCGGGGAGCGGTATACCGGAGAAAGCCAGATGGCGTCAATGCCCAGCTTTTCCAGGTAAGGCAGCCTGGAAATAATCCCGGGGATATCCCCGATTCCGTCTCCGTTGGAATCCTGGAAGCTGCGGGGATAGATCTGATAGATTACAGCCTTTTTCCACCAGGGTGCAGCGTCAGTCATTTTTTTCACTCTCCTCTACGGGCTGCTCAAGCCGGTTAAACATCGGGCGGAGCAGAAGAATTGCGACATAACAGGGAAGAGAAAAGCCCAGAAGGATCAGAACCGGGGCCCCGATACGGTAAAACCGGACACCCAGCAGCCACAGCGCGAGGGTAAAGACCAGAATCCCCAGGGTTCTGGGAAAGAAGGCGACGCAGAGGGCAGCGGCGTTTTTGATGGTGGCAAAGAGGCCGTTCTCGTACCGCGCCAGCAGAGCAAAGGTGTAAATGGCAACAGCCAGCAAAAGAATGGCCAGCGCCGCAATTCCAAAACGGAAGACCGGCGCATAGGTCAGCGCGCACAGATAGTCGAAGTAGAGGATCCCCATGACAGCCAGAAGGAGCAGGCCGAAAAGACAGCCGTTTTTCAGGTTCTGCCGGAAGGCCTTTCCGAAGCCCCTGACAATACCGCCTTCCTCCTGCCGGACGATTCGGATCACTACATCGTTCATTGCGGTAAAGGCGGCGCCCAGAGTGACCAACGGAAGGCTGCACAAGAGCGTCAGAAGATTCAGCATCATCATGTCTGCAACAATGCTCAGCCCCTGCCAGAAGGGGTTTTCCATATCAAAGAGTCTGTTCAAAGCGCAGCGCTCCTTCTCACGGGAATGTAAAATGACAACAGATTTCCCCGCCAAAAAGACGGGGAAATCTCTCGTTTCGTCTGGGAATGATAACCTGAACTCAGCCCTTGACAGCGCCGGAGGCAACGCCTTCGACAATGTAGCGCTGCAGGAACACGTAGAGGATCAGGATCGGCAGCATAGCCAGCAGCAGAGCGGCCATGACCAGACCGATGTCGGTGGAATAAGTGCCGTAGAAAGCCTGCGTCGCAATGGGAATGGTGTAAAGATTCTTCTTGGTCAGCACCAGGCTCGGCAGCAGGTAGTCGTTCCAGTACGCCATGGCGTTGATGATGCCGACAGTGGCGATGGTGGGCTTCAGGAGAGGAAAGACAACCTTCCACCAGGTCTGCCAGCGGGAGCAGCCGTCAATGGTTGCCGCCTCTTCCAGCGCCAGGGGGATATTGGTTTTAATCGCCCCGTGGAACATGAAAACGGCCATGGATACCGAGAAGCCGACATGCATCAGAATCAGGGTAATCCTGTGATTTAATACATTGAGGATACCGCCGTAGACAGAAACCAGGGGAACCATCAGAACCTGGAAGGGGATAACCATGGAAGCGATCATCAGGGAGAAGATCAGCGCGCAGAACTTCCATCTGCCGTTTCGGACAATGACGAAGGACATCATGGAGGAAACCAGAATGGTCAGGACGGTCGCGCAGCAGGTGATGATCAGGGAGTTCCCGAAGACGGTGAGGAAGTTCATCTTCTTCATGGCTTCCGGGAAGTTCTTCAGGGTGAATCCGTGGGCGCCGATCAGCGCCATGGGGTTGGCCACAATATCCGCCTTGGACTTGAAGACGTTAATGATAACCAGAATAAAGGGGAAGATAAAACAGACAAACAGGAGCAAAAGCACAATCCACATGATCGCATGGGAGATCTTCTTCTGGCGGGCGGCTTTTTCGTTCTCAGTCATTATGCTTCGACCTCCCCTCTCTTACCAACCATAACCTGGGTGACGCCGACAATGGCGCAAACCAGGAACAGAATCACGGCCTCTGCCTGGCCAAGCCCGTAGTTCTTGTAGGTAAAGGCCTGGTTGTAAACGTGCATGGCGGCCATTACAGAGGAACCGAAGGGTTCGCCCTTGGTCAGGGAGAGGTTCACATCGTACACAACGAAGCAGCGTGTGATGCTGAGGAATATGCACTGTACAAAGCTGGAACGCATCAGGGGGATGGTGACGTTTTTCATGGCCTGTGCGGGGGTGCAGCCGTCAATCAGAGAGGCTTCCTGCACGTCCTTGGAAACGCTCATAAAACCTGCGACGTAAATCAGCATCATGTAGCCGGCATACTGCCATACCGATACCAGAATCAGACAGAACATGGCGCCGTTGGGGCTTGCAAGCAGCGAGACCGCGGTGCCGCCGGTAATGGCCTTTCCAATGGCAACGAATGCGCGGTTAAACACAAACTGCCAGACATAACCGAGGACGATACCGCCGATCAGGTTCGGCACGAAGAAGCCTGCGCGGAAGAAATTCTGTCCCTTCACGCCGCTGGTAACCAGATAAGCCAGGGCGAAGGCGACAATGTTAATC
>ODAI011702174.1_pt1 | contig 11384 bp, 10 predicted proteins | sample 1539321 | NCBI WGS metagenome assembly ODAI01 (sample SAMN02144231, study PRJEB22623) | gut metagenome | biome: sheep rumen | host: Ovis aries | place: New Zealand
ACACGAGACCTACAAAGGCTGAACTTACTGCCAGGCTCAAAGAACTTAATGATGCGAAAAAGGACGCGCAGCGTGCAGCAGAGGACCTTAAATACAAAAATAGGATCCCGGACATCGAGAAAATGATCGAAGCAGCTGTTTCAGTCGTGCAGGTCAACAGGATCATGGCGACAGCCAGAGCCAAGTTATGAGGACAGTTATGAGAAAAGCAACAATTAAAAGACATTCTCTGCCGGGGGCGGGGTACGCCCCGCCCCTGCAGAAAAAAGTTGAAAAGCCGCCGAAAAAGTGGAATTTCAGGAAGGGCAAACCGAATCCGCATACGGACACAGATGTAAAAGCGGAACCGGACGTGAGCGAATATGCCGCCTCCGGAAGTACCGGCCCCGGCAAGACAGAAATTCTTGAGAATAGCGACGAAACGTGGGGGTTGGACGAACTGGAATTTTCGACTGCGGAATTTTCGACTGAAGATAACAGCAGAAAAGAACTGGAAGAACTCCACCTCGGGATCGCCCCGGAGACAGAGCGCAGGATCATGAAGAAGGTGCAGCACATTTTCAGTGAAAGCGACCTTGCTCTCTATAAAAGAGCGCTGGATGAGGAGATAGAAACCCTCAGGAAAGAAAAAGCCATGCTTATAGAAAGATCCGCTGAAAGGCTGCTTCAAATCGAGGAATGGAAAAACAGCGGAGAGATCGAACTTTCAGCTTTTGTATTCCGCGACCGGAAAGATATCTGTATATGGGCCGGGATCAAATACCCGGACGGCACGCAGCAGAATATTTCTGCTGAGGTAAAAAGTGTGGATAAGGCCGTATCGTGGCTGCAAAAAACAGAGAAAAGATACAACGGCAAATGGACGGAATTCAATTCCAAGATCCCCGAGCTGACGCATGTCTGAATTTCCAGGGCTTCGAAAAGGAGGATTTTATGGAAGAGAAAAAGAAAAGGTCGGAACAGTTTATGCAGCTGATCGAAAAGGTCGACCAGCTGCCTGTTGCGCTCGTGATCGGGACACAGATCCCGATATACACAAAAAGCCATATGCAGGTAAGAGAGCAGGATCTCCCCTATCTGCAGGAGACAAACTATCTAGCCCTTTGCCCGTTCCATGCCGATGAGAAGCTTGGAAGTTTTGTGATCACGCCGTCAAAGAATATGTGGTGGTGTTTTACAGAACGTATCGGCTGGCGCGGGATCCATTTCGAAATGAAGTATTTTGAACTGGAATTCAAAGATGCCGTACTTCATCTGGCAAGAAGATTTTCCCTGATCTCTGACGAGGAATACACCCGTTACAGCAGAAAAAAGATCGATGAAAATCTCGTGAAAAAGATCGAAGAGTCAATGGAGAAAAGGGTTGATATCCTGCCCGACAACCGTGCCGATATCGACGTGATAAGGTTTGTATACGGTTTGATCCCCAGGGTATGCGGCCTGAAAGACCAGGACAGAGAACATCTTATAAAGGTAAGAGGCCTCACCGAAGAGGACCTTGGTGATTACTTTTCATTTCCTACAAGAAAATTTGACCTGGTGGGGAAAGTGCTGCAGGCGGCAAGAGAAGTTATAGCAGAAAACCTGTTCAAAAAACCGCTCAAATCCCTTAATGAGAAGGAGCTGGAAAAGCTCAGGAACCATAAAGGGCTGAAAAGAGTCGAAGAACAGATCGGACGCGTGCCGGGTTTTTATAAGGACGACAAAACGGATTCTATCGATTTTGCCTCTTATAAAGGTATTGGCTTCGTCGTCAGGGATGACAGAGGATTCCCGACAGGCATCCAGATAAGACGGTCCGTCATAAGAGAGGGAGAGTCCAGGTATGTATGGTTCTCAAGCGCATTTGCCAGAGCAAAAGACGGATGCAGCATGGGTGCTTCTTCCGGTTCGCCGGGAGGCGTGATCATGCCGAAAGATCCGTCTAAGGCTTCCCTCTGCATCACGGAGGGCCGCTTCAAAGCAGAGCAAATCGCAAAAAAGGGCAATATCGCAGTATACGTATCAGGAGTAAGCACGTGGAAAAGCGTACTTCCCATGATCGAAAGGCTGAAAAAGGATAAAAAGAAAATTTATCTTATGTTCGACTCAGACCTGATGGGAAATACCGCAGTACATGCGCAGCTTGCAGAAGTAGCAGAAAACATCAGAATGCAGCGTGTAAAGCCCTGCGTGATCCTGTGGCCGATAGCCCGCGGGAAAGGGTTTGATGACCTTGTAGCGAACACAGGTGATAGATACAGCGATTATCTGAAAAGCATGCCTTTTGAAAAATTTGAAAAAATATATCGAAAGGCGCTTGAAGACACACTGCAGTCACTCGGCGTAAAGCGCATAAGGGACATAAGCAGAGAAGACAGAAGTAAATTCAATACGGCCATGCAGCTTTCTGTAGAGGAAGCTGCCGGCCTGAAAAAGGAGGATCTATGAAGTATATTTCAGCTGACGGAGGAAAATATAATACAAAACTGAACGCCTTCTGTAAGGAGACTGGAAAGATACAGAGAACCAAGTTCCGTACCAAGCTTTCGGAAGGGACCTTTGATGATGATATGTTCGAGAAAGGGACTTTCATCGTACAGGTAGACGGAGGAAACGTCTACAAAGTCGGAAGAGATGCAAAGAAGGAACCGGATGTTGAGACAAGCAAAAAGTCTGAGATCCACAAGGTCTGCATCCTTACAGCCGCCGCACTTGCGTGCGGTGAAGGCAGGACGGAAGACGCGAACATCGTGATCGGCATACCCCTTCAGGTGTGCAATATCCCGGAGGAAAGGATCGCATACAAGGATTATATTTTGGGTAAGCCCGGAGAGAAACACCTTGTAAAGATCAAAACTTCTCCGAACGGAAACCCCGTAGAATGCGAGTTCAGTTTCGGAAAGAGGCTGGTATATCCGGAAGGGATTGGAGTGCTTTATGAGTATCCGTCCAGACTGTCCGGGCCTACCGGCATCATCGATATCGGAAATGTAAATACCAACAATCTCTACTGCGACCAGTTCATGATCAACACTGACGGCTGTTTCACAGATGAAATGGGCGGCAAGGTGCTGATCTCAGGTCTTGCAGCCACGCTCACCAGCGAACTTGGAGCAAGGGTGGATGATAATCTTGCCGCTTCAGTCCTCTGCAAGCCCTATGAAAAGAGGTTCCTCACTTCCACAAAAGGGAATAAAGCGATGGCAGATAAGAGCCGTGAGATCATCGACGCCTATATGCTCGAGCACGTGCAGAAGATCAGGCAGAGATGCGACACAAGACACTGGCCCATGGAGTTCATGAGTCTTGTGTGCATGGGCGGTACCGCGAAACTTCTGGCTCACGAGATCAAGATAGTCTTTGGAAAGGAAACCTTCATCCCGGAAGATCCTGAATACGTCAACGCATGCGGATTCCTCAAGAAGATGTGTGCAGATGACGGGATCGAAATAGGGAAAACAGGAGGCGCGTGATGAAACAGGAGGATATGATCCGGGACAGAACGGCAGTTATCCTTGACGCTTACTGGGAACTTACCGGCATGGAAAGCGTTCCTGATATCAAAGAGTTCCTGCAGCTTCGAAAAGAAGCCATAAAAGAACTCAGGATCCCCGCCTCAGGCCCTGTTGTAAGGACCTCCGGGCCACAGCGGCATGAAGAGGCACTGCATACCCGGAAAGAGGAGAGCACGTATCAGCAGCCGCCGGCCGAAAGGAAACCGGTTGAGAGACCTGTTGAAAAGAGACCGGCTGAAAGGAAACCTGTTGAAGAAGCTCCCGTCCAGACTGCAGACATGCAGGAGGAAGAGCCGGAGCCGCAGGAGGAATTATCGGATTTTGATATCCTCAGAAGGATAAAGGATCCGTGGAATTAAGCATAACAGACAGGGCACAGCAACATGCTGTGCCTTGTCTTTTCATTGTAAACAACTTTGTTTTGTGCAATTTTCACAATAAAATACCTGTCATGAAAAAAAGTTGTAACTATTGCTCAATCTATACCACAAACGTGTGTTTTTGTCAAAGTTCAAGTACTACATCTTGTGCCGATTTTGTGCAGGTTATACAAGATATGTATATGAAAAATAGGCTATTTTCATAAAAAACTGTTTTGCGTTTAAAAGGCGTACGTTTTTCCAAATTTTTATTATGATTTCCATTTTCATGCATATACGAGGCAGAGAACAAAAGACATTTGTTTTCTGCCTTTTGTTTGGCAGAAGAAAGGAAATAGAAATCATGGAAAAGACAGCTTATGGAAAAACAAGAGAAACATTAATGAACGATATGGCCGCGACCCCCGATGTCTCCGGTATCGAAACGATGGCAGAAAATATCTCTATTCTTTCATATTGCGAGATGACGACCGATGACAGGTACTGTTTCTACAATGTACCTGTCAAGAAAGCGGCAGAAATGCACTGCATTGACGAAACGCTCCTTGATGGATGCAGCAGCGTCAGGTGCTCCTTTTCTCAGAAAGAGTACGACGGGATCCTTGGAACAAGAGCAGGTTCAGGAAAGAAATATGACGGCGTGATAATGAGAATGGGAGAGAATATCATTGCTCCCGGGACGACCCGTCTTGGAAAGAACGCCATGAAAAACCTGATGGATATTACGGGATATTTTCAGGGCTCCATCACAGACGAATTCCGCAACATGTATGTTGCCATGATGTTCATTGATATAGAACATGAAATCGCTATGTATTATGACGAAGAGGAAGTCTCCGGCAAAACGATCCGCCCCGCCGGTTTTGTAAGGGTACCCGGTATCCCGAGCAGATGCTCAAATTATACGATGTCGGAAAAAGAAAAAATGTCGCGTGTGTGGGAAGAGATCAGAAAAAAGCTGACTGAAAGTGTCGGGACGGAAAAAGCTGAGCTTCTTATGGAGGGAGAACAGGAGCTGAAAAAACATGGCCGGATCCGTGTTATGACCGTATCCCCTTCAGAGCTTGAGATTCTGCATATGACCGGCGTAAAAAACGGGACATATTCTTTCCTGGCGATCGACCCGAGAACATGCGAGATGATGTTTGATATTGAAAAGAACTGCGGCATGGTCCGCATCTCAAAAAAGATCGCGGAGAGAATGTCTGTCGATGAGGAGTTCCTTGAGAAAGAAGGTTACCTCCTTATGTTTTTCGACGATAACGGGAAAAGGGTCCTTGTAAAACCGGGAAGAGGATTTACCACGAACCTCTGCCGCATGGCAGGCCAGAAAGAAAAACTCATCGGCGGCGTATCTCCCATGCGGGACATGATCATTGCGAAAGGCCTTTACAAACGTAAAAAGAATAAGACAGTCAACGTTTCTGTGCAGGAACTGTGCTCTGATAAGAAGACCCGCGTTTGCCGCGGCATCAAACTTACCAGCTCCGCCCGCGCCGATATTGACTTTACAAAAGCTTTTGAAACGGTCGAGCGTGAAATGATGGCCAGGAACTTCAGCCTTAAGAGCTGGAGAAGAGACGGTACCGACTACACCATCAATTTTGTATTCAACGATAAAGACGGAAGAAACATGCACGTTTCGGCGGGGAAGTATGACGTGCTGGCCGGCGCCGAACTCCAGATCTCCGGGGAGATCGGTTCTTCGTACAGGCTCTGCGGCGTTTTCTACTGCGGGAACAGCGTTTTTTACTGTGGCGATTCTTCTTATAAAAAAGGAAGAAAAGAGCATGGTGCCGTATATGCGCAGAGAAAGAGCAAAGACGAATATGCCTTCTCAAAGCTTACCAACGGATTCTTTTACGGGAATCAGTACGGATACAGAGAAGACGGAGTCGTAAGCCCTTGGGATTATCTGGTAAAACAGGCCGGATTTGAAGCAGGTTCACAGAGCATCTTCAAAAAGCTTTCTGATATGCTCCCTTCTGAAGAAACAGAAGAGATGTTTTCGATCATCAGAAAGGAAAAGCACGGCAGAAAGAAGAAATACCAGATAGCAAAGAGGATCGGGAAAAAGCAGATCATAAACAGGACCGGAAGCGTATATGCTGCAAACGACGGATGGACGCGCCTCGATACTGTTATGCTGGTAGCGGGTATCTCCGAAAATGAGAAAGCGGATATCAGCAGAAGACGGATGAGTATGGAGTGCCTCGGAGAGATGATCGCGGCTGTATAAGCCTGCAAAGCAGCCATGCACGAGAAAACAGCCTGAAAAAGAACGGTTTCCTGTCATACTGATATCAGGAAAAAACAAAGACGGCCGAAAAGGAGGAAAATATGTTCAAGAAACTGCTTTGTTTTGTGATTTCAGTATCCATACTCTTTGCGCTTCCGGCATACAGGCTGAACGCAAAGGCCGAACACAGGGAATATCCTTATAATACGGATACCCCGTGGACAAACGACGATGTGCAGGAAATGGTCGACTACGCGTGTTCCTGGGTAGGAAGGATCCCTTACAAATCTTCAGTCACAGATAATGATCCTGACGGGGAAAGGTTTATGGAACTGGCAGAGGGCCGCGGATCGGACTGCAGCTGGTTTGTATATCACGTCCTGTACAGATATGGGCTCGTAGGAGACGAATTTATCCATTCTTACCAGTGGGGAAACAATCCGGACTGTTATCCGGGGGCTTATAACGTGGGAAGCGACATTGATGATGCTGTCCCGGGCGACGTTATCTGCACGGGAGAGGGGACGGAGTCGAGCAACAGCCATGTAATGATCTATATCGGCAACGGGGAAGTGGTTGAGTGCGCGGCCGGACACGGGGTTATCATTTCTGACGCTCCCGGTTCTCCAAGAGAGATCGTGCACTTCGGATGCATACCGACAAAACAGTATAGTAAAACGACAGACACAGAATGAGAGAGGCTTATTATGATTGATCGTGAGGCGGAAAAGATTACCCTGCAGTTCCCTAAAGGAAAAAAGAAACGCGCTGCAGTCGCACTTCTTGCTGCTGCGGCAGGCGCCGCAATATACACTGGGTGTTTCTATACGGGATGGATAGGCATTCCCGGCACCAGATACCAGTACTTTATAGAGCGCGGAGATTTTCTGGAAGATACATGGGTACTGAGAAACGAAACGCAGTATATGCATACGAAAGCCGATGCCGGGATCACAATCGGGATATGCGAGATCGAAGGTTCCCTTTATTACTTCGGAGAGGACGGCGTCATGCAGACCGGCTGGCAGGACCTTGCGGACGGCAGGATGCATTTTGCGTCATCCGGAAAAGCTTCGAAGGGCTGGTATAAAGAAGGTGAGAAAACCTTCTATTTCTCCGAGGACGGCATCATGCAGACCGGCTGGCAGAAGATAAGCAGCGGGACTTTTTGCTTTGAGGATGACGGTGTTATGAAGACCGGCTGGCAGAAGATAGACGGGAACATCTACTGTTTTTCAGAAGACGGCAGGATGATGACAGGATGGCAGCAGGTCGAAGGCGCATGGTACCTGTTCTCTGAAGACGGGAAAATGACGACCGGCGAACAGGAAAAAGACGGCAAGATGTATTACATGGACGAAGACGGGAAAATGCAGACCGGATGGAGAGATACCGAAGAAGGAAAAAAGTATTATGCCGATTCCGGAGAACTTGTAAAGGGATGGGCTGATACTTCGGACGGAAGGCGGTATTTCTCCGAAGACGGCATCATGCAGACCGGCTGGACGCAGATCGGAGAAGATGATTTTTTTTTCGAGGATGACGGGAGCGTCGAACCGGGCTGGCATGAGTCCGATGACGGGGATTTCTATATATGCTCGGACGGAGCGGTTTTAAATACAGAAAAAGAAAAGGGAAATTACGGAAGACTCACGATCAGGAGCTGTGGCATAGATGTTGCCCTGAATAAGGGAACGGATCGCGCAAAATATCAGGATATTGTGGATGCCGAAGACAGCGCTGTAGTTGTAGAAGAAAGAAGAGATAAAAACCCTGTGATCTCAGACAGAAGGAGCCAGGGTTTTGTTTTGGATAACGCTAAAGAAGGCGCGTCGGCTTATCTGATCGGGAAAGATGGAAAAGTGACCGAACTTGTCTGTATAAAAGCAGAAAAAGGAAAAACGGCCGATGGCGATGTGGTTGACGAAGAAGGAGATTCCATCTGGAAGACCGGGAACGGGAATATCGGAATGTATGCGAGGACAGACAGTGACGATACACAGGAAGTGTGGGCAACGGTCTGGAAAGCGCAGGATTAACAGCGTTTCATCATATCAGCAGTATGCGATATTTTGTAACATAATATTTGTCAGAAATACAAAAAACTCCTTGATTAAATGTATAATATATAATATAATATACATATACAAGAAAGGAGTGTTTTATGGAAAAGAAAGAACTTCCAAAGATAAATGAGAGATATGAATATCAGATGCTCCTTCTTTCCGTGAGAGAGATCGTAAAGAAAAATACCAATTACTGCATTTTGGAACTGCTCCCCGGGAAAGAAGACAGGAAGATTGAAGCCAAGATCTGGAATACAAAAAAGCAGGATATCGTTTCGAAAACCCCTGAAATGACCGTAGTAAAGCTTGCGCTTTCCGGAAACGAATATGAAGGAAGGGTAAGCTATATCGCGGATTCGATCGAACCCGGTGAAGGGAGCCCGCTGGATTACCTTCCGACGAGCAAGATCCCCGGCGAAAAAATGTTCGATTACACGCTTAATATGATCAGATCGCACTGCGACAGCCATCCAATGGCAGATACCACCGCAGGTCTTTATGAAGAGAACCGTGAAAAGCTTATATATTATCCCGGAGCACTCACTGTTCATCATGCCTATATCGGAGGTCTTATCCTTCATATGGGAACATGCGTGAATCTCTGCAGGAAGATCGCGGCTGTGACGAACCCTTCTTTTGTAAAAGGCGTAATGTCAAAGAGTACAAAAGAGATCATGAACGCATCTTATAAGGTGATCGGGAAGATGGCGAAAGGGCCGGCTGCAGATACCGCAAAAAGTATTTTCAGGACCTTTAGCTGCACGCATCATGAAGAGGCGGTAGAAAAGTATATTATGCTCGCGGTCTTGAAATCGCTTGCAGGAAGCTATCCGTTCGTTAATAAAGATCTGATGTTTGCTGCGGCAGCGATAAGAAAAGTATCTGTATTTACAAATGACCCCATGGCCGGCGTGATCGGCATGGAAACAGCGGATATGATGATCGCTGAAAGGTTTCTCCCCGGAGGTCCTCTTGATGCAGAAACAACCAGGCTTTTCCGTCACTGCCTCATCTCCGGCATGGAAAGCGACCGGAAGGCAGCGATCCCTGAAGCGTTTCTTATCATGTACGCAGAAAAGATCGCGGAATGTGCTGTGAAAAATGCGGATGCGGAAGATCTCGACGTTGAATCAATGATCATCGCGGCTGCACTGCACGATATCGGAAAGATCAAAGAGCTGGATGCCCAGCCCCTTGGAAAAACCGAATACAGTATTAACGGGAATATGTTCGGACATACGGCACTGGGACTGGATATGATCATCAATGCTGCGAAAGAAGTTCCTGAAGATCCCAGGAAAAACAAGGTCCTTAACTGTATCGCCGCTCATCACGGAAAGGCGGAATGGGGTGCCCTTGCATCTCCGGCCAGTTTGGAAGCCGAGCTTGTTTTCTATATCGACCATATAGATTCCAGAATGGATATCTATGAAAACTGTGCAAAAGGCTTGCAGGCCGGCGGGAAAGATGAATCCGTAAGAAAATATATCGGAAACGTCGTATACCGTCCGCTCGATGCAGCAGGTAAAACAGAACCTTAAATTCTCGGCCCCGCTCAGGGGCCGATACAAATAGCGTAAGATAAAGGAGAAAAATATGAATAAGGTTATACTCGTAGGCAGACTGACAAGAGATCCGGACATAAGATATACGCAGGGCGATAACGCTATGTGTATAGCAAGATATACTCTTGCGGTAGACAGACGCACAAGAAGGACAGGGAACCCGGAACAACAGACGGCTGATTTTATTCCATGCGTTGCGTTTGGAAAAACAGGCGAGTTCGTCGAGAAATATCTCGTGAAGGGGACCAAAGTCGGAGTCGAAGGATCGATCCAAACCGGAAGTTATACAAACAGAGATGGCATCAAGGTCTATACTACGGAAGTGCGCGCAGATTCTCACGCATTCATGGAAGGCAAAAAGACCGCTGAAGGGCAGAGCCAGAACCAGAACCAGAACGGAAACGGATCCAGAAAGAACCAGGGCGGGAACAGACAGACAAACCGCCAGCAGAGCGCTCAGGAACCCGAAGACGGATTTATGAACCTGCCGGACGGGATCGACGAGGAACTTCCTTTCGATTGATCAATAACCCATGACTGAATTCACGGGCTTGCGGTCACAGGCCGTTAGTAAAGGATAAAAATACAGCCCCGCATGATGATCATGCGGGGCTGTTTTAACGCATAACACGAGGATTCCTCCCCACCTCTACAGGCGATGGAATGAATACAGGCTTCTTGTTCGTAGAACAAGATGACAATCTTCTCATCCGTAGGATGAGATGAAAACAAACATTGGTAACAGTGCATGGCCACAGGCTCTGCCTGTCGAATTGGGCGGAGCAGAAAACAAAAAGTCTTGCTCTGTTAATTTTGCCGCAAATAAATTAAAACAGCGGCTGAAAAAAATCCCAGAAAAATTAAAGACCTCGGCCCGTGTGATATATATATGGTCAGAAACGACAACCGTCATTTATACAAATGCAGTAAACAAAAAGAAAGGAGACTTTTTCTTATGAAAAAGGTATTTGGACGTATCATTTCTCTTATTTTATGTGTATGCATGTGCTTCTCCCTGTTCGGATGCGGAGGAACAGAAGAAGCTTCAAAAAAGGATGGAAAGAAAGAGAATACACAGGTCGCGGGCATGTCACCGGATAATCCGGTCCGTATATCGATCGATGAATGGATCGGATACTGGGAGCTTTTGGCCGCAAACGGCGGTCTTGAGACAGCGCCGGACAGTATCAACGCGAAGAACGGGATCTATATTACTTATGTTCCGATGAACGATGCAGAGGCAAGCTCAAATGCGCTCATTTCAAATGAGAACCAGGGAGCTGGATACACCGTCAACAGATATGCATTCCTTCAGAATAAGTTCAACAATGCGGGCGTGGATGTAGTAATGCCTTTCATCACGAATTATTCAAATGGAGCTGACGGGATCATCTCAAGATCAGATATCGTAAATGTATCGGATCTTGTGGGTAAAAAGGTTGCCGCTCCGAGATTTTCAGAGTCCCAGACACTTGTTATATGGCTCGTTAACAATTCTGACCTGACAAAAGAAGAAAAAGATCAGATCAAGAACGACATGGTTCTTCTTGCCACTCCTGACAGACTCTCGAGGACGGATCGCCGCTCGAAACTTGGATCCGGGCGAGCTGGAAAACGGACACATCATCGTCACAGGA
>ODAI012487601.1_pt1 | contig 11384 bp, 11 predicted proteins | sample 1539321 | NCBI WGS metagenome assembly ODAI01 (sample SAMN02144231, study PRJEB22623) | gut metagenome | biome: sheep rumen | host: Ovis aries | place: New Zealand
TAATGTTCTTACAGGGATATCAAGAGTTCTGAAAAGATCTACTGTATTCTGCCAAAGCTTATCGTACCAGGTCTTTGAATCCTCAGGCTTACAGATAACTCCCATCTCCTGCTTCTCAAACTGATGGATTCTGTAAACACCTCTCTCTTCAATTCCATGAGCACCTTTTTCTTTTCTAAAGCAAGGTGAATAGCTGGTAAGAGCCATTGGCATCTGATCTTCCGGAATAATCTGATCGATGAACTTACCGATCATTGAATGCTCACTGGTTCCGATGAGGTAAAGATCCTCACCCTCAATCTTATACATCATGGCTTCCATCTCAGGAAAGCTCATAACACCGGCAACAACATTTCCATGGATCATGAAAGGAGGAACACAGTAGGTGAAGCCCCTGTCGATCATGAAGTCTCTTGCATAGCTGATAACTGCTGAGTGAAGTCTTGCGATGTCACCCATGAGGTAATAGAAACCATTACCTGCAACTCTTCTTGCAGCATCAAGGTCGATACCGTTAAAGCTCTCCATGATATCTGTGTGATAAGGAATCTCGAAATCGGGAACTACAGGCTCGCCATATTTCTGGATCTCAACGTTCTCTGAATCATCTTTTCCGATGGGAACTGAATCATCGATGATCTGAGGAATGATCATCATCTTATTTGTAACCTGCTCATCCAGCTCCTTCTGCTTAGCCTCAAGCTCCTCGAGCTCCTTGGCTTCCTTGGCAACTTCATCCTTGAGAGCCATTGCCTCTTCCTTCTTGCCCTGAGCCATAAGGCTTCCTATTTCCTTGGAAATCTTATTTCTGTGAGCTCTGATCTCATCAGCCTTCTGCTGATTGCTTCTTCTCTCTGTGTCTAAGGCGATAACCTCGTCCACCAGAGGGAGCTTCTCATCCTGGAATTTCTTCTTGATGTTCTCCCTGACTACATCAGGATTTTCTCTTAGGAACTTAATGTCGATCATGTTGATCTCCTCCGCTATAAATATATTTTAAACAATTATATTTTATTAAATATTATCTGTTTTCGCTGTTCAGCGCCTTGTCCAGCGCTCTCTTTTCATCCTTACTCAGTTCCACGTCTGCCACTCCGGCTTTAATAGCCTTTGAATATGAATAGTTCATTCCATCTGAATTATGAACTGAATTTAAAAGAAATCCGTTATCATTCTCATCCAACATACAGAGAGCAAAGCTGAGCCTTCCGCCGTCATGACTGAATGCATCATACTTCTCAAGACCAATTTTCTGGAAAGTCCTGCCCAGTCTTCTGTTGATATCGATAATATCCTTACGGTTCTTATCATTCTCAGCCCTGATCATCCTGTTATCATGGAAAAGACCTACGATCTCCTCCTCCAGAGATTCAGCCTCCTTACCGTTCATAAATTTATTATACTTCCTGGTAAGCTTTGTCAGCTTCTTGGACTGAACAATGTTTAATACAAAAAGAACTATCACCAGAACCAGCATTACGATAAAAAGAATTGCCGGATCCAGATTTCCAAGTCCGATGGCACTAAATATATTGCTGTTCATATTATTCCCCCAACCTTATGATCATTCTCTGCAAAGTCTGTCGGTGATCTTCTCGAGATCGTCGGAACTGTAGAACTCGATTTCAATCTTACCGGTTCCGTCTCCCTTGGAAATAATCTCAACCTTTGTTCCGATGGCCTGCTTACACTTCTCAGACAGCTGTCCGTAAACTGCATCAAGACTCTGACTGGTATTTGTCTTGGTCTTCTTAGGTTTGGTCTTTCCAAGATTCTTGACCATCTTCTCAGCAGCTCTTACACTGAGTTCCTCATCGAACACCTTCTGAGCAAGTTCAAACTGCTGGTCGGGATCCTCTACAGGAATAAGTGCTCTTGCATGACCTGTAGAGAGCTGGCCCTGAACTACCATCTCACGAACCTTGTCACAGAGCTTAAGAAGTCTTAAGGAGTTGGTGACATACACTCGGCTCTTTGAAATGTTTTTTGCAATAGCATCCTGAGTATATCCGAAATCATCGATGAGCTTCTGGAAAGCCAGCGCTGCCTCGATGGGATTTACATCTTCTCTCTGAACGTTATCAATGATAGAGTAAACTGCGATCTGCTCCTCGGTCAGATCCTTGATTATAACAGGGACCTCTTTTAACCCAACCTTCTGAGCAGCTCTCCATCTTCTCTCACCGCCGACGATCATGAAATGATCGCCCTTGTCTACTACTATAAGAGGATTGATGATACCGATCTGTTTGATACTGTCGATCATATCCTCCATACTGTCTTCATCAAAAGTTTTTCTGGGCTGATTCCTGTTGGGTTCAACCTTTGTAATATTTACATTAACTACCTGTCCCTCAACGTGGTTCTCCACTACAGGCTTTGATTTAGTAACTGTTTTCTTTGCAGGGATCATTGCATCAAGACCCTTGCCCAGTCCCCTCTTTGCTGCCATTGTATTTCCTCCGTATATTATTTAAATTTTCTGTCGATTATTTCCTGAGCCAGTAATCTGTATGCTTCTGCTCCGGCAGACTTGGGTTCATACAGAGTAATAGGCAGACCGTAACTGGGTGCTTCTGCAAGACGAATATTCCTGGGGATGATCGTCTTGTAGACATGCTCCTCGATATTCTCTTTAACATTTTCCACTACCTGAAGAGAAAGGTTTGTTCTTGAATCAAACATGGTGAACACTACACCTTCCATCTCAAGGTCGGGATTCAATCTGTCTTTTACCAGGTTGACAGTATGGATCAACTGGCTTAATCCTTCCAGCGCGTAATACTCACACTGAATGGGAACAAGTACCGTGCTGGCACTGGTCATGGAATTAACTGTCAGCATACTAAGTGAAGGCGGGCAATCAATCACGATAAAATCGTATTTGTCCTTTACTTCACTAAGAGCTCTCTGAAGAATGAACTCCTTTTCTTCAACATCCATAAGTTCTACTTCGACAGCTGCCAGATCTACATTAGCAGGAAGTATATCAAGACCGGGAAGATCTTCAAGAACATCTTTGATTATTGCCTCGTCAATTGAGCACTCATCGATCATCAGCTGATAGATTGTATTCTCAATCTGAGCTCTGTCCAGACCAAAACCACTTGTTGTATTTCCCTGGGGATCGGTATCCACTACCAGAACTTTCTTCTTTTTTTCTGCCAGAGCGGCAGCAAGATTGATGGTGGTCGTAGTCTTACCTACACCACCTTTTTGATTTGCGATTGCTATTATTCTACCCATCATTCCTCCAACTCATAAACGCTATTATGATTTTATCACAAAATATAGACTGCGATTATAATATTTTTTGATTGCCGAGGATAATATGCTCACTAAACTATATATTGTGGTAATAATTGTAGTTTTAAATTGAACAATTTATTAACTATATTTTGATGTTTCACGTGGAACTCACAATATCTTGGGTTTATATGTTTCACGTGAAACAATTTTTGGTGTTTTAAATTGTATCTGAATGTAATGTTTCACGTGAAACATTTTGTGTAAAAAATACTGCCAACCACTATATCTATTTAAGCGGTTGCTTTGAAGGAACTCCGGCCTTACGGGGATACTTCTTAGAAGTAGGTTCTACCTTCTTAACTACACATATTGTTCTGGAAACATCCGATCCGGGTAAAAGAAATTCATTGGAGGATTCAAGTTTACCACCAAGAAGGTGTATTGCACCCTTAGCATCAGTAAGTTCCTCATCTGCTTTTTCACTTTTATATGCAAGGAAATATCCTCCTACCTTTACATAGGGAAGACAATATTCAGACAGAGTAGCCATGTTTGCAACTGCTCTTGAAACTGCAACATCAAATGTTTCTCGAAGTGATCCGTCCTTCTTCTGACAAAAGTCTTCCGCTCTTCCATGAAGTGTTTTGATGGAACCTGTATCATTAAGATGTAATTCATCTATAACTGCATTTAAAAAGTTAAGTCTCTTATTCAGTGAATCAAGTAATGTGATATTCAATTCCGGAAAAACTATCTTAAGAGGAATACCGGGAAAACCTGCTCCGGTACCTATATCTATAAGCGATATTTCTTTTTCCTGAAAATCAAAATACTGTGCACTGCTAATGCTATCGGTAAAGTGAAGTCTGCATACATCATCGAATTCTGTAATGCCTGTAAGGTTCATAACCTTGTTCCACTCAACCAGCATTGAATAGTAGGTATCAAACTGCTCAAGCTGTTCATCGGAAAGCTCGATATTATATTTCGAAAAATCTCCGATCATCTTTTTATACTTAGTTCTCATCACTCTGTCCTCGGCGTAATGAATCAAGATAAATTATCAGCACAGAAATATCTGCAGGATTAACTCCACCTATTCTGGATGCCTGTCCGATATTTACCGGTCTGAACTTCTTAAGCTTTTGTCTTGCCTCAAGACGTAGGCTTGATACATCATCATAATTTATATCAGCAGGTATTAATTTTGATTCAAGCTTTCTGAACTGATCAACCTGTCTTTGCTGCCTGTCAATATATCCTTCATATCTGATGGTGATCTCAACCTGCTCTTTCACATCATTGGGAAGATCTACCCTCTCCGGATCTATCTCTTTTATATTTTCATAATTAAATTCCGGACGACATATGAGTTCTGCAAGTGAAGTTGCAGTCTTTAAAGGGGAGCTTCCATTCTTTTCCATGAAGGATTGCATTTTGGCATTGGCACCAACTACTGTCTTCTTAAGTCTTACTACTTCTTTTTCAATCTGCTCTTCTTTTAAAAGTAGCTTCTGATATTGCTCCTCACTGATAAGACCTACCTCGTACCCCTTTTTGCGAAGTCTTATATCAGCATTGTCCTGACGAAGAAGTAATCTGTATTCAGCTCGGGAGGTCATCATTCTGTAAGGCTCAAAGTTCTCCTTGGTTACAAGATCATCAACCAAAACTCCGATATACCCCTGTGACCTGTCAATTGAAATATAGTCTTTTCCAAGGATCTGCATTGAAGCATTGATACCTGCATAAAGACCCTGAGCAGCTGCTTCCTCATAACCACTGCTACCGTTAAACTGACCGGCACTAAAGAGGCCTCTTATATCCTTGATCTCCAATGTGGGATGAAGCTGTCCCGGACAAAGACAATCGTATTCAATAGCATATGCATTTTTAACGATCTTACAGTTCTCAAGACCGGGAACTGTTCTGTACATTGCAAGCTGAACATCTTCAGGGAGTGAAGAGGACATTCCGTCGATGTACATCTCGTTGGTATAAGTTCCTTCAGGTTCAACAAAAACCTGATGTCTTTCATGATCAGGGAATTTAACCACCTTATCCTCGATTGAAGGACAGTACCTTGGACCAACACCTTCTATGACTCCTGCATATATAGGTGACCTGTCTATGTTTTGTCGTATTATTTCATGTGTTTTTTCGTTTGTATATGTAAGCCAGCAGGAAACCTGGGGTCTTTGAACTTCAGCCGGATCTGTATCAAATGAAAAAGGAATTACAGGTGTATCTCCAAACTGTTCTGTCATCTTGGAGTAATCTATGGAACGGCCATCCATACGAGCCGGGGTTCCTGTTTTAAATCTTCTAAGCTCTATACCGGCTTTGATAAGGGATTCGGATAAATAGTTAGAAGGCAAAAGACCGTTTGGTCCGCTGTAGGTTATTGCCTCTCCCGTAAGACAACGGCTTTTTAAATATGTTCCGGTACAAAGAATAACAGCCTTTGCTTCATAAATGATCCCGGAGAAGATCCTGACTCCGATGATCTTTTTCTTATAGCCATCTCTTTTCAAAGTCTCATCATCCATTTCTTCAAAAAGGATTTCTGAAACTTCCGCCTGCTTGATCGTAAGATTTTCCTGCTCTTCCAAAACTCTTCTCATAGCTTTGGAGTATTCCATTTTGTCAGCCTGGCATCTCAAGGAATGAACAGCAGGCCCCTTGGAAGTGTTGAGCATCTTGGATTGAAGGAAAGTCTTATCGATCACTTTTCCCATCTCTCCTCCGAGAGCATCAATCTCTCTTACCAGGTGTCCCTTTGAGGATCCTCCAATGTGAGGATTACAGGGCATGAAAGCAATATTGTCAGCACTCATGGTAAAGACAACAGTCGAAAGCCCAAGCCTTGAGCAGGCAAGAGCAGCTTCACATCCGGCATGACCGGCACCTATAACAATTACATCTGTTTTTTCTCTGATATCTAACATTTCTTACTTTCCCATACAGAACTTGGAGAATATTTCTTCCACCAGATCGTCTCCAACTTCTTCACCAATTATCTCACCAAGTAGTGCATATGCATTTGAAAGATCAACCATATAAAAATCTTCCGATACACCATCCTCTATTCCTTGAAGTACAAGCTCAAGACTTTGCAGCGATTCTTCAAGCAATGTCTTATGTCTTAAGTTGGTAATATAGATTTCCTGTCTTGGCGCAATATCTCCATTGAAGAAGATATCAGCAATTGCCTTCTTTAATTCATCGATGCCTTCTCCATTGAGAAGAGAAGCAGTGATAACAGGAATATTATCACAATCACCTTTTGAAAAAAGCATAGGAAGAATATCTTTTGTTATTTTAATACTGCCTGTAAGATCGTTCTTATTCAATATAACTATAGTCTTCTTATTTGAACAAAGGCCGGCTATAGCTCTGTCTTCATCATCTATTTCAGAAGTGGAATCAAGGATATACAGGCAAAGATCGGATTCTTCGATCTTATCCTTTGCCTTGTCCACACCTATTTTTTCTATAACATTATCTGTGTCCCTGATACCGGCTGTGTCCACAAGATTAAGTACAATGTCATCTATCCTTATGGTCTCTTCGATAACATCTCTTGTAGTTCCGGCAATATCAGTAACTATCGCCCTTTCACTTCCGTAAAGTGCATTTAGAAGTGAGGACTTCCCGGCATTGGGCTTTCCGATAATAACTGTCTTAATTCCTTCTTTTCTAATCTTACCCTCATCAGCTGTTGAAACAAGCTTTTCAAGTTTTGATGAAATCTTATTCACCACACCGGCAAGCTTTTGTGGAAACCCTGTAAGATCATAGTTCTCCGGATCATCGAGGGCAGATTCGATAAATGCCATGTTATACAGAAGCTCTTTTCTGATCTCTTTTACCTCTTTGGAAATACTTCCCTGAAGCTGATTTCTGGAACTCTCAAGTGCAAACTTATTCTGAGCTCCGATAATATCCATCACAGCTTCAGCTTTAGTAAGATCGATCCTTCCGTTCAAAAAAGCTCTCTTTGTGAATTCACCGGGCTCCGCAAGCCTGCAGCCTCTTTTTATCAGAAGAGAAAGAATCTCATTCATCACAAGCATTCCGCCGTGACTGTTTATCTCGATAACATCTTCCATGGTATAGCTATGAGGAGCCTTCATATATGAGATCATCACTTCATCAATTATCTTACGGTCATCTCCGTCTTCATCACAAATATATCCAAACTTGATCGTATTGGGAGCATGAGATAAAAGAGTATGTTCTTTCTTCCCGGAAATATAGATGCCGTCACATATACTGACTGCATCTTTTCCGCTTACTCTTATGATACCTATTCCGGCATCGGACATAGCGGTTGCTATGGCACAAATTGTATCTTCTTTGAAATTATTAAGAACACTGCTCATAGTCTTTACCTAAACAAAACCCCTCAAGGCTGTGCTCGAGGGGTATCTAGTTGAAATTATTTCTTTAAAGTAACTACGATTCTTCTGAAAGGCTCATCACCTTCACTGTGAGTTGTAACGTACTTGTCATTCTGAAGTGCTGAGTGAATGATCCTTCTCTCATAAGGGTTCATAGGCTCAAGAGCAACAGACTGCCTTGTCTTTCTTACTTTATATGCGATGTTCTTGGCAAGGTTCTCAAGTGTAGCTTTTCTTCTTTCTCTGTAGTTCTCTGTATCAACTTTAACATGGATGTAATCAGCGGCATCTCTGTTAACAACTAAAGAGATAAGGTACTGAAGTGAATCCAGTGTCTGTCCTCTTTTACCGATGAGAACTCCCATTTCTGCTCCGCTAAGCTCTACATCCAAAATGTTATCCTCTGCTCTGAACTTGGAATTAACTTCAACCTCCATATTCATTGCAGCAAATACTTCTTTCAGAAATGCATTTGCCCTGGCTACAACTTCCTCGGCGTTTACAGGAACTGCATTTTCCTTAACTTCCTTGGGCTGCTTTACTTCTTTGACTTCAGGCTTTTTCTCTTCAGCCTTTTTCTCAGGCTTCTTCTCGGATTTGCTTTCTTTCTTTACTTCAACCTTCTCAGGCTTTACTTCCTTTTCAACTACAAGCTCTTCTTCTTTTATCCTTGCCTTGATAATTGCAGGCTTAGCTGCTATACCAAGAAATCCTGAAGATCCGTTTGAAATAATTTCATAATCAAGTCTGTCGCTTGTTACCATAAGAGTTTCACAAGCTTCAGTGATAGCATCGTCTACATTCTTTGCAGAAAACTCCTGATATTCCATCTGACTGTGTAACCTCCGGATTATATTCTATTAGTCGTTGTTATTGTTCTCGTTGAATTCCTTCACCATGTTTGCCTTGGCAAGAAGTGAATCCTTACGAATCTTGTTGTTCTTATAAACATCCTGGGCGCTCTTGATCCTGGCTTCCTTCTCAGCTTCTGAAACTGAAGAATTCTTGCTGGAAAGATCGTCCTTTCTTGTGGAGAGATTAGCATACATACTCATGTTGCGAGTAGTCTTAAGCTTCTCCTGCTTCTCTTTGTACTTGGCAGTATTCTTGGCAATCTCAGCATCGATATCTATCTTATCAATGTGTCTGTTGATAACTACCTGCTGAATTGATCTGATCACTGCACCGGCAATCCAGTAAATACCCATACCTGCAGGAAGACTAAGACAGAAAAATGCTGACATGATAGGCATCATGACATTCATTGTCTTCATTGATTGCTGCATCTGAGCTGTAGGATCATCGGGGTTGGGCTTGTCGTTACTGTTTGGCTGAGGCATAAGTTTAGCGTTTATCCACTGAGTAAGCGCAGCCAGCAACGGAACAAGAAGTCCTCCGATCAAAAGGCCAAAATTCTTCGCAGGGAATCCTGTGGTGATCATATACATAGGAGTATCACCGATATTGATTCCAAGGAAATAGTTATAACCGTTTAAAAGATTGTGTGTCTTTTCGATAGAATCCGAAAGATTAGGGAACTGGTTTGCAATACTTGTCCAGTCCGCTGTTGATGCTCTGTTAAGAACATCAATAAAGGTGTTCTTGATATAAGTAGCATCGCCGTTTACAAATGCATCATTGGTAAACTGTCTTGAATACTGAGCTGCACCCTTAAGATTCTTAATAAACTCGGCAGCACCTTCAGTTTCCATAAGGTTCTCTACCAATGGAGAAAATGCATTTCTTACGATCGTAACGTAAGCAGGAATTGAATAAATAACACGATAGAGTGCAAACAGGATGGGCATCTGGATCAGAAGCTGCAGACAGCTGCCTGTCTGAGATACTCCGTACTTGGCATAGACCTCTTTGGTCTCTTCCTGCATTGCAAGCATTGAGTCGTTGTCTTTTTTACCCTTGTACTTAGCCTGGATAGCCTGAAGCTCAGGACTCATCTTAGCCTGAAGCTTGGAAAACTTCTGCTGTTTGTAGGTAAGAGGTAAAAGACATAAATAAATAACAATAGTAAAGATGATGATTGCAAGACCTATGTTTGGAAGTCCAATGCTGTTGAGCACATTGAATATTCCGTTCATAAGATGTCCCAAAAGCCATGCCACAGGACCTACGATCTTACCATCATACTGTGTGAGCAGTACTCCCTTCAAAATTAACCTCCTCGAAATTATGGAACCGGATCATACCCGCCGCTGGAGAAAGGATTACACCTTAATATCCTCCAGATTGCCAAAAGTCCCCCTTTTAAGGCTCCATATTTTTCTATTGCCTCCAGTCCGTACTGAGAACATGTAGGTATATACGGACATTTTGTTCTCTTTAATGGAGAAATGTACTTCCTATAAAGTTTGATCAGAAAGATAAGTAATTCTTTCATATTAATTACCGCCATTTTTCATTATGCGGGCCTTCCTCGCCAGAAACAAAAGAGATTCTTCTATATCAAAATAAGATGCATCTCTTGCACAGGCTCTGGCTACGACTACTATGTCCAAACCACTATTGAACATATCTTCATGTAATCGGTAAGTTTCTCGAACAAGTCTTGCAAATCTGTGCCTTACAATACTGTTCCCAATTTTTTTACTGCATGATATTCCGATCCTGTTAAAAGAACTGCCATTTTCCCACACGTAGACAACGATCGTTTTGTTAGCATAACTTTTGCCGTTCTCATAGACATTACGGAAATCATTATTCTTTTTTAAAGACTGTGAAAAAATCATTCTGTCTTCCTCAAGTTAAGGGCGTTGAAAAAAGGCCACAAAAGAATTGCGGCCTTTAAAATCATGCTGATAATCTCTTTCTTCCCTTAGCTCTTCTGGCAGCAAGAACTTTTCTGCCACCCTTTGTAGCCATTCTTGCTCTGAAGCCATGAACTCTGGCTCTCTGAAGCTTATGAGGCTGGAATGTCATCTTCATATCGGAAACACCTCCTTCTTTAATCAAAAATAATTACCTTAAAGGTACAATTAATATCCAGTGTGGAAAAAATCTTTATAATTATAATAAATAAAAATATGTCAGTCAAGCCCTAAAATAAGGCACTCTTTGAATCCCGGAGGTTCAAAATTTTTTTCACATTTTTTTGACAACATATTGTGGATAAAAAAATTATCCACACCAAAATGTTGAAATTGTGGATAACTTGTTTATAAAAAAATATTTAGGAGAGATATCCACATTTTTTCATTTTTTTGTGGAAAAACCGGTTTATAAGTAATTTAGAATTTTCAACAAATCGCGTGTTTAAGCCATTTATAACGGTTGAAAGGGTAAAGTGGATAATAGACAACTTATCCACAATAAATATAATTATATATTTTTTCATCTGTTTCAAAAAAAGTTATCCACAATATGACCTGTGTTTGATATTTAAAGTCTTTTAATATAAAATAGTAGAAGTCTAATTTTACGTATGTTGGGGAGTTTTTTAATGCTATCATCTGCAGAAATTACCGAAAAGCTTAAACAGAATTGGGAAGGTATCAAGGATAAAGTCAGGATCGAAGCCACTATTACAAATGTAGCCTACAGAACCTGGGTAGAGCCTCTTGATTTCCATGATTATAAGGATAATACCGTTACGGTCGTTGTCTCTGATGACAATTCCGTAGCTCTTGATTATGTAAAGGGTCATTATCTTATATTCTTTAAGGTTGCCATATCAGAACTTCTTGATGATATGGAAGTGGAAGTTTCTTTTGTATTAAA
>ODAI014745174.1_pt1 | contig 11384 bp, 16 predicted proteins | sample 1539321 | NCBI WGS metagenome assembly ODAI01 (sample SAMN02144231, study PRJEB22623) | gut metagenome | biome: sheep rumen | host: Ovis aries | place: New Zealand
ACAAAAATCTCCATCGTACCGTTGCGCACCGGCTCCACCTTGTAGGTATGATTATCCTCTTCTCTGACGGATACGCCGCGGGTGTCCTGTCTGGCCGTTACGGCATAGACAGGGAGAAAAGTGCTGACTTCCACTGTGTACTCCGGAAGACCCGGCATTTCTCCTTCCGTCTCTTTAACTGAAAATGACGGCTTCACAAACATCAGCGACACCAGCAGGACGGCAATAATAGCCGGGACAAGGAGCACCTTCTTCATGATCGAGCGTTCCCTGCGATATGCCGTATAGGCGGCAAGCGCCTCGATCGGCACGGAATTAGGCTCTACCTCGCACTGCTCAAAAACCTTATCCAGTACGGACATTGCTTCCTGCAGGTCCATCGGCGGCGGATTATTTCCATTCTTTTTCACGACTGCTCCCTCCTTTCCCGGCAAATTAGCTGACCAGCCTCTGCAGCTCTTCCTTTGCAGACTTCAGATACCTCTTGACAGTGCTTCTGCTGATATTGAGCTGGGCTGCAATTTCATCCAGCGACATATCCTGATAATACTTCATCAGGATCACCTGCGATTCCGTGACCGGCAGGCTCTCGACCTGGCTGAGGATATATTTGTTGTAATCTACCTCGACCGCTTCCTCCTCGGGCGTCGGCGAGGCGGAAGCCAGATCCCGCAGTTCGTCTATGTCCGTCTCATTGCTGCTGAAGCTCCGCTGTTTCTTGATATCATAGCAGACATGGAAATTGATCTGGTTGAGCCATGCAATAAAAAGATCCGGATTCTGAAGCTTCCGGATATTTTTGAGTACACGAATAAACGACTCCTGCAGCGCATCCTGTGCCAGATGCTCATCCCTCAGGTACCGGTATGAGTATGCATATTGTCTCTGATATGTCGCGGTATAGAGCTCGGCGAAAGCATTGCTGCTCCCCTCCCGTGCCTTCACAACGAGTTCACTCAGATAAGCAAGATCCAGATTTTCCATGTGTTTTTCTAAACTCCATGACAGCTGCGTTCTCCTGTGAAATCGGCTCGCTGATTTTTATAATATTGTAAGTGTCTCTGTTTCGGGCAGAAGCATTTCCAGCTGTGTTTTGCAGCAGGCAATGAGACGTCTGCCCGCTTCTGTCTCAAAGCCCTGCCTGCGGATCGTCCTGCGCATAATGCGCACAAGGCCGATCAGTTTTGCCTTAGCTTCGGCCTCAGCAAGCCGTTTTTCATCTTCCGTCCCCAGATACAGCTGAAGCATCCTGTTCCAGAGCGCCGCGGCCTGATCATACGGGATCCCCATATATTTTTCAACAGCCGGAGGATCTGTGATGCCGAAGCCGACATAAGCATTGTAAATGCCGGAAAGCTCAAACACAGGATGCCCGCAGCATAGTGTATCCATATCGATCAGAAGGCTTTCCCCGTTCTGATACATGATATTTTTTACATGAAAATCGCCGTGCACAACGTGCAGATCCTCCGGAACCGCATCGATCAGCCGGCAAAGCCTGGCGGCAAGATCCTCCTGCAGATAATCCTTCAGGAAATCCGCCCATCCGGCAGCTTTTTCCTTCATGGACGGCAGTGTGCCGGGCGCAACTTCAGTGCCGTGGATCAGCTTCAGGAGTTCCACGCTCATTGCGGCGATCTCCTCCACGGTTTTTTCCCCGCTTCTTAAAAGCTGTGCATAGCTTTTGGCGTTGAGCAGCTCATAGACTGCACCGTAGCCGCCGTTTCTGATTTTTACGATGTCATAGGAAATTGCTGTCGGTATGCCGAGAATAAAGGCTTTCCTCGCAAGGCTGTTTTCCTTTTCTATCTCCGCAAGTGCGTCCGGATTGAAATATTCCTTCAGCACCGTTTCTTTATCGATCCTGCAGACCCTGCCGTTTGCGCCCTGCCCGATTATTTCGCAGCCATCCGTGGAAACAGTGCGGTAAGCCCTGCGGATCTCCATCATTTCCGTGAAGCCTGTTATCTCGAAAATCTCATAGATCTTCAGAGAGACATTGGTCAGAATGACATTTCCCGCTTCCTTTTTCATGCGCAGGATCACTCTGAGCCCGGCGCTGGAAATATACTCGAGCGCCCCGCAGTCCAGCTCGATCTGACTGGCGGAATGCTGCGCCCGTATCCCGGACAGTTCTTTTTCGATGTCTTCTGTATTGGAGGAATCGAGCCGCCCTGCCAGGAAGATAATCAATTTGGATCCGTCAAATGTAAACTGCATGACTTTCCTGATTCTTTTCAGGTCTCAAGCGGACCGTTGTAGGAATTGATCCCGCCCAGGTCCGTCACATTCGTAAAACCGTAATTGCGCAGCTTTGCGGCTGCGAACCTGCTCCGCATGCCGGAGGCGCAGTATACATAGATCGGTATATCCTTATCCTGGTACGCCATGGCAGCCATCTCGATATTCTGCACCGGGATATTCATACTGCCGGGAATGCGGCCCTCCAGATATTCCTCCGCCTCCCTGACATCGATCAGCTGTGCACCCTCCTGATCCTTTAAGGCTGCAACCGCTTCATTGATATCGATCTTATTCTTTTTCAGGAAATCAAAGAAACCCATGCTCAGTCCTTTCATGCGCATATGTGATCCCGTGTCCTTACTTTTTCAGGTACTCCGAAGAAACCGGGATGGTTTCATTTTACTGTCTGCCGATAACATTTGCAATAAAATCGATGCCTCTGATCACTTTTCTGTATAAACGGCTATGCTAAGCTCGCTTTCGCTGACTTTCATAGTAAAAATTCAGTGTCCGTGCGGCACCTGCGGCAGCAGATATTTCTCATAGGTCAGGTCAGCATAGGCCAGTCGGGCAAAGATGAACAGCAGCACGAATCCCGTGCCCCAGATCGAATATAATCCGAAGAAATTGCAGCAGACCGCCCCGATGATCCCTCCGAAAACAAAGCACAGGATCATGGATCCGTGTGTCCTGATTTTCTCAGCGCTCGCCGCATCGCGCTTGCGAAGATATCTGGAGAAAGAAGAACCGACCTGACGGATATGGTTGGTGACAAATGTCGTTGCGGCGCCGATCCCCTTTACCTGGCGGAAAATATTAAATTGCATGGAGCAGATAAAATTGAGCGCGATCTGGCAGATCTGGTCCGGCCAGTTCTCCGGCATGGCTCCGAGCAGCAGGACTGTCAGCAGTTCGATGCCGATAAACATCGTGTCCCAGCGGAGGAAATGCAGGCGTTTCACGGTTTTCCCGAGATGCTCCGAAAAGAATGATCCCGCAAAGTATGCACTGATCGGGATCAGCAGATACCCGGCCCGCGTCCAGTTGCCGGTGCCGATCGCAGTCGCAAACAGCACGACATTGGCGGTCTGGGCATTGCAGAAAACACCGCCCCGCAGGAGAAAGGTATAGGCGCCGAACCAGCCGGCCGTAAAAATGAGCAGCAGGTAGACCCATGGCTGCTCGCATTCAAGATATTGATTTTGCTGCTTCCTTTGCGCTGCCGGATTCTGCGTCAGCTGTTCATCTGTTGATTTATTAAAATCCGGCTGTTTCTTTTCTGTGGTTTCCATATTGTTATAAAGTGCAAGTAAATGGCTATATCTGTATTTTTGCGGATAGTCGTCTGCGCGTACCTGTGCCGGCAGTTTCCTGGAAATTCACCCCCTGGCAAGCGCAGCTTCCAGAAAAGCCTCAAGCCGCGGAACCGCTTCGGGCTCTGCCTCAAGTCCGGTATCCCCGAGGCTGATCAGCTTATTCGTACCATGATAATCGCTGCCCGCCGTTACATAAAGATCAAACTGATCGGCAAGCTGCAGCATCAGTTTCTGTTCCTTCGGCACAAAACCGGAATAAAAGCATTCCAGGCCTTTCAGGCCAAACTCCTGCAGCTTCCGGATCCTGGCCTCCAGTTCCTCTCCCAGGATCAGCTGATCGCCGTCCCCGTAAATCGGATGCGCCAGCACCGGTATCCCGCCGTCCGCAAGGATCGAGCGGATTGCCTCCTCCGGACGGATATGTCCGTTGGGCGGTGAAAACGGATTCAGGTACTTCTCGATTGCGGTCGAACGGTCCGGAGCATAGCCCAGCTTTACCATCAGGTTGCCGATATGAGGCTTTCCGGGATTGTTCAGCGCGCGCAGCTTTTTAATCTCATACTCCGGAAAAACAAACCCGTATGTCTCCCGGAGATAGCTGATCCTGAGCTCCAGCTTATTCATCCTCATCCTGTGGGTCTCTTCGGTCAGCTGCACGACCCTGCTGTCCTCGGGCTTATAGGCATACCCCAGAATGTGATATTTTCCCTCTTCGTCCTCGCAGGAAAACTCTACGCCATTAATAAAGCGCGGCTGTTCCCCGGTTTTTGTCTTTTCCGGGTCACAGTTTTCCTCAGTCCTTCCTGATTCTGCCCGGACCTCTGAAATTAGTTTCTGAATTTCCCTGCAGGCCGCCGTACTGTCATGATCCGTGACTGAAAAAATATGAATTCCCGCCTGCCTGACTGCTTCCAGCAGCTGCTCCGGGCTGTCTGATCCGTCTGAGGCGGTCGTGTGCATGTGAAGATCGATCATCTTCTCTCCTGATTTCATTTTTCGCTTTGTTTCACAGTTCAATTGCTCGACCATGCTGACCAGTGAAGCGTAAACCCGATAAGTCAGCTTTTCCCTGTCCTTTTCGTTGCAGTCAAAGGCGACTCTTGCCTTAAGACCGCCAAACTCGCCCGTATATATATTCTTGTCAGGCAGCTGGGAAACACCCAGGTATACGGGCTCTCGCCGAATACATTGCATCAAATTCGCTGGTAATGCTGTCCGCACGTTCTTTCTTCCAGCGGCTGCGCATACAAAGTTATTTTATCATCTTCGCAGTACAATATAAAGATATGATATAATAGTTTTGTTTATCCGGATTCAGGCACACGGCCGGTGCTTTTCGGCACCGAGGCCAGCCCCCTTACAGGAGTCTTTTATGAGCGAACAGATTTACAGAGAAAAGAGCCTTGAGAGAATTGCCTCCCCCGAGGAGCTCAACGACTATCTTCATGTGACCAATCCCGCTGTCCGGCTTATTATGGCAGCGGTCATAATACTGCTTGCAGGCCGGCTGGCGGCTTGCAGGGCGCAGAGACCTGACGCTTGACGATGACAATTATAACAGAAATGAAACGGGCCTGATTCCAATCGGAATCAGGCCCATTCTTCTTCCGCGGCCGACTGTTCTTCATAAAGCTCCTGTACGGCGGCGATGGCCTCGCTGTAGCCCTTGAGGGCGTCAAAGGGCGCGAAAATCTTGGCCCTGCGCAAAAGATCCATCCTCGGGTGTCTGGCCAGAAACGCATCATTATGATGCTCCGGCGGTCCCATCAGATATACATCCAGATATTTGTAATCCGGCGGTATTTCTACCTGCCCGCCCAGCGGGAACATCTCTTCATCCTTCATGCTGCTCTCCCCCTTCTGCGGCTTCTGCGCCGCGTCATTTTATGTGAAACGAATCGTTTCACTTCAATCATACCTATTTACTTCAAAAAAGGTCAAGTGTAATTTCGCCGGCAATATGCTATACTGAACGCGATTTTTCTGCAGACGGAGGTTTTCAATGGCTGTCGCTCAGGTATTACAGTCCCTGGCTGTTGTCGTCTTTATGATACTGCCCGGCTTTGTGTTCGGGAAAATAAAATTTTTCCGGGAGGACTTCTACGCCGGGCTTTCTTCATTTGCAGTGAACTTAAGTATCCCTGCCCTGATCATCAATTCCATGCAGGTCCCCTATTCCCGGGAGCTGCTCGCGGGAATAGGCAAAACCTTCGCGTTCTGGATCCCGGTCGTCATCGCCGCTGCGGTCCTTTCGCTTGTTTTTTCCCGCCTTCTGCGCTATTCCAACAAGCAATTCACCCTTGTCATGTGCATGCTGATGGCGTCCAATACCGGCTTCGTCGGCATTCCCCTCTGCCTGGAGCTGTACGGCAGCGAGAGCCTGTTCTATGCTTCAGCCTGTGAGATCGCCGGAGACTTCTTTCTTTATTCCGTCATCTTCACCTCTGTCGCGATTGCTTCCGGATATAAGGCCGAATTTAATCTCAGGGCCCTTTTCCTGAATCCTCCGATCATCGCAATGCTGATCGGCATTACCCTCTTCCTTCTGCGGATCAGGCTTCCGGAGTTTCTCGGCACCCCGCTGGAATACTTTGCAAATACCTCCGCTCCCATTGCACTCTTTGTCATGGGAAGCCAGCTGAGCAGGCTAAGCCTGAAAGACTTTCTGTTTGACTGGAGGATCTATATTATCTGCGCACTCAGGCTGATCGTACTGCCTCTTTTTGCGTTTCTGCTGGTGCGCGTCATATTCGGCGACACATCTCTCTTCAGCAAGGTGTTTATTATTATGGTCGCAATGCCGGCGGCTTCCGTTACGACTACCGCAGCACTCACCTACCACAGTGACGCGGAATTTGCCGCTAAGGGCGTGTCGCTTTCAACAGTCCTCTGCCTTTTGACTGCCCCGTTCTGGGCATTTGTTCTCTGACGCGCTTGTTCTTCTGAACATTCTTTTTTATAACCACGGCTTGGTGATAAAACAGGGACATATACCCAGTTTATAGGAAGCGGCTGGATATAAGAAAGGGCGCAGAACCCGTCTTATAGGTTTTGTGCCCAAAATGCTGGTTATAAGATAAAACTGTCAGACCGGCTTATAGGTAGATACTCCAAATTCAGTCATACCGCTGCCTGTTTACCGGTTTACCTGTTTCCCATCTTCCCCTTATCGGTTGTCGACTCTTTCGGGATACATGTCGTGTCCTGCCAGCCTGTCCCAAGCCGCCTGTTCCCAGCGCGTGCCCGGCTTGCCGTAATTGCAGTACGGATCCAGAGACAGCCCCCCGCGGGGCAGGAAGCGTCCCCACACCTCGATGTATTTCGGATCCAGCAGTGCGATCAGATCCTTCATGATCCGGTTGACCACATCCTCGTGAAAATCTCCCTCCTCACGGTAGGAAAACAGATACAGTTTGAGCGACTTGCTCTCCACGATCTTCTGATCCGGAACATAAGAAATAACAATATTTGCAAAGTCAGGCTGACCCGTGATCGGGCAGAGGCTCGTAAACTCAGGGCAGTTGACCTTTACAAAATAATCATTTTCCGGATGCTGGTTGGAAAAAGCCTCCAGGAGAGAAGGATCATACTTTGTTTTATACTCCGTATGTCCGCTCCCAAGCTTTGTCAGATTCTCTTTTGTCCTCATAAGTATTCTCCTTTTCAGTCAGCGGAACGATCCTGCGCGCCCAGTACATAAACGGCGTATCAAGCAGTGCGACGATCGCCTTGAACATATAAGTCGTAAGCAAAATGCTGATAAATGCGTTCAGAGGATATACGCCCCAGAACGCAAGCGTAATGAATATCACAGTATCCACGGCCTGGCTCGTCAGCGTGCTGCCGTTATTGCGCAGCCAGAGCTTTGCCCTTGTGCTGCCGCTCTTTTCCCAGATGAAATGATACAGAAATACATCCAGATTCTGGCTGACAATAAAGCCGAGCAGGCTCGCGATCGTGATCCTCGGAACAAGACCGAACACCACCTGCAGGCTTGTATCGATAAAGTCATTGGCATTTGGCGTAAACAGCAGTATCAGCTGGGAGCCGAGCATCCACAGTACCATGATGGAAAAACTGTATGCGACCGCTTTCGCCGCCTCCTTCCGTCCATACTTCTCGGACAGGATATCGGTCACTAGAAATGTTGCCGCATATAAGACATTGCCCGCCGTGGTGGACACACCGAAAATATCCACGGATTTGCAGACGGCAATGTTGCCGAGCAGGGTGCCGAAGACCGCAAAGATATAAAGTCCGTTTTTGCCAAAGACCTTATACAGAGCCAGGACACTGCCCAGATATATGAAAACTGTCAGAATAAAAATCAGCTCGTTTGACATTTAAATTTCTCCTTTTAGCAACGATTCAGGCCATGTACTCTATCGGGTCGGTCAGGCCGTTTTCTTCAAACGCGCGCTTGCGGTCCCTGCAGGTCCCGCAGACTCCGCAGGCTTTATCATGACCCTCGTAACAGCTCCAGGTGAGCTCAAAGGGAACGCCAAGCTTTGCTCCTTCCGCTACCACAGCCGCCTTCGGGCTGTCAATAAATGGCGCGATCACCCGCAATGCCCTGCCGCTTCCAAGGCGTATCGCCTCGCTGATGGCTTCATTGAACTCTCTGCTGGTATCCGGATAGGCGCTGCCTGCCGCATCATCGGCATGTGCACCGTAATAAATTACTTCACAGCCGTGGCTCAGGGCAATGGAGGCCGCCGATGAAAGAAACAGGCCGTTCCTGTACGGAACATAGGTATTTACCGGAGCCCCGTTGGTCTTAGAGAGCTGCTCGGCATAGTCCTCATGCGGGATCTCTGCCCCTGCCCCTTCAAGAAGCGTACAGTCACTGTCTTTAAATATCTCCCCCAGATCGAGCGTGATCCGCTTTACCCCGTAGTACGCCGCGACCTTTTCGGAGGCTTCCATTTCTTTTTTATGCTTTTGTCCGTAATAAATCGACAGGGCAAGAACTTCGTCTGCTCCATACTGCTTCACTGCCATCGCAAGGCACACGGAGCTGTCGAGCCCGCCGCTGAATAAAACAAGTGCTTTCATAGGAAACTCCATGCGATGACTCGCACAAACAATGATATAAGCTGCGCGCTGCTCCGCTGCTAAAGCAGCTCCCGCATCGCTAACAAGTATTCGCAACACGTCCCGCTCGTTTCACTCGCGTGCCTTTATTGCTCATACTTGTTGCCTTGTCAAATGTCCTCAAAATAGAAAGCAAGCTTTCTTTTTTCGTCCATTTTCCAAGAGCTTATACATTAAAAAAAGACTCTGCAAAACGCAAAGCCTGATAAACAAAGTCTTTTATCTTTGTTAATGCAGTCCAGGTTTTGCTTAACGACAGGAAGGTACAAATGAACTGTCGGCTCATACTTTCTGATGAGCGGCATGATTATAACAGATATCCCTGCGGGAGTCAACGCATAGAACAGCCTGTTTTGCCTGATCACAGACCGGCCGGCATGGGTGCATCCGGCCGGCCCGTGAAGCATAACCCGATGATGCTCTTAACTGATGCTCTTAATACAATTCCTTCAAAACAAGGACCGTGACGCCCGGATTGTCGCCGGGCATAATGCGCTTCACCTTCGGATCATAGCGGTACCAGTCCTGGATCATGGACCTCAGACTGGTGCCGCGGTGATATCCGTGGATCAGCTGCAAATGATAAACAGCCGGACCGGCTGCGGCGATTGCTCTGTCAATCGCTTTGACCGCCTCCTCCTGCGTCATTCCGTGCAGATCGATTTTTACAAATGGTTCATTCATACTGTGTCCATATCCCGGGACTCATACTTGTTGATATGCCCGTATACATCCTTAATTACTTCAGCGACCGCATTGAGGCGGATCTCCGTCACACCGTCCTGCTTTGCAATCGTTCTGGCCAGGTATCTGAGGTCCTCCGAGGATCTGGTGGCCACGACCATGAGGATGTGATTCTCCTTTGCCAGGCGGAAAATCTGACGGGTCCAGGCGGAGTTGGCGGTGACATAGCGGAGCACCTGGTCAAACGCTTCCGTGGTCGTCGTAATATCCATAAATGCCGTGTATTCATCGTCTCTGTAAATGCAGGTATTGTATCCGCGAATGACTCCTGCCGCTTCCAGCTTCTGCACGCGCTTCTTGGCAGCAACTCTGCTCATGCCGATCTTCTGCCCCAGCTCTTCAAAGCTCATGCGGGCATTACCCTGAAGCAGCTTAAGTATCTTTTCGTCCGTCTCGTCCATCATCCCGATCTTCATCGTTTTCCGTCCTTCCTATTCCTCAAACCTTTCCGGTGAATCCGACCTGAGATAAGCCGCTTCCCTGTGATAGCGCTCGACTCTCCGGAAATCCTTTTCCGTGGGATGTGGGATTCTGGAAATGTCGGAATTGTGTGCCAGATCCGCCAGCTTGACTGTCCGGGCAAGAGCATTTCCCTTTACACGGAGCAGATAATCGGAAAGCGGCACTCCATCCCGTTTGGTAAGGCAGTCTACTGCAGCGACAATTTCATCAGGAAATCCCATTTCCTTCAGATTATCCAGCGTAATATCCGTATCCTCTACCACATCATGCAGATATGCCACAGCTTTTTCGGCATTCGAATCCACTTTTTCCGCAACTGCGATGGGATGGGTAATGTAATCTTTGCCTGCCTTATCAACCTGACCTTTATGGGCCTTTGTCGCTGTTTCCAGCGCTAATTGTACAATATCCATTTCATTCTGCTCCAAATACGTCTTTCATAATGCTGCTTACCGGTTCAGCTGTACCACATCCTCCAGATACCCGGGTCTTCGTTCCGCAGGCAGTACAGCATACTGAAACAAAAACAGCTTGTACATGATTTCCTGCGCGCTTTTTACGCCAAGGTTCCGGTACTTCAGAAGATCCTCAAGCCGGTCGATGCTCTGCGCCAGGTCACCGGCTGTCTGCAATCCCGCCCTGTGCAGGCAGTTTTCAGCCCTCACGGACAGATCCAGCTCGCTGAGATCGTGCTGCTTCAGCATATTTTCATAGACCCGGAAGCGGATCCTGCCCCTGCGTTCCCGAATCCCCCTGGCGGTCAGGATCGCCGGCGTCATATCCGGAATAGCTCCCGTTTCCGCACTCAAAAGGCCTTTTTCCTGATGTGAAATTTTTCCCATAGACTGATTTCTCCTTCTCTTACTCATGAATTACATTCATTTCCAAATTTCCACACAATGCCGGCCGGTGCAGATATGTTGATGTGCAGATCTGCAGCTCTGCTGATTTACCAATATAGAGAGCTGTTTCTCATGTGATTCCATTCTATCAAAGAAAAAAAGCAAGTCAACAGACCTGCTTTCGTTTCGAAACCATTTGGTTTCTGTTTATTACTTAATCTCGAGCGCGTTGCGATTGAAGCTCAGGGCAACAAAGCGAACTCTTTTTTCTGTGAGATTCCCGACAAGGGTCGACACGATGTAACTTCGCAGAGAACTTACTTCCAGATCCGTATCCGTCAGGTCCAGCATATTTCCGTCGTCCTTTGCAATCAGCCGTACTTTGTCTCCGAGCTCCACCGAGCATTCGGCAAGTACCTTTCTGCCGGGGTTGTGATCGTAAATCAACATGAAGAGTTCTTCAAAGAGAAGCATTGTACGATTGACCGTGCCGGCAGAATAACCGCATTTCCGGAGCTTCTCTCCGATCTCATCCCGGAGCATAACGATCTGCTCCGGCACGACTTCAAACTCATAGAGCCAGCTTCTCGATTCCTCTTTATCTGCAAGAAAAAGCGGATAATTCTTCTTCCCGTAACGGAGACTCACAAACATTACGGAGCAGTAATAAGCCAGTACGGGA
>ODAI011192391.1_pt1 | contig 11382 bp, 7 predicted proteins | sample 1539321 | NCBI WGS metagenome assembly ODAI01 (sample SAMN02144231, study PRJEB22623) | gut metagenome | biome: sheep rumen | host: Ovis aries | place: New Zealand
CGATTTATATTAGTATTGCCGTAAGCGAAAGCAGACTATGACTTTTAAGCAAAGTAAGCGAGCTTGCAAGCGGCAGCGTGAAAGGGTGCAGCGTCACGCTGCAAATTCCGATTTATGTTAGTAACTATTATAGCACCACATCACTGTATTGTCAATAAAAAGGCCATAGTATTGCTGACTGCAAATCAGAAATACTATGGCTTAAAATTTCAATATCAGCGTCGCTCCTTTGAGCGATGCCTTTTATCAATATCCGGTATTTACTGCTTGGCTGACTTGCAGGCGGAATTTCTGTCGCTGAGTGCGATAGCAACGTTCCTGCAAAGGTCTACAGCGCCGGGATTCTGGGATGTCACAGCAGCCTCAAGCTGTCCGAAGGCACCTGAAAGTGCGTACTCCTGCTCGGCTATGAGAGGACTGCTGACCGGGTCGCTGTAGGCGATGTCCTCTGCCAGCTTTTTGAGCTCCTTCATGAGCACGGGGTCATTAGTGCGGCTTACAAGAGCCTCAGCCCTTCCTGCCAGTGACTTCATCAGTGTAGTGTCAGCGCTCTTGACAGTCTCCATGTTGGCGATAGCCTCTCTTGCCATATTAGCTGACATTCCCAGTATCAAGGCGCCTGCCAGCACGATAAGGCAGAGCAGGAAGGCCAGCCATATTGGGAAGTCGCCGTTATTGCCGGCTGCAAAGAGTACGAAGCTGAGTATCATCTGGACTGCCAGATAGATAATGCCTATTCTGAACACAGGATAGCCCAGAACCTTGCTTTTTAGCTGTGTCTGACTCGGATATGCAAATCCGAAAACGGGTATCTGAAGGAGTATTGCTATCATTCCGGAGACATATCCTATCCAGAACACCTCTTCACGCTCAATGGGGACGAGGAATGCCACCGCAGAGAATACTGCTGCGATGACCAGTATTATCGCATATACCTGAGGTCTTATCTTATTCATACTCATTCTCCCTTCTTCTTTCCGCAGTTACGGCAGAAATTTCCGGTGTTGTTCTTCTCTCCGCAGGAGCAGTCCCAGGTGTCGGAGGACTCAGGGCGCTTGGCTCCGCATATATTGCAGAAGTTGCCGGTTACTCCCTTGTTGCCGCAGGAGCAGTCCCAGGCATCAGGTGTCGCAGTGCGCTTGGCTCCGCAGATGTTGCAGAAGTTGCCTACGATACCCTTGTTTCCGCAGGTACAGTCCCAGGTATCTCCTGCCTCAGGACGCTTCTTTCCGCAGATATTGCAGAATGCGCCGCCTGGTACAGTATTTCCGCAGGAACAGGTCCAACCGCCTGCAGGTGTTCCGGCTGCGGCTGACATCATGGGGTCCATGGCATTCTTTGTCATACCCATAACTCCGCCCATAGCTCCAAGAGCAACGCCAAGTCCGGCTATGTCGCTGACTGTATTTCCGCCGGAGCCTCCCATATGGGTAACGGCTCCCAGGCCCACCTCACGGGCAGTCTGCTCACGATAGGTGAAGCCCTTCATACGCATCTCCTCAGCCTCGGCAGCAGCCTTGACTACCAGTGCGTCGGCCTCTCCCTTTGCACTGATGACCTTGAGCTGTGCAGCGGTCTCGGCCTCTACAGCCTGACGCTCTCTTGCCTTCTCGGCCTCAGCCTTGAGTATCTCCTCCTGTCTCACCTTGAGATAGAGGTCTGCGTGCTGCTGCTTGAGCCTTCTGTAATTTGGGTCGTCGTCGGGAGTCATTATAGTCTCCACGAAGAACTCCGGCATATTAAGGCCGTATTCGCCCAGATTCTCATTTACGACTCCGCAGAGCTTATCGGAAATAGTGTCAAGATGCTCGTCTATCTCAAGGATATTTATGCCGTTGTCCTTGATTATCTTCGCAAGTGAGCTCTTGACCTTTGTGATTATCATTGCCTTGAACTTTGCAACTGTAGGCTGGAGGCCATAGCTGCCGTTCACCATGTCAGCCTGGGTAAACTCTCCTGCTGTGCCGACTATCTTCATCAGAAGTCTGCGTGAGTCGCTCACCTTCAGGTTGAACTGTCCGCAGGCTCCTATCTCGATAGGGAGTCCGGACTCCGGCTCTATGTAGCGTACCTTTGTGTCAGTACCCCATTTAATGCCCATCTGGACAGTCTTGTTTATGAAGTAGACCTCACAGTGGAATGGTGTATCCGCATTTGTGGGCAGCTTGTATGCCTTGCCTATAACAGGCAGGTTCTGGGTCTCAAGGGTATGTCTGCCGGGTCCGAAGAGGTCAAGTGCCTGACCGTCCCGGAAGAACACAGCCTCCTGGGTCTCGTGTACTATGAGCTGTGAACCAAGGTTGAAGTTCTCGATAGGATGCTTGTATACGAAGGTCTTGTTATTTCCCTCGTACATTATAACACTTGCAAGTCCGTGGTCGGGAGTTCTCGGTTCGTCTTTGGCTTTGAACATATTTTTTCCTCCTTCATAATGGTTTAGCTATTGTAATAAAGATATGCCTTTTTTCCCAGCTTTGCCGCTGCGAACATGGCCCCGCCATGTATCATCACCAGCATTGCAAGGTAGAGGATGTCTTCGCCGGAATTGCTGATGAACATACAGGTAATTATGGGTGCGATAAGGGCCGCAGCGTTTATTGTCTGTCCCGGTGCGAATCCGGAACCTCTGTCCCTTCTTGCACCTGAGTATACCAGCAGCGAGCTCAGAAGGACTGACGCTGCTATCATTTTTATGCGGTAATCCTGAGCCAGTACCATCTGATGAGCCGCAGCTATCTTCATACAGCTCAGGAAGGTTATCAGAGAGAGTATCATAAGTACAATTATCACTACAGATACCGCAGAGCGTACTCTTCTGCGCTTGGTATTCTGCTCAGCACGTTCACGGTTCCGGCGTATCGCCTCTTCCTCCTGTACCCTTCTTTCCTCTTCTTCGGCAGCATTCCGTGCATTTATATCAGCCTGCTGTATCATACGGGAGCACCGCAGTCCCAGAGGGAGTGCATCCTCGTAATCCACCAGCCACTTGAAGTCACGCTCGGCTGCCCGGAGGTCTCCGGACTCCATTTCAGCTAACGCTCTTTTGTAGGTATCGGCCAGAGTTTTCTCTGCCCTTTCTATAAGCGAACTGCTCCCCGGCATATCGCCTGTTTCTTTCAGCAGTCTTATAGCATTGGTAAGGTCTCTGCCTGATGCGCCGGCATTTATAGCCTTTTCTGCATCATCGAAGGATAACCGCCGGAGTTCTTCCAGTCTGCGCTGAGCATCTCCTGCCGCACGAAGGGAATCTCCCCAGCCTTCAAGACTGCGGAGGCTTTCAAGCACCTCTTCGGCTTCCGAAGGGTATCTGCATCTGTCCAGCTTACGCAGAGCCTCATTGAGCCTGCACTGCTTTTCTATATCGTCCAGCTTTTTTCTGAAGCTGTCATCTGCGAACCTCATGGCCTTCCGGAAGTTCTCATTGTCGCCTACAGGCTTGTCATAGGATGCGATAGCCTGTTCAGAGGGCATCCTTAGCTCTGCAAGCAGCTTTCCCAGATATGCCTGAGGGTTTCTTGGGTCAGCATCGAGAGCCTTTTCAAAGCACTCGCCGGCACTTTTCCAGTTTTTGTCCTCAAGGAAGAGGAACGCTCTGTCCGTCAGTGAATCCGAGCTTGCTCCGGAGCCCTGAGCACCTCCCCAGCCTCCGATGAGCCTTTCCACACCTCTGACAAGGTCCTGGACTGCTCCTACCTTTGAAAGGTCCTGTCCCTGGAGAGACACGAGCTCCTCCGGCAGGTCATAGGGGTCCATGTTCTTGTAGCACGGGATGATGTATTTTTTCTGACCCTGGGACATCATCCCCAGGTATCTTGACCACTCGTTCCTCACCCACGGCGAGGTAAAGTGCTCCGGCTTAGTGCCTACCACCAGCATTACCGGTGCAGACCTAAGCGCTGCGAATATGTACGGCTCGTACTCCTGTCCCAGCTTATCCTCAAGGGTGATGCGTGAGAAGAATACTTTGCAGCCTTTTTCCGTCAGCTCCTCGTATATCTCCTGAGCGGCCACACTTGCAGAGGTGCGCTGTCCGGAGGAACCGGTCTCCTTGTAGCATATAAAAACGTCGAAGGGCTCTTCCCGCCCTGACACTTCAAGTATCCTCTTCTGTACACCGTCGATGTACTTTGCCTCCTGCCTGTAAAGAGACTCCGCCGCACCGTCAGCACATCTCAGAGCTGCCAGATAGGAAGGGTCATCCAGTATAGAGGTAAAGCAGGTCCTGTGACAGGTAGGTACCATTTTCCCTGACTTCGGGTCCCGTACGTACTCTATGCCATATCTGCACAGGCACAGTCCCCAGTGGGCCTCGGCCTCGTCAGGAGCCTCAGAGAGGATATTTTCATATACCGCCTCTGCCCTGTCGAAATCGCTGTTTCTGCGGTAGTGATTTGCCCTGTCGTAGAGTCTGTTCCTGGTTTCATTATCCAGTTTTGGCAGAGTCTGTTCGGTGCCGCAGTAGGTGCATCGGCAGACGGCTGCTCCCCCTGAGACTTCAAGGGCGCCTCCGCACATCTTACATTTATAAACAGCCATTGAAACCTCCCGGTGGCTAAATTATCAATCTTGCGATTATCAGTACTAAGAATATTATCAGGAACACCACTGCCGCCATGGATTCGGCTGACGCTGCACCAATTGAGATAAACAGCGAAATGATAGCCAATATCAGCATGATGGACTTGTTGCTCTTTCTTCTGCGTTCCTTTTCACGCTTCATGAGCTCATTCTGCTGACGCTCATAGGCCGCCATAGCTATCTGATCCTCCTGGGCCTGCCGCTTCCGCTCACGCTCGGCTATCTCATTGCGTACCACCGAGATGATGCCCTGATAAACGTGTTCTATCTCCTCATGCTCATTTCCTCTGGAAAAGGCACGGGCGTTCTTCATAGAATGTCCGAGGACGTAGTTCATTCTTGTGATAAACATTTCCTCGTTCTCAACATTGAATCCGTAGCCGGTTATGTATCTCACCGCAAGGTAGTTCACCGTCTTTGGCGAATATAGCTGTTCCGGCTGTGAGCAGCTCAGCTCTGCAAGGAATTTGGCAAAATATGCCTGAGCGCATTCCGGGTCAGCATCCAGTACTCTTTCGCAGTACTCTGACGCACCTGAGAAGTCGGAATCTCCCAGGAATATACTTATTCGCTGGAGCATCTTCTGCTTATCCGGTCCCTCGCTCCTCACCTTTCTTTCGGTGTTTCCTTCGGAGGACTCATAGACTGTGCCTCCGCCGGTGATGAGCTTTCTTATGCCACGGATAACGTCGCTTATAAAGCCTATCCTGGACATATCCTGAGCCTGCAAATGGGAGAATTCCTCCGGCAGGTCATAGGCATCCATGTCCTTGTAGCAGGGTATCAGACTCTTTGACCTGTCAGTCCTCATCATTTTGAGGTACCTGCTCCACTCGTTTTTCACCCAGGGCGAATTGAAGTATTCCTGCCTGGTGCCGATGACCAGCATGACCTTAGCGCTCTGGAGAGCGGCAAATATGTATGGCTCATATTCAGTACCCAGCTTATCCTCAAGGGTTATAGCCGAGTAGAATACCTTGAACCCTTCCTGTCTGAGCTGGTGATATATATCATTTGCGATAACGCTGTCGTGGGTACGCTTTCCCTCTTCGTCGGTCTCCTTGTAGCATATAAAAACGTCGAAGGGCTTTTCATTCCGGACGATATTCAGTATCTCCCTCTGGAGACGGTCTATCTCTGCGGCCTCCTGCTCATAGAGCCGCCTGCGTGAAGGCTCGGCATACTCCAGAGCGGCCTTGAAGTCCGGGTCTGAGGTCACAGGCTCAAGCTGTGTACGGTGACAGGTCGGCACCTTTCTTCCGTCGGTGGGGTCGTCAACGTACTCTATACCGTATTTGCAGAGCACCAGTCCCCAGTACGCCTCTGAGTCATTTGGAATGGCATTGACGATATTCTCATAGGTCTCCTGAGCCTTATCGAATTCGCTGTTGAGTCTGAGATTATTAGCACGGTTGAAGAGGTTGGCTGTAACGTCGTCACGGGTCATAGGAAGAGTCTGAGGGGTACCGCAGTATTCACACTGACATACGTTTATCCCTTCAGAAGTCCTTAGCGTACCTCCGCACATCTTGCATTTCAAAACTGACATAGAGTTCCTCTTTTCCTGAGAATTATCGGATAGATAGCGCAAAGGCTCCCAGAACGGGAGCCCTTAGGTTCAGTTGCTTTCCTTAGTGGTCTCATCCTTTTCGAGGATAGATTTAAGACCTGTTGCAAGACCTGCAAGTCCCTGTATTTCGCTGGGGATAATGATCTTGGTGGCCCTTCCGTCTGCGGCCTTTGCAAAGGATTCGAGTGACTTGAGCTGAATGACCTTATCATTAGGATTAGCGCTGTTCAGCTTGACGATACTGTCTGCCAGAGCCTGCTGTACCATTTCGATGGCCTTAGCCTCACCGGTAGCCTCAAGTATCTTCTGCTCCCTTACGGCATCAGCACGAAGTATCATGGCCTGCTTCTGAGCTTCGGCCTCAAGTATCTGAGCCTCCTTCTTAGCCTGGGCACGGAGTATCTGTGACTCCTTTTCACCCTCGGCCACAAGGATCTGTGACTTCTTGTCACCCTCGGCCTGGAGTATCTTCTCACGGCGCTCACGCTCAGCCTTCATCTGCTTTTCCATGGCATCCTGTATCTCACGTGGAGGAAGGATGTTCTTCAGCTCAACACGGTTGACCTTGATACCCCAGCGGTCAGTAGCCTGGTCCAGGATAGAGGTTATCTTGGTGTTGATGACGTCTCTTGAAGTAAGAGTAGCGTCCAGCTCCATTTCACCGATTATATTACGGAGAGTTGTGGCTGAGAGGTTCTCTATAGCCTGGAGAGGTCTCTCAACTCCGTAGATGTACTGCTTTGCATTTGTGACCTGATAGAATACGACTGTATCTATCTGCATTGTAACGTTATCCTTTGTGATAACAGGCTGGGGCTTGAAGTCAACGACTTTTTCCTTCAGCGAAACCTTTCCGGCGATGCGGTCAACGAAGGGCCAGAGGTAGTGGATACCTGTCTCCCATTCGCATTTGAATGAGCCGAGGTGCTCGACAACGAATACCTGAGCCTGCGGGACTATCCTGAATCCCTTGATGAAAATAAACAGCAGGATTATAACTGCTGCGGCAACAACTATTCCGAAAAAATCCATGGTAGTTTCCTCCTTGAAAGTAAAAATAATGATACGTTAGCGGACCGGTATATCTGCAATTCCAGTGTCTGCTTATTCTTCCGGTCCTGATTTCAGTGAGACAGCAAGACGTGCTCCGTCTACTTTTTCGACTCTGACGATGCTTCCTTTAAGGATGACAGCATCCTCCGGCACCGGGACAGCACTCCAGTCAACCCCGTTAAGAGTCACTCGTCCGGTACCTTTATCAGAGTTGATCTCTTCAATGACCTTAGCGGACTTTCCCACATCCAGTCCGGCATTGGTATCTATGTGACCGGCTTTCTGTCTTTTTCTGAGATAAGGCAGAGTTATCACAAGGAATATGCCTGACGACAGGATGAATATGCCGAGCTGAGCCAGCAGGTTAAGGTCGAACAATGCGCTGAAAACGAGAGTCACAAGAGCTCCAACTGCGAACCATATCGACACAAGCTGCACGGTAGCTATCTCTGCGGCAAGAAAGAGCACAAAGGCAACTGCCCAGATCATAACATCCATAAAGAGTCCCCCTTTCTACAGTATTTGTAGTAATCCCTACGAGGGTATTATATCACAAATTTCTCCTGATTTCAAGTATCAGCAGTGAGCTTTCATCATTCTGACACAATGGCTCGTCAGCGATATATCGGGGAATATGGCAGCCTGCTGTTTCAGATATGCATCTCTCCGATTATGTCGTAATGTTCATCGACTGCATTGAGGCAGGCCGAAGTGTTCCTTGCAAGGAGCCCGTCAACTATCTTTTCGTGTACAGATATGAGATAATCGGAAAATTCGCCGTCCGAGGATGCGACAACAGCGTCTATCCACTTGTGGTAAACTTCCGAGACAGCATCAAGGAGGGTGATCCACAGCCTGCTGCCTGTGGCATATATCAGGGCATAATGGAATTCCTTATCCGCATCGGTCTCCTCAGACTTGTTCACAGCGGTCTTCATATGCTCCAGAGCGGAGAGTATGCTGCTGCGGGCATCCGGGGAAATACCGTTCTCGATAATATGCCTGCAAACTGCCTTGTCCATAGCTCTGCGGAAAGAGAACACCTCGTCACGGTTTATTTTATGTATGAGCAGCAATAGGTTGACTGCCTTTGCAATGGAGTCACCGATATTATCGGCAAGATAATTTCCTGAGCCTTGTCGGCACTCCACCAGTCCCAGGGCCTCCAGGCTGCGGATAGCCTCCCGGACAAAGTTCCTGCTTACTCCCAGCTTTGCGGATATAGCTCTTTCTGTAGGCAGCTTGTCGCCAAGCTGGAGCATCCCGTTCTCGATAAGGTCAAAAATATAGCTGAGAGTTTTCTGAAATTCCTGATTCTCCAATAATATCATCCCCTTATTATTATGCTTTAGTCGTTTCAGCGTTATCATTATTATAACACAACATCCGTCATTTAGCAACAATAAATATGAATTTTATTTAAAATTGTAGGTGCAGAGCACATAAACCGGGGTGTATCATGTTGACTTATGGGAAATAATGGGTTATAATTGATACATAATATCCTGAAAGGATGGGTGGTTATGAAATACAGGAAAATACTCAGCGCACTCCTTGCAGTGACGCTGGCAGCCGGAGCTTTCACCGGATGCTCCTCCAAGAGCAGCAGCTCCGATGAGGACACATCTTCAAAGGCCTCCGACAGCACTGACGACAGTGATGGCGACGATGCGCTCAACATCGCCTACAGGAACGACATGGACTCAGAGGGCTACACATCTATAGACCAGCTCTCGAACAGCTTCAACAATATCGGGGACTCCTACAGAGCCTTCAATGACCGCAGCACCGGGAGCGGTGAGACTGAATGGTCCGTACTGGACCCGGAGGACGAAAAAGAGCTTACTATAATGGTATATGTGGTGGGCTCCAACCTTGAATCCGGCGGCGGATGCGCCTCAACTGACATCATCGAGATGCTGGAAAGCGGCTTCACAAATGAGGACGTCAACCTTGTTGTGTACTGCGGCGGCGCCTATAGCTGGTACATAGACATCCCCAAAAACAAGAACAGCTATCTTGTCTATGACCATGAGGCCAACGATTTCAACGTTTTTGCTGATAACCAGAAGAACATGGCAAGTGCGGACACCTTTGCGGACTTTCTAACAGAGGTGCCGGATAAGTTCCCTGCCGAGCACTACGGGCTCATATGCTGGGACCACGGCGGCGGACCTACGATGGGATTCGGTCTGGACGAGGTCTACAGCCTTCTCTCCAATGACTGCCTGACGCTTGAAGAGATGAAGGAAGGCCTTGACGCCTCCCCATTCGCCGGACAGAAGCTGGACTTCATCGGCTTTGATGCCTGCCTTATGGCATCTATAGAAGTAGCCGACCTCTGGAAGGACTACGCAGACTATATGATAGCCTCAGTCAACTCCGAGCCTTTCACAGGCTGGAATTACCACTTTCTGAACATACTCGACGAGACTACTGACCCTGTTGCTATAGGAAGGAATGCCGTTGACTACTATGACGACTTCCTCACAGCCAACAAAAAGGAAATGGAATCCCTTATGGGCGGAAAGCTGGAGTACTCTCTTGCACTGTTCGACCTTGCATACACCGAGGACGTTGTGGCTGATTTCGATGCCCTTCTCGGCACCGCAGCAGACGACTACAGCAGCGGCAAGCTCTATCCTATTTCCATGATGGCAAAGACCAACCAGTACGACGGATATGACCTCTGGGACCTTGCCAACTACAGCAAGCGCATGAAAAAGTACAGCTCTGCGGAGTCAAAGGCTCTCACGAAGTCACTGAAGAACTTTACAGTCTACGGAGCTACCAATATCCGCAAGTGCTCCTGCCTGAGCTTCTATTTTCCCTACGGTGGAAACAGTGACAGTCTGGCAATTTACGAACACTACGGCAGTGACTATATCCAGTCCATGCCCCTCTCCCCCAACTACGCAAGGTTAGTGGATATGTACAAACCCTCAGGCGCAGGAAAGTCATCTGCGTTCAAGGGGCTGAAAATAGCCTCCGGCAGCGGCTCAGACGGCGTAGACAGCGATACAGGCAATCTCATCATCAACGGCAGCGAGGGTTCATATCAGCTCTCAGAGGAGCAGATGTCCGACTTTGGCAGCGCATACTATACAGTATTCCGCCAGTTTGACGAGGGCGACTTCGGAACCTCCGTTGAAGGCTACAACTTCTCCTCACCCAGTGACGACACCCGTGACTTCGAGGTGCTGGTGGAACAGATACCTGTTACTCCCGATGACGACGGCAATATCACCATAGACCTGGACCCCAGAGTAGTCGTTGCAGATACTGACACTGAAATGGAGTACACCAATGTATGCCAGGTCAAGGTAATAAGCAGCACAGAGGATGAGACCGTCTACAGAACAGTTAACGGTGTTCTGGAAACAGGACAGTATCAGGACAACCTGGTCCGTGACAATGAGAGAGTATACGCAGACATCACCATAAGCAGCGACCCTGCCGAGGACGAGGCAGTTATCCGCAATATCGAAATAAACGAGGACGACGGCTTCCACGTTGGCGGAAAAAGCGTCATTGATACCGACGAGTGGCATGAGTACCTCAACTACGTACAGTATGTGAAAATACCCAACGGCAAGGACGTTCCTTATACTGAGTGCGGAACACTTTCACTCATCTGGAGAACTACTCCTTTTGACGACAGCTTCGGATTCAAGACTGCAAAAGTCTCCGACCTGCCTGAGTATGACTTCGGCATCCAGCTCGTAATATGCGACAGGAGCGGCGCAGAGCACGCTACTCCCATAACCATGATACCCAAGGATTCTGACTTTGAAGAGGTAACAGTACCTACCGAAAAGGGCGAGTTCACCTACAGGATATACAGTGACCACGCAAAGCTCATAAAGTACAAGGGCAGCGATACAAAGCTGGACGTTCCCGGCGAGGTCAACGGAGTCACTGTAACAGAAATGGGCAGCAGAGTATTTGACGTGAGCACCTCTGAAAAGCTCACAGAGCTCAATTTCCCTGACTCTATCGAGGTAATGGGCAAGGTATTCAGGAACAGCATCTTCGGTATGGAGGACCTTAAAAAGGTACATCTTCCGGCATCACTGAAAATACTCCCCACAGCCGCATTCGAGTACTGTAAGTCCCTGACTGATATAGAGCTTCCCGACGGACTTGAATACATCGGAGAGAGAGCCTTCTACAGCAGCGGC
>ODAI010457460.1_pt1 | contig 11381 bp, 10 predicted proteins | sample 1539321 | NCBI WGS metagenome assembly ODAI01 (sample SAMN02144231, study PRJEB22623) | gut metagenome | biome: sheep rumen | host: Ovis aries | place: New Zealand
ATGGATTTGCAAAAAAGTTTAGATCAATTAATATCATCAACTATTAAAAATAATAATTAGCTTGGTATTGATAAAGAAATAAAATAGGCTATTGATGATACTGCAAAATTAAAAGCTGCTCTTCAGTCAGCAACAGATGTTGATACTGGTAAATTAAATTTAGTTAAATTTTCAGATAGTTTAAAAGCAGGTAATATAACATTAAGTCAATATGCAAAAAGTTTATCTGCATTGGGACCAGATGGAGAACAAAGTTTTTCTAAAATTGCAAAAGCTATTGTTTCTGCTTAGACTCCAATGAGATAGACAAATACTTTATTGAATCAAATGTTTGTCACTTTAAAAAATACTGCTAAATGGCAAATTTCATCTAGTATAATTCATGGACTACAATCTGGATTATCTTAGGCATTTTCATATGCTAAAGAATTAGATACATCTTTAAATAATATTAGAATTGTCACAGGATATAGCGTTGATGAAATGGCAAAATTTGCTGAATAGGCGAATAAAGCTGCATAGTCATTAAGTACTACAACAACAAAATATACAGATGCAGCTTTAATTTATTATCAGCAAGGTTTAAGTAATGAAGAAGTTCTTGGAAGAACAGAAACAACTATTAAATTAGCTAATGTTTCTCGTCAAAGTACTGAAGAAGTTTCTGATCAATTAACTGCTATTTGGAATAATTTCTATGATGGATCTCAAAGTCTAGAATATTATGCAGATGTAATCACAGCATTAGGTGCTGCAACTGCATCAAGTTCAGAAGAGATTTCTACTGGTCTTGAAAAATTTGCAGCTGTATCTAAAACAGTTGGATTATCATATGAATATGCAACTGCTGCATTAGCGACTATTACTGCTACAACTCGTCAAAGTGCAGATACGGTTGGTACAGGTTTAAGAACATTATTTAGCCGTTTAGAGGGTTTAAAACTTGGTGAAACGCTTGAAGATGGTGTTGATTTAAATAAATATTCTGCTGCATTACAAAGTGTTGGAGTATAGGTTTTAGACACTTCTGGTAATTTACGTCAAATGGATGATATTCTTGAAGACCTTGGCGGAAAATGGGAGCAATTAAGTCAAGCTCAAAAAATGGCTTTAGCACAAACTGTTGGTGGAGTTCGCCAGTATACTAATTTAATTGCATTAATGGATAATTGGGATTTTATGCAAGAAAATTTAGCTACAGCGAGAGGTTCTGAAGGTGCTTTACAAGAACAAGCTGATATTTATGCACAATCTTGGGAAGCTGCTTAGAAACGAGTACGTGCGGCTGCAGAATAGATTTATGATGATTTAATAGATGAAAAATTTTTTATTAAATTAGGAGATTTTTTCACAACTGCTTTAAATGGAGTAGATAATTTTATAAATGCTATTGGTGGTATTCCTGGAGTAATAGCTGGTATTGGAGTTATTTTAACAACAGTTTTTGGAAAACAATTGTCAGAATCTATTAATTCTGCAATGTATGAATTTTCCAGATTTACTGGATCAGCTAAAAATATTGCAGATTAGCAAAGACAAGATGCAATTCAAGCTACTGGAGAATTTTTTAATACTGGAGAAGGGGTTGTCTCTGTACAAGGAAGTTTATTAAAACAAGAAATTTATGATAGTTATGAGTTATAGAAAATAACTTCTTCTTTAACTGAAGAATAGTTAAATTTTGCTAAAGCTGCACTTGAAACATCTGAATATTATCATCAAATTGCAATTGAAGCTGATAATGCTTATAAAAAAGCCACTTAGGAACATAATTAGTCTAAAGGAACTTTAATTGGAAAATTAGGATCTGTTAATAGAAAAAAAGGCGAAGTGGCTGAAAATCGTGATGCAAGAGAAATAATAAAAATTGGTAGTAATCGAACTAATGTATTAGATTAGCAAATAAAAGGATAGATTGATTTAATTTCAGGAGTTTCTGAAAAAGTAAAATATCAAGAATATGAAAATAGTTTAAAAGAAGTTGCTTCAGCTCAAGAAGAAGTTTTAAAAGCAACAGAAGCTTTAAATGCTGAAAAAAATAGTGAAACAAGTTCAACAGAAAAAATTACAGCAGCGCAAGATAAATTAACTTAGGCATCAGAAAAATTAACTTAGGCTAGAGCTAAAGAAAAAGATCTTTCTGATCAAATTAAAAATGCTTTTGATTTAGAGCCAGGAGCAATAGATGCCATTGCTGTAGCATTAGAACGTCATTATAAAGCTTTAGGACTTACTAAAGAAGAAATTGCTGCTGAAATTGAAGCTATTCTTAAAGAAAATTAGGCATTAAAAGATAGAAATCGTACTTTAGATAATAGTATTAAAGATACAGAAGATTTTAAAAAGAGATTATAGGAATTAAAAACTGGTTTTCAAGATATTGGAACGGGAGCAGTTACTACTTTACAAGGTGTTTCATAGCTTGCTATGGGAATAACATCTATTAAAGGAGCAATGGATGCTCTTAGTGATGCAGATCTTACATTTTTTGAAAAATTTTCAAGAGTTTCAATGGGATTGTCTATTGGAATTTCATAGTTTGCTGCAGGATTACCAACTTTAAAATCTGGAATTATTGGTATTGGAACTGGTATTAATACTTTAACAGGAGCAGTTACTCTTGCAGAAGGAGCTACTTTAGGATTAGGATAGGCATTAGCTATAATTGCACCTTATGCAATTGCTATTGCAGCATTAGGAGCTGTAATTTATGGAATTTATAATTTTAGTCCAGAAGGTAAATTAGCAGCTGCTAAAAAAGAAGCTGAAGAAGCAAAAAAATCTTATGAAGAAGCTAAAAATGCAGTTAATGAATTTAAATCTCAATATAAAGATTGGTCTTCATTATATGCCAAAACTTAGGAATTAACAGAAGGTACTCAAGAATATATTGATGCCATGCGTGAAGCAAATGAAGAAGCTATGGCATTAATTCAAAAATATAATCTTTTATAGGGTAAAGATTGGCATTTTGATGAAAAAGGAAATATTGTTATTGATTCGGATCGTAAAGAAAAAGAATTTAAATTAGATCAAGATAATGCATATTTAAAAAAATTAAAAACTGATTCAAAAGTAAATAATATTGATACTGAAAATGAAATTTCAAAAACATATTATGATACAAGTAATTCTAAAACAACAGGTTCTAGAAAAAATGATTATATTTTAAAGCAATCTGATATTAAAGATCTTGCAACACAATATGCAAATAATAATATTGATTCAAAATAGCTTTCTGAATCAGTGGCTACAAAAATCTAGGATTTTGAAAAAAAATATAATACTACAGTAAGTGATAAATAGGAATAGGCATTAATTTCAGCAATTATGGGATTATCTGATACTATTGCAAAATCAGATTCTTTAAATAATACTAATTAGCGTGAAATTGATTTAACTGCAGCAAGAATAAAATTAAATAAAGATGAAAAATATGAATTTGGCATGGACCCTTATTTAAATAAGTATTATAAAAAAGATGCTTATGTAGATTAGAATACGGGATAGAAATCTGATAATGCTGATGAGATTGCTGCTTAGTATAAAAAAATTAATGAATTAATGTCTTCTTTTTCAAGCGAAGATATTGATGATCAAACAAAATAGTAGGTTAGTCATGCCTTATTAGAAGCTGTTTTATCTGGTAAAACACCAGATTTTTCAGATATTGATACTTCTGGATGGTCTGATACTTTAATTGCTAAATTTGGAGATTTAGCAGATGAAGTTCAAGCTGGAATAAATGACGCTGCAACGCATGTTAATTCAGAAAAAATTGTTCAAAATTTTTAGGATATAAATTCTATTATAAAAGAACTTGGCGATGGAAATTCTATTTCAGCTGATAGCTATAATAAATTAACTAAAGCTTAGCAAGCATATTTTAAAGATATGGGTGATGGCACTTATTAGTTAATTGGTGAAGCTAAAGATTTCATAAATGCTATTAAAGGAAATGCTTTATCTGATTCTGTTGATGCTTTACAAAAATTAAGATCGCAAGAAGCAACTGTAAATAGAATTTCAGATAAAACTGGAGAAAAAGAATCTTATTTATGGGATAAAGATTATCAAACTTCTGGAGAATTTACTAAGATTCGAGCTTCTCATTAGGTAGATGCTTTGTCTTCAGTTGGAGCAGATACTTCTTAGTGGGATGAAAAAATTTCTTCTGGGACAATGACAGCAGATGATTATGCAAAATTAACAGAAGAAGTTTATAAGTATAAAGATGCTTTATTAGCTTTAGCTAATTCTGGACAAGATTTTGGAGCAAGTTAGCAAACTATTTTAAATGGTTGGGCTACTGAAGCAACTTCATTATATGAATTACAAGGATTCATGCAAACATTAAATGGAAATTATGAAGCTTATTCTGTTGGTTTGATGAATCTTGCTTCTTAGTATGATAATTGTGAATAGGAATTAAAAGAATATCAAGAAGCTTTAGCAAGTTAGGATGAAACTGCAGTATAGGCAGCTGAATCGGCTTTATAGCAAGCAATTATTGTTGGAGAAGCTTCAAAAAAATATAACTTAAATGCAAAAACTGTTGAAACATAGGCTAAATAGTTAGAAAAAGCTTATGATTTAAGCTCTGATGCAGCAGCTCGCTTAGCTGTAGCTAATGAACGAATGAATCGTGGAGTTGCTACATTAAATAAAAACTGGTCTTCTTGGGGAAAAACATTAAAATCTACAGATCATACTAGTTAGAAATATGCTGAAGCATTAAATGAAGCTACCGATGCTTTAGCTGATTTAACTGGAACTGCTGATGCAGCAACAATTCCTGTTGATTTTTTAGATTCATCTACTAAAAGTGGTGCTTAGCATTTAAAATGGATGGAAGAAGCTGCAAAAGGAAATGAATAGGCTATAAATCAATTGGGTGTAGCATTAGGAGCAGCTTCTGTTGAAGCCATGGAATTTAATGAGTCTATGGTTAATAATGCTATTGCTTCTGGAAAATTAGATGAAGCTTTTGATTTATCTTCTTTTGAAAATTATAAAGCTGAAGTAATGGAAGGTATTACTGCTTTAGCAGATGCTGTTGCAAATGGTACAATCGCTGCAGGGGAAAATATTGCTGGTTTAATGGATGGAACTGGATAGAGTTGGGTTGATTCATTAAATGCAATGGCTCTTGCCACAGGTATGAGTGTTGAACAAATGAATTCTTTACTTAATTAGTTAGGAGTTCAAGCTAAAGTTGAAGTAAAAAATGTTGAGTAGGATATGGAAGTTCCTACTTATGTAGATGTTGTTGAAGGAACAACTCCAGTTAAAATAGCAGCCGGTGTTAATGAAGATGGTAGTACTAAATATACTGAAGTTCAAGGATATAGACGTTATACTGTACCTGGTGCTCCTATTACTGTTAGAGGTAATGTTCAAGTAGCTTAGATTTCAACAGAAGGAAATACTGGAGTTGGATCTCCACCAATTACTTATACTGGTACAGGAGGCTCTAAAGCTGGAGGCGTTTCTAAACCTGCAGGAAAAGGTGGCGGTGGCGGTGGAGGAGGCGGTGGTGGCTCTTCTAAACCTGCCAAGAAAAAAGATGTAACTAAAAAAAATGATGAAAAAGAAATTGATCGTTATATAAAAATTAATCAAGAACTTGCTCAAAAGGAACATGAAAGTAATCTTCTAAAAACTAAATTAGATTCTACTAGTGGCTAGACAGCTATTAAAGTAATGAAAGAATAGCTTAATATTCTTAAATAGCAAAAAGGTCTTTATGGTGAATTAGCAAAAGAAGCAGAAAATTATCGAGTTAAAGATTTAGAGAAATTAAAACAAGATTTTGCAGATTTAAGTTTCTAGATTGATCCATCTGATGGAATGTTAATGAATTATGAAGCTTTATTAAAAGAACAAACTGATCTTTATAATAAAGTTTATAATGAATGGACAGACAAAATTATTGCTGCTGAGAAAGAATATAATGCTTAGATTGAAATTCTTGGTGAAGCTGCTACTGAAGAAGCTTTAAAGCCTTGGGCTGAAGCTATTGAAAAGATTAAAGAAGAATCTAAAGATCCTTTGCGTGAAGCTGAAGAAAGATATGAATTATTTAAGAAAGATACTGATAAATATAATGATTCTGTTGAGTAGGCAAGAAAGGCTGCTGAAGAAGCCGCTGCGAAAGAGCTTGAAGCATATAATTAGGAGCTTGAAATTATTGCTAAAGGTGTAGAATTAAAGATTAAAATTGATGATGCAGATTTATAGTATCTTGAATTTTTACTTAAATAGATTGGCGAAGGTGCAGATAGAGCTTTAGATAGAATGTCTAATTATACTTAGAGTCTAACTGATAATATGAATAAAATTGAAAAATATCAAGAAGGACTCGGAGAAGTATTAGATCATGCTGGAATCGATTTTGATGAATTACTTGATGGAGATATAGATGATTTAGGTAGTTTTAATGAAGAAGATTTAGCTAAAGTTGAAGAATATCGTGATGGTTTAATTTCTTGTGGTGAATAGTTATTAGAATTAAGAGAAACTTTATTAAATGAAGTAAGAGATGCTTTTGATGAATTTAATTCAGATTTAGATAGGTCTATTGAAAAAATAGAGCATTTAAAATCATTTACTGAAACTTATAAAAATTTAATTGATATTGTAGGAAAAAGAGTATTAGATCCATTAGGAAAAACAACTTTAATGCTTGCTAGAACAACTTATGCACAAGCAGAATCTAACACTAAAGCATTAAAAAGTCAATTAGATTATCAACTTTCTGTTATTGAAGATTATAATCGAGTAATTTCAGATTTAGAATCAAAGAATGATAATGGATAGCATGATGATACAATAAAAGAATTTAAAGACTAGTTAAAAGAGGCTGAAGATGCGTATGCTTCTACACAAGAAAGCTGGTTAAGTTCTTGGGAAGAAACAGTTCAAGCAGCTGCAGATATTTATGAAGCTGAATTGAATTAGATTCTTGAAGATTTTAGTAATTCAATTTCTGGTATGATGAGATCATTAGATGATTTATCTGAAGAATATAGTAGAATTTAGACTATTTAGGATATATATGTAGATGATTATGAAAAAATTTATCAACTAAGTAAATTAAATCGTGATATTAATAAATCTCTTGATGATTCTACTACTCTTGCTAGTAAAGCTAAACTAAGAGATATTCAAAAAGAAATTAATGATCTCCAAGAGAGTGGAGTAGAAGTTAGCCAATATGATTTAGATGTACTTCGTAAAAAATATGAAATGGCATTAGCATATGAACAATGGCAAGATGCACAAAATGCAAAAACAGTTGTTCGTATGTAGAGAGATAATGAAGGTAATTATGGATATGTTTATACTGCAGATTAGGCTGATGTAGAAGCCGCAGAATAGAATTATGAAGATAAACTTCATGAAATGCAAGTATTAAATGCTGAATATATTCAAAGTTTACAAGAACAAATTATTCAAGCATAGCAGGATTGCGCCGATGCATTAGCAAACCTTCGCGCATAGGATTTTGCAAGCTATGAAGAATATCAAGATGCAGTAGAGCAAATTCGTAAAGATTATACTAAACGAATTGAAACATTATCTCAATAGATGGGTAATGCTATGGATAATAATCGTACTCTTTATGAGCAAGATTGGACTGCTTATCATGAAGCTACTGGATATAAAATTTCTGCAGATGAAAATTATATTGACAAGTTTAATGAAACTGTATATTCTCAATTAACTGGCTTTGAAACCATGGAAGAGGCTCAAAATGCTTTTGTTTCTGCAGTAAATGATGCCGCTGATCTTGCAGCTCAAAATTGGGAGGATTGGTATATTCGAACAAATAGTGCATTAGATCTTGGTGGTAATAGTATGCAAAATTATACTGAAGAAGTTGACGAAGCAATAAATGGATCTGGTGGATTGGTTGAACAAACTCAAGATGCAGAAGATGCAGTTCATGAAATGGCAAATGAATATGATACTGCTTTTACTGAAATTATTGATTATGCTTGGGATTTTGCAGATGATTTTGATAGTGTTATTTAGAATATTATTGAAGGATGTAATAATGCTATTGAAGCTATTATGAGATTATTAGAAGCGATGGCTGAATTAGAAGGTGAAGATGACGATGATGATGATTCATCTCCTATGCAAGCAAATGATTATAAATGGAAGAATTTAAAAGAAGGCACTGGAGAATATGAATGGGTCTATGAAAATAGCCAAGGTAATAGAAAAAAAGGTACTTTTTCTGCAGATTGGACAACAGAAGAAGGAGAACATTATTGGGCAGATTATGATACTGATGAAAATGGTATTGTTCAAGCCTCTCCAGAGAATTTTTTACATAATGGTTATTTTGGTTCTTATAATAAAAGAACATCTCAATATGGAGAAGTGCTTCCAGCAGAAGTAACTCCTATGGGAAATAATGATTATGAATTAGAAACAGGAAATGTAGTAGTTATTTCAAGAAATACAGATGTACAATCAAAAAATACTAGTTCTGGTCCAGCAAGTGATACTTCTTTTGATGATCTTGTAAAATATTATGGTCCAGGTTCTTTTGATACTGGTGGATATACAGGTGATTGGGGCAGTTCAAAAAGAATGGCATTTTTACATGAAAAAGAACTTGTTCTTAATGCAGATGATACAAAAAATATTTTATCTGCTGTTGATATGATTAGATCAATTTCTAAAACAATTGATTTAAATGCTATTGCAGCTGGCTCTATCTTCGCATCACCGAATTCCGCATATAAGTCTTCTTTTGGATCTAGAGATTCTTTAGAACAGAATGTGCATATTCAAGCTGAATTTCCTAATGTTTCTGATCATAATGAAATTGAAGAAGCATTAAATAATTTAGTTGAAAGAGCCGCTTAGTTTGCCGGAAGAAAAAATTTATGATATATATTGGGGAAAGATAATGAATCTTTCCCCATTTTTTTTATTTTATAGGACAATTATAATTAATAAAAATAAAATATTTTTAATAAAATATAGAATATGGAGAGAAAGGAGGCCGATAAATGGCGAAAGATTATGCGGATATATTTCTAAAAGCTATGAAAACAATATCTGATGCAGCCGTATCTTAGTTAAGTTTTGATAAAACAATAATTTGTCATATTATTGATAATTCAAAAGCTTCAAAAGGATAGTATACTGTATCTGATGGATCATCAAGTTTTTATGCTTATAGTGATAATACCGAATATAAAAAAAATGAAGCTGTTTATGTAAGTGTTCCGCAAGATGATTTTTCAAAAACAAAATTAATTGTTGGTAAATATATTGCTGATGAAGATTCTAATCAATATCGTTATAAAGCGCCATGGGAACGTTTTATTAACATGACCAATAATTTAATTCCTATGCGAAATACAAAAGAAATAACTATAAAAGCCAATGATAGTATTACTAAAAAAACCATTGCTACAATATAGGTTAATAATGGTAATTAGTATACTCGTATGGGCCTCAAAGCAGATTTTAAAACTTATTTATCTGCTTATGATGTAGCATAGGGATCTTTTGGAATTGGATTAAATATAACTTATGAAATTCAATTAACTTCTCAAACAGCACCAATTACAAAAAAAGTAAATATTAATTATACTTCTAATGAAATGTATGGTAATCCATATCGTTATGATACTTATTATTCACAAGAAGCTGTTTTTGATATTACTAAATTAGATAATATAAAAGAGATAGAAATCTTTTTATATCAAAATAAAGATTTTTATAATAAAGAAGGTAATTATGTTCCAGTTGCTGATTTAGATAATATTTTTGTTAAAGATATTGAATTAGGATTGGGATATGATGCTTTAGATTATAATGAAGATACTGTAATTTTATATTCGCCAAATAATAAAACTTATAGTGTAAATGCTGCTAATAATAGAAAAAAATTATGTGCTAGATGGGTACATGTGATTGACGCTGAATCAAAAGATGTTAGATGCTATGAAGATTTTTCTAGAATTATTGGCGGTATTGAAATTAGATGGTATTAGTATTTATTAGCAGATAATATAAGTGATGAATGGGCTGGTAATTTTTGGTAGCAAATTCCAAATGCAGGAGATTTTTTATTAGAAATTAATCCAGATATTACTTTAAATGAAGATAAATTTAAAGTAATCATTCATCCATTAGATACGGATGATTATTTTGAAAGTAATATTTTAATTTTTACGAATGAAAATCCAGTAGCTGATAAAGCTACAGTTGATTTAATAAAAGCATTAAAAATTACTTTTGAAGAAAATGAACCTCAAGGTGAGTATCTTTTATATGATCAAACAAATAGAATTTAGGATTCTACTTAGACTAGTAAATTAAGAAAATTAATTGCTACTTATAATTCTTTGATAACAGGAGAAACTACTCTAGATAATGCAGAATCTATTTAGTGGAGAATTCCTCTTACAAATACAATGATCCAACGTCCGCAAGAAGGAAAAGAATTTGATAGTGAAAATGATTAGGTTGTTTTTACTGAAGATGGGTTATATTGTATAATTACTAGAGATGCTTCTTTATAGAATGGTACTATTGGAGAATTATTTAATAATTATGCTGAGTAGAACTTTAGAATAAAAGAATATTATAGTGAAAATGCTACAAATAATACTGTTTATTGTTCTATTGTAAAAAATAAAGTTAATTATACTGCAGAAGTTTAGTTATTTTTTGGACCAAAAGGAACGAATGGTACAGATTATACTTTTTTATTAAAATTTGAACAAGGAAGAAATTGTTTATATCATTATACTGGACGAACAGTAAATGATGTTTTAGAATAGGATTTAGATCCATTAAAAATTTCTGCTTCTTTATATGATTATACTAATAACATTATTTCGGCAATTGATACTCCTATTCCAAAATTTAGTTGGTATTCAAATGACGGAACTATTGTTTTTTGTGATAGTTTTGGAAATGAATTAGAGAATTAGGAAAGTTATGAAGCAGAAGAATAGTCTAGTGATGGAAGTCATTTAGATATTTATATTAGAAGAAAAGATGCTAATAGTATTTGTCAATATAATATTTTAAAAGCTGAAATTTCAATGGATATTGAAATTGGCGGCTAGACTAAAAAAGGTACTTAGTTAGTTGCTTATTTACCAATACCATTTGCTTATTAGTATGGTTATTCTATAGAAGGAACAACAGAAATAATTTATGATACATTTGGTAAATGTTCATATTATTATAAGAGTCCTTACATATTATATTATGATAATGCGGCGTAGCTTGATCCAGATTTGGTCTGGGAAACTAACCACGATGATGTGGCGGCCGCAGATGCTTATTATCCTAAAATGGGTGAAGGAAAATTAAAAATAACTCTTTAGGATAATGAAGAA
>ODAI010924572.1_pt1 | contig 11381 bp, 14 predicted proteins | sample 1539321 | NCBI WGS metagenome assembly ODAI01 (sample SAMN02144231, study PRJEB22623) | gut metagenome | biome: sheep rumen | host: Ovis aries | place: New Zealand
CACTGTGGATCTCTACGCCGTCAAACCCGGCTTCCTTCGCGCGAATCGCCGCGCTGACAAAGCATGCCTTTACCCGCTCAATATCCGCAGGCGTCATTTCCTGCGGCGCAGGCGCGTCATCGCCGAGCGGGACGCCGCTGGGGCTGATCGCCGGAAGTCCTGAATCCCGGGCTTTCGCGCCGGCGTGATTGATCTGCGCAAAGACCGCGGCGCCGCGGCTCCGGATGGCTCCGGTGAGCTTGCGGTATGCCGGAATAACGGAATCATCTGCCATGGAAAGCTGCGTATCGTGTGCCATCCCTTCCGGAGAGATATACGCATGTTCCACGATGATCAGGGCCGTGGCCCCGGCACGGGCGGCGTAGTAGGCGGCAAGGTCGTCATCCGGCATCCCGTGATCTGCCTTTCCCGTTGCCATCGGCGGCATCACTACCCTGTTGCGCAGTACCAGGCGGTTAATCGTTACCGAGTCTCTCAGCATCATCTTTCTTTCCTTTCCCTGCCATATCCCGGTCTACAGCTCTGCGACAATATCCGTCACGGCCACCAGGACTGCCTGGCCGCTGATGGACATCCTGCCGCCGGACTTTTTCTCACACTGCAGATATCCGCCTCTTTTCGAAGCCTGCCAGGCATGGATCACCGGTTTCCCGAGTTCGCCCGCCCAGTAATCCGCGATCTGGCAGTGTGCCGAACCGCATACCGGATCTTCAGGGATGGAAAGCTTCGGGCAGAAGCTCCGGGAGACGCAGTCTGTCTCCCTTCCCCTTGCCGTCGCGTTCTGGATGCGTCCCTCGATCTGCGTAAGAAGATCCTGATCCGGGTGCATGTTCCGCACCTGTTCCTCCGTCTCAAAGACACAGATCAGGTCAAGGCCCAGCACGGCCCTGACCGGCCGTACCCCGAAGGCCCTCTCCATGGCATCCGTTACCGGGATCTCCTTCAGCGCATAGGTGGGAAAATCCATCACATAGAACCCGTTGTTTCTCCGGACAGTCAGGATGCCGCTGAGCGTGGAAAACTTCACCTCCGTGCTCTCCGGCTCGTATTCATTCAGGATAACGAACGCCGACGCCAGAGTGGCATGGCCGCAAAGCTCCACTTCCGTTCCCGGGGTAAACCAGCGGAGGTGATATCCGCCGTCCTCTTTCACGATAAATGCGGTCTCAGAGAGATTGTTCTCCATCGCGAGCTTCATCATGGACTCGTCTGTCGGCCACTTTTCCATCACGCAGACTGCCGCCGGATTTCCGGTAAACGGCGCATCCGTAAACGCATCAACAATGTACTGCTTCATGACCCTGCTCCTTCGTTCTCTCCCCTGATGATCCGGATCAGGGTCTTGTCGAGCCTCAGCGTTTTGTCCCACGGATTGATCAGCAGCCCGCTGACGCTCTCTCCCTTCAGCGCCGTGTCCAGAAGCTGCCCGATATCCCCGAGGAAGGTCGACATCACGCTGCTCTTTCCCTTCATCTGCTCCTCGAAGCTGGTGAACGCAGGCAGCCATCTTTCCCCGTCCGGAAGCTCCATGATCTGCACCTTCAGGTCCGATACGCCGGCGGCGTCCACCGCGACGATCATCTGTCCGCCCGCTTTCATTCGTCTCCGGATGGCGGTAAGCACGACGGACAGCATCTCCGGAGAGGGTTCCTTCTGCAGCATCCCGATGTATTCTTCGATCTTTTCGTTCCCTTTCAGGGCCTCATCCACATGTTGTTCATTCATCCGGACTGCTTTCCTCCAATCTGTATGCACAGTCTGCCAGGTGATCATTCACGATGCCGATGGCCTGCAGGAAAGAATAGGTGATCACCGGGCCGACAAACCCGATCCCCCTCTTTTTCATGTCCGCCGCCATTCGTCTTGATACATCCGATTCCGTCGGGATCTCCGCAGGCGTCTTTTCAGCAGTCCAGGGTATATACGTCCGCGGTGCACGGCTCGCCGTATCCCCAGTCCTCCGTTTTGGTCAGAAGGTATTCGAAGCCGTTCTTCACGAGACACCGGGCTGATGCTTTGTTCTCCGGCAGCACATGGGCGGTGACCAGCTCCACCTGCGTCCGGCTCCGGATAAACGCCAGCAGCCCCTGAATGCAGCAGGTGGCCAGTCCCCTCCCCCAGTACTCCGGCAAAAACCGGTACCCCAGGGAGATCACTTTTCCCGATGGCTTATAGTCATAAAGCTCTGCCAGTCCGGTCAGCACCGACGGCGCTGTTTTTTCATAGACCCCCAGGATGCACTGCCTGTCCTCGTCGAGATCCATGCCCCGGATCACTTCCAGCGCTGTTTCGGGCGTTCCCTGAAGCTCCGCCAGAAATACCGGTTCACAGCGATAGATCAGCGGGCTTTGCCTCATGGCGGTCAGGCTGCCCAGATCTTCCTTTTCCAGTCCGTGGATCAGCAGCCCCTCGTGCTCAATGTATATCGGTTCGCCGCGCATTGTCCCATCTCCAGTTTCTTCTGCTCAGTCTTTTTCGAACAGGACTGAGCCCAGCTCAGTCGGATGGTCCATCAGGACCAGCTCCTTTTTCTTTTTCCGGTAGAACAGCAGAAGGAGCGTGATCAGGAAATCTCCTCCTCCGCCAAGCATCAGGACCAGGGACAGCGCCAGCAAAAGCAGGCTGCCGGTCATGACCGCGATCCATCCCTGGATAAAGCCGAGAACGATGGTCGGCATCAGGCTTCCGGCAATGTACTGCCGGCGAAGAAGCGGCGATCCGCAGTAGCAGTAGGGCGTCATGTATTCACGGATCAGCCCGAACTCGATCGCGGAGAAGCCGTCCTTATTCAGCAATCCCCAGACAAGACCGTGAATGCCCTCGTGGAGAGCGACCTCTGCCATCGTCAGAAAGATGAACAGCCCCAGAAACAGAAGATAGGTCGAAAGGGACGGCTTTTCCCCCAGCCCGTTTCGCCTCAGGTACGGAATGGCGATGACCAGCATGAAGGGAAGCATGACCAGGACGGACAGGACATTCGCTTTGACGATGCCCATGGTAAGTTCCGTTCTCTCATACCCTTCCTTCTCCAGTTCCTCTGCTTTTTTCTCAAATCGTTCCGTTCGTCTGATCTCTGCCTGGGTCAGCTTCCGTTCCTTCTCCATCGTTTTTCTCCTGTCGCTTATCGAAATGCTCCGTATCAGGGTTCATCCGTCCTGACAAAGAGGATATCTTCCTGTGCGTAATCCGGTGCATGGAAGATCAGCCTCACATCATCAGGAGCTTCGGACTGCGGGTCAAAAGCGATGAGGCCGGTTCCGGCGCCTTCTTCAGGTCCGGACGCCTCCTCCGTCTCCGGCTCGGATCCGTCTGTGATCTGCGCGGCATGGACCCCGCCGTTCCGGTACAGGAAGGCGTCGGCGATCACATCAAATTCGGCCGTGAAGGTATACAGCTCCGTGATGCCGTCTCTGCCGCTTCCGTCGGAAACGACGCCGTCAAACCCGCCTGCGGGCAAAAGCATCGTGCCGGCTGCAAGAGCCGCACTTTTCATCATCATAGAAAAAATGGAGGGCCCTGTCAATTCCATCTGCGCCCCCGGCGCTGCCCTCATCATCAGGGGCGCTGCATGATCAGGCTGACGGTCTGCTCCTGCTGCTCTTCCGCAGAAATGGCCGGTTCCCCGTCCCCCTTCTGCGCGCCGTAATTGCCGAACTGCGCGTGGTTTCCGCCCTCTATCACGTATTTCCCGCTGCCTGCCGGCAGATATGCATCGCCCTTCTCCAGGTTCTTTCTGTTCAGTACGCCGTCCTCCGAGCCGTAGATGGTTGCCGCTTCAAGGCTGTCATCCAGCTGCTTTGTCGGATAGGCGGCCAGCAGAACGACGCCGGTCAGTTTTTCCTGGTGATCTGCGGCATAGTTTGCAGCCATTGCGCCGCCGAGAGAATGACCGCCGATATACCAGTGGTCGTAATCGTACCGGGTCATCAGGCTGCCGGCCTTGTCTTTTCCGAAAATCGCCAGGCGGAAAGGCATTTTGACCAGGCAGACGTCCATCCCTTCCCCGGCGAGCCGGTGCAGCAGCGGCGCGTATGCTGTCTCCTCGACCTTTGCCCCCGGGTAAAAGATGAGCGCGTCGCTCTGCGCAGGGCCGTCAAAGAACCATCCGTAGTCTGTCTGCGTTACCGAGACAGTCTCATCCGTTTCCAGTGCGGCAAGTGCCGTCTCATCTGCGTGATAATACCTTCCCGTATAAAGGAAAAAGGCTGCGGCAAAAAGGAAGATCACAGCTGCGGCAATGATCAGTGCCCTGCGGGCGTTCCTTCTTTTCTTCTCTTTTTCTGTGCTCATGGATTCGCCTCATCCTTATTCCGTCTCGTACAGATACGCGATCTCCCGGCTGATCCCGGAAAAATCGACCTCCAGCTCCCCGTCCCAAATGCCGACGGGTACCTTGTCGTCAAATCCGTAGACCGCGGGGAAGCAGTCCTTCGTAAAATCGTTCACCATGACCTGCCGGCTGTCCGGGTCAATCACCCAGTATTCCCGCACGCCGGCGTTCTCATATTTGGCGGTCTTGATCTGCAGGTCCTTTTTCCTCGTGGAGGGGGAGAGCACCTCGATCACCAGATCAGGCGCTCCGAAACAACACCGCATGCGGATCTTCTTCCGATCGCACACGACGAGCAGATCCGGCTGCACCATTGTGCGGTCGTCCTCATCGAGCTGCACGTCGCAGGGTGGCAGAAAGACCTTGCAGGAACCTTTCCGGCTGCGCACGAAGGTGGAAAACGCCATATGCAGTTCGCCGATGATCGCCTGATGGCGGTATGTCGGCGCGGACATGTCGTAGAAGACACCGTCGATCAGCTCCACCCGCCGCTCATCCGGAAGCGCATAGTAATCCTCCAGCGTGTACTCCCCCTGCTGCTTTTCCCGGTATGCCGCAGTAGTTTCGGCAGCCACGCTCTCCTGCGGGGCGGCCTGCGGATATGCAGCCCCTGTTTCTTTTTTGCCCAGCACCTTCTCCAGTTTGCGAAGCGTCTCATATCTGGGCGCTGCGGTCGAACCGCCCAGGACCTTCTGTACCGTGCTCAGCGGCACGCCGGAGAGGGCCGCCACCTGCTCGTTGGAGTACCCGAGTTCCCGTTTTCTTTCCCTCATCTCCTGCAGAGTCATTGACAAGTGCCTCCTTCCTGATGAAACCTGATGATATCCAAATGTTAATCCACTATCCAGCCGTTGTCAATCCATTAATATACCATATTCATTCCGCTCTTTATTATGCAAATCTTCATAAAAAAGCAACAAAACGTTGCTTTCTCTTCGCGGTCAGGTCGGATACAATGAGGGAAATAATGGCAGCGACCGCTGCCTGGAAATGGAGGTCAGTCTGAATGAGAAAACTATCTGTGTGCCTGTTGTCTGCGGCGCTGCTGTGCGCCCTGTCCCTGCCTGTCTTCGGGGCCGGCATCGAAAACGAAAGCACTGCGGCGGATCCCGCCCGCGCGACGGTCACCGTCTCCGCGTCCAGTTCCGTCATGGTGACGCCGGATAAGGCGACCGTCTCCTTCGGCGTGACGACGCAGGAAGAGACCGCCGCTGCCGCCCAGAGCAAGAACAGCGAGGCGGTGAACAAGGTGATCGAAGCGCTGACTGCTCGCGGCGTTGAGGAAAAAAGCATCCGCACCGAGGGCTACAGCATGTACCCCGATTATGACTATTCCGAAAGCGGGGACCAGAAGATCATCGGTTACACCGTCCGCACCTCCCTGTGCATTGAAGATCAGGAGATCGGGCAGCTCGGCGAGCTGTTCGCGGACTGCGTCGCCGCGGGCATCAACAGTGTGGACAATGTGTCCTTCCTCTGCAGCAGTTACGACGAGGCCTACGAGCAGGCGCTGACGGACGCGGTCGCCGCTGCCCGCAGCAAGGCGCTTGTCCTTGCCGGCGCCGAGGGGCGCGAGCTGGGAGAAGCGGTCTCGATCACCGAGGGCATGCAGGATACCTGGGCCCGGTATGACAAATCCTCTGCCATGAGCTTTGCCGTGGAAGAGAGCATGGACGAGGCCATCCCCTCCTTCCAGCCGGGCGAATCCGAGATCAGCGCCAGCGTGACGATCTCCTACCTGCTGGGGGAATAAGCGGACAGACCGGAAGAAACGAGCAGAGGAGCGCTTTTCAGCGCTCCTCCACCAGCATGCCCGTCAGCGGCGGCACGCCGAACCGTTTCGTAAAATACTCGCATTTGCACAGGAATGAGAAAAACAGATGTCTTCCCGTTCCGCTCAGCGATTCATAGTTGCCCTGGCCCTTGGCGAGAATCACATCCGCCTCGTCCAGGGCTTCTTTCGCTTCTTCGGTCATCATGGCGTACACCGTCCCGGCGACCGGGACGCCGCTCTCCACTACCCGGGCGGTCTTCTCCAGGCCGATATAGGCGGCGTCATCCATTGTCGCGTCGTTAAGCACCTCGCCGCCCCTGACCAGCACCGTCAGCTTAAGCGCAGGGAAGCGCAGATGCATCTGCTCCAGGAACAGCCTGTCCAGCACGATCTCCCCGCAGTTGTCCGCGGCAAGCAGAAAGGCTTTTCCCTCCGCGCAGGCGCCAAGGAAGCTTTCATAGACCGGGATCTCCTCCGGCCGCAGGCAGGAATCAGTAAAGAGGCCGAGGAAGGTCTCTTCATCGACGTCGCGCAGCGCGCCAAAGTCGATATAGTTGCCGGTCCGGGCAAAGGCCAGCGCCGTCATAAGCGGATCCGCGGATGCCTCTATCCGGCTCCTCAGGCTCTTCTCCATGCCGAGCGCCAGGTCATTAAAGCGCCGTTTCGTCTCCGCATAGCTGACCGTTTTCCCGAACATCTCGCGGTAAACGCCGACGAACTTCCAGAGCAGGGTCGGTGAGCTGTCCTCCTCATCGCGCCCGTCAAGGATCTCCCTGATCCGCGCGAGATAGCGCTCATCCGAAACCTTTTCCCTCTGCTTGTCATACATGCACTTTACGCAGCCTTCACCGATCCGCATGCTGTCTCCTCTCTGTCTGTCCGGGCTTTCCCGCCCTGTGCGCCTTGATCCGTTCTTTCCGGTCGCTGTTCAGTATAGCATTCAGTATAGCATACTTCCCTTTGTTGTAAAAAAATCATGCGTCTCCTATAATACATATATCGTAAGTATTTTGGGATAAAAACTATACGGGAGGAATGCGGCAATGGAACAGGGTCTGCGGATGATTCTGAATAATTTTGTCCGATTTTCCATGATCGGCTTTCTTCTGATTGGTGCCGGTCTTATTCTTTCTGCGCGGGGCAGAGAAAAAGACAAGGGCGGGGAAGAGACCGACATCCCTTCCGGAGAAAATGCGGCTGAAAAAAGACCCGAAGCAGACCGGGTCCTGATCTTCATCGGCATTGTCTGGATTCTCTGTTCCGGAGCCGCCGCGGCGGGCACTGCCGCCTTTGCCCCTGACAGCATGCCCGCGCCCGTGCTTTCCGGCGGATCATCTTCCGGCGGTACTTTTTCCGGCGGTACTTCTTCCGGCAGTTCTTCCCAAAAGAAAGAATACACCGACGCCTCCGGCCTGTACACCTATACCCTGGACGACCAGTCGATCTTCGCGACCATCCGGTCCTACCTGGGAAGTGAAACGCGCATTGTCATCCCGAACACGCTGGACGGCCATATCGTGACCGGTATCTCGATCGGCGCGTTCAACACCGTCTGGGGCGCGTCATCGCTCACGGTTCCGGGGACCATCCGGAATATCCCGCCCGCCTGTTTTCTCGGCTGCTTCAATCTGAAGACGCTGATCATCGGGGAAGGGGTCTCCTCCATCAGCATGAAGGCATTCGCTCTTTGTGACAAGCTGGAAAGGGTCTCTCTCCCGGAGAGCCTTGCCCGCATTGATGATGACGTCTTTCCCGAGGACTGCGCCGCCGTCTTCACCGTTCCTGCAGGCTCTGAGGCAGAGAGCTGGTGCCTGTCGCACGGCTTTACCGTCGGCTGAGCGGTACCGGTTCCCCGTCCTTCCAGACCTGAAGCACGTTCAGGTCTCTGCCGAGCATAACCAGATCGGCGCGCCGGCCGGGCGCAAGGCTTCCGCACCTGTCCCCGGCGCCGATCGCCTGCGCGGGATTGTACGAGGCGCAGCGCACAGCCGTCTCCAGGGGAATGCCCATCTTCTTTACGACAGTCTGCAGGCAGCCCATCAGGGAGGTCACGCTCCCCGCAAGGGCGCCGCCCTCAGCAAGGACTGCCCTTGTCCCGTTCACGATGACCTTCTGCCCGCCCAGCAGCATCTCCCCATCGCCCATTCCGGCGGCGCGCAGGGAATCGCTGATCAGCACGATCCGCTCTTCCCCGAGCAAGGCAAACGCCGCACGCACGGCGGCCGGATGCACGTGGTTCCCGTCACAGATCAGCTCCGCCGTCACATACGGGCTGTCCATCACCGCGCCGATGACGCCGGGCGCCCGGTGCGTCATCTCGGGCATCGCGTTGAACAGGTGCACCGCATGGGAGGCGCCTGCCGCGAATGCCTGCATTGCGGTCACGTAGTCCGCGTTCGTGTGGGCCAGCGAGACCTTCACCACATCCTTCACTTCCCCGATGTACGCCGCAAAGTCCGGGTTTTCCTCCGGGGCGAGCCCCACGATCTTTACGAGGCCTTCCGAGGCTTCCGCGAATTCCCGGCACAGCGCCGCGCTGCAGGGGCGGATATAGGCTTCGTTCTGGGCGCCCTTCTTTGCGCGGCTGATGAAGGGGCCTTCCATGTTGATGCCGACAAGATCCGCAAACGCGCGCGGATACGCTCCGGCCGGGCTCCCGTTTTCTCTCCGGGCCTTTTGCCGCCGCGCAAACTTCGCGCCCTCCCCTAAGATCCGCAGCAGTTCCTCCTCCGGCAATGTCAGGGTGGCCGGGCAGATGCTGGTCACGCCCTGGGCGGCTTCCCAGGCCGCGATCGTTTCGATCGCTTCCTGCGTACCATCACAAAAATCCATTCCCATGCAGCCATGGAAATGGATGTCCACAAGTCCCGGGATGAGATATGGCAGCTTCTCCTGCTCTTCCGGAGAAACTGCCTCCTCCCGTATCTCTCTGATCATTCCGTTTTCGATGAATACCGTGCCCGGGCGGAAACGAAAATCCTGCCCGTAGACCAGTCCTTTCAGCGCGCGCGTCATCTGTCCCCTCCCTGATTCCGGTATTCCTTCGGCGAACAGCCCACATAGCTCTTGAAGATCCGGGAAAAATGCGCGACATCCAGAAAGCCGACCGCGTCGGACACTTCCTGCACCTTGGCGCCGCCTCCGGCAAGAAGCTCCTTGGCCCGGTCTATCCGGATCCGGTTGATGATCTCGAAAAAGCCTCTGCCGGTATAGCGGTTGAGCAGCTTGCTCAGATGCCAGCTGCTGACATAGCAGTGCTCCGCCACATCGCCCAGCGTGAGCTTTTCCGTATAGTGCTCCAGGATATAGACCAGGGCAGCCTTGAGCACGTAGTGGTTCGCCTCCGAATCCCGTATCCTGCTCTCCGGCTTTCCTGGGGCCTGTCCGCTGCCCTCTGCCGCCTCATCCGTCTCCGGGCGCCCGGCGATAAAGGTCTCGTACAGATACCGGTCAGCACTCTCCTGCATGTTCCAGAGATTATCGATGATCTGCGCGCCCATGTTCCCGCTGCGCCGCAGATTTTCCGTCATCGCCGTGATGGCTTCCTCGATCTCATCCATCCGGGAGGGCTTGAGCAGGAACCTTGTGACCCCCAGCTTGATCGCCCGCTGCGCGTACTCAAAGTTCCGGTACCCTGTCAGCAGGGTGACCTCCATCCCGGGATGCTCGGATTTGACGGCCGCGACCATGGCAAGCCCGTCCATGTTGTTCATGGAGATATCCGAGATCAGGATATCCGGGGAGAGCTCCCGCACTTTTTCCAGGCCCTCCAGCCCATTGGCCGCGGTTCCAACCACCTCGCAGTTGAACGCCGCCCAGCGGACGCTCTTTTTCAATCCTTCGCAAATGATCGGTTCGTCATCGACGATCAGCACCCTGTACATCTTTCCTCCCCCGATATCCTTTATGTCTGTCAGTATACCATTTTTCTTCCCCGCCGTCAGCCTTTGACCGCGCCCACCGTCATGCCCTTGATGATGTACTTGTTCAGGACGATATAGACGGCCAGGACCGGAACGACGATCAGCATGACCGAGGCGAACAGCGCGCCGTAATTGACCCCCTCCTTGGAGGCGATATTGTTGAGCAGGATGGTGATCGCCCAGTTTTCTTTGGTGCGCAGGAAGAACATCTGCGTAAACAAGTCGTTGTAGCTCCACAGGAAGCTGAAGATCCCGACCGTCACCATGGAGGGCTTGCACAGCGGAAACACGATCCGGAAATAATTCTGGAACATGCTGCAGCCTTCCAGGAAGGCCGCCTCCTCCAGCTCGACGGGGAGCGTGCGGATGTAGCTCATCAGGACGATGATCGCGAAGGACATGTTCCCGGCGATCTGCGGAAGGATGACCGAGAGAAGGTTCTTCCACACATAGGGGCTGTTCACGATCCCCCACTTCGCCTGCATCCGCAGGACCGGGATGATCGTGGAGTAGATGGGGAACATCATGCCCGCGTAGAGCAGGGTCCGCAGCAGGCCCTTGCCCCGGAACTGGTACCGGCAGAGGATGTAGGCCGCCATGCCGGCCAGCAGGATGACCGCCGCCGCCACCGTCCCCGAGATGATCAGGCTGTTGCGGTAGGCGCGCAGGATATCATAGTTCGCGAAGATGCTCCGGTAGTTGTCCAGGGAGAAGGCATTGCCCAGGGGGAGGGCAAAGGAATTCTGGTAGATCATCTTCTTGTCCTTGAAGGAATTCATCAGGGACCAGACCAGCGGAAAAATGGTGGTAAGCGCCCACAGCCCGAGAAAAAGATAGATGAGGACAAGGGCGGGCGTAAATTTTTTCTTCATCTGCCTTCCCTCCTTATACCTGATAGTCATCATTCTGCCGGAAGATCCGGTTGACGACGGCGGAAAGGATCACGCCGATGATGACGATGACCACGGCGATGGCCGAGGCGTAGTCGACGTCCGAGTAGACCTTGGAATACATGTAGGTGCCGGTCAGCCAGGTGTTCGACATCCCGTTGACGAACATCGTCCAGGGCAGATCAAAGACCTTGAGGGCGCCGGTCACGGCGAGGATGACGCAGGTACCGATGCTGTTGCGCAGCAGCGGCAGGGTGATGAAGCGCACCTGCTGCCATCTGTCCGCACCGTCGATGGTGGCCGCCTCGTACAGGTCCGCGGGGATCCCGGCCAGACCGGTCAGCAGGATGACGAAGTAAAAGCCGACATACTGCCAGATGACGGGCATCAGCATGGTGAACATGGCGTGCTTCGACTTCCAGTCGATCAGCTGGTTCGACGCCTTGTCGAGGTATCCCGTAAAC
>ODAI013152150.1_pt1 | contig 11381 bp, 7 predicted proteins | sample 1539321 | NCBI WGS metagenome assembly ODAI01 (sample SAMN02144231, study PRJEB22623) | gut metagenome | biome: sheep rumen | host: Ovis aries | place: New Zealand
CCACCTCACGGATGATGTGCATTCTGACTAGATAGAATGGTTATGGTATTTACAGGAAAAGAAAATATTCGTGAAGTAATCGCATTCCCTAAAAATCAGAAATATCGTGATCCAATGTTCTGATCTCCATCAGAGATTGATGATCAACTATTAAATGATTTAGGATTACAAATGGTTAAGAAACCTGAATAATGACAAAAAAGAAACGAATAATTCTGATTATAATCTGAGTTTTGATTTGATTATGAATCGCAGCATTTTTGTATCGAGATAAAGTTCATTGCAGGAATATCCAGAGGCGTTGCATAATGTATGATTTATCAGAAATTGAAAATGTAGAATATTTAGAGTTTTACCGCTCTCTAAATGAAAAATGTGCAGGTAGATGCTGAACAGCGAAATTTGAACTAAGACGAAAAAAGGCATTATGTAGATTTAAATACAAAAGACATGTAGAAGCTTCCAAAGATAGGGTATATTTCAAACCTGATACATACAATCCATGTCCAGAATTATACACAATTCCAGAGCTGAATGCTTGGCTTAGAGGGGAGGAATAACTAATCTTGTGCCCCTTTACTGAAAGGGGTTGTTTGCTCCCCTTTACGAAAGGGTATACGGCGAAGCCGAGGGGATTTTTAGTGACTGGGGATTTTTTCATTCCTTTTTTTTGTTCCCCCTTTTTAAAGGGGGATACGGCGAAGCCGAGAGGGATTTAAACCCCTTTGTCGCAAGCGACATTTCCCCTTGAAAGGGGCAAACCTTTATCAGATAAAAATCCTCCGGCTCTACGAGCCACCTCCTTTTAAAAAGGAGGACATTGTTTTTTTTTGTCATTCTGAGCGATAGCGAAGAATCTTGTGTGTTCCTTATTTATCACCTAAGATCCATTTCACCCAGCTTAGCTGGGCAGGTATTCGTTCAGGATGACATCGTTCATGATAATATTTTCTTGACTTTCGGGAGCAATATTCTACAATTAAATTGTTAAGGCATTTTTATTTTCTATATAGTTTATAGGAATGTTATTATTAATGTTAGGATTACTACTATTCTGAGCCATTACATGAATCAATCTCTTGTGATGATTATTCAGAATTTTGTTATTCTTTCTTTTATTATCAGTTATCTGGTTTGTGATCAAGAGTGGATTCTATATATTATTATTTTTCGCAGTCCTATACTTTGGAATCAAATGAATATCATACCTCAGAAATTACATAAAATGAAATGATAAATCTGAATACAAAAGTAGGAGAGTGGAGTTTGAGGATTCAGACTTTGTAGAAGTGGTAGAATAGAATTTAAAAATCATAAAATAAAAAGCTGTCCGAAAGGGTAGCTTTTTTTGTTGTTTTTTATGAAAATATTAATATAAGGTAATTGCGACACTTTAAAATAACTAGAAAATCCTGTTTTTACTGAAACGGACGATTTGCATTTTGCACTAAATCGTCCGTAAAAAGAGGTTCTAGTTAAGGTGTCGCAACCTGCGAAGTGTAAGTCGTCCGTTTTTAATGATTTACATGGAGAAGGTTATTTACACCTTTTCTTTTTTCTTTTATGCTAAACAAAAATTCACTTAAAGAACTTCTTTCCTTACTTACATTTTCAGAAAATTGAAGAATATGGGAAAAAATGGTTAATTGAAATAAGTTTTTTGTTGACTTTGATAAGTGAATTTTATGATATCCGAAATGAGTGATTATAAACGATAAAACAACAAGTAATTTTGATAAACCAGAAAATTTTGTGGTTTTTGAATGTGTTCATCGTTTGGTAGAAAAATGATATCGTCCAGATCATATAGAATTAGAAAAGAAATGGACTTTATGACACGATGCAAAATGATGAAAAGCAGATATTTGTGTAAAAGATGAAAAAGAAAACATGCTTTTGATTATAGAATGTAAAACTGCATGAAAAGAATATAATAAAGCATGGAAAGATACTAATAATGATTGATGACAAGTATTTTCTTATTGGCAACAAGAAAGATGAACAAAGTGGCTTTCATTGTATTGTTCTGATATAGAAGATTGAGAGCTTATTTACACAAATGATATTATAAATTGTAGCGATGATGCTAACGTATTATTGGTAGCTAAAAAAGATGATTCTATACTTCTTTATAAAAATGCGAAAACAGCTGAAGAATTGTTTAATGTTTGGGATGAAACATATTGAAAACAATCGTTTAAATGATTGATTTTTTGAGAAGATACACAAGCATATAAAATATGAGTAAAACCATTGCGTAAAAAAGATTTAAGAGATTTTAAGCCAGAAGATAAAATAGTAAATAGATTTGAAGAAATATTACGCCATAATAATGTTTCAGATAAAGAGAATGCTTTTAATCGTTTAATTGCTCTTTTTATTTGAAAACTTTACGATGAAATTACTAAATGAAATAATGATGAAGTAGAATTTCAATACAAAGTTTGAACTGATACTTATGAAACATTACAAGATAGATTACAACGTCTTCATCGTGATTGAATGAGAGATTTTATGGAAGAAGAAATTTCATATATTGAGAATGATTATGCTGAAAAATTATTTGCTAATAAATTAGATTGAAAACAACGTAAAGCAGCAATTGAAGATTTACAAAATACAATTCGTATTTTGAAATTTTATTCAAATAATGATTTTTCATTTAAGGATGTTCATAATGAAGAATTATTCTTACAAAACTGAAAAATATTAGTTGAAATGGTGCAACTTTTTGAACAATACCGTATTGTTTATCCATGAAAACAACAATTTCTATGAGATTTATTTGAACAATTGTTAAATAAAGGTTTTAAGCAAAACGAATGACAATTTTTTACTCCGACACCTATAACTCGTTACATTTGGGATTGTTTACCATTAGAAAAAATAGTTTTAAAGGAATGAAAATTTAACTTGCCAAAAGTTGTAGATTATGCTTGTTGAGCAGGACATTTTTTGACGGAAGCTGTTGAATCAATAAACGAATATTTCAAATCACAATGAAATGAAGAATTGATAAAAGAAAATAATTGGGTTAGAGAATCAATATTTTGAGTTGAAAAAGATTATCGTCTTGCGAGAGTAGCCAAAGTTTCTCTATATATGAACTGAGCAGGAAAGTGAAATATTATTTTTTGAGATTGACTTGAACAATATAAAGAAAAATGAATTGAAAATTGAACTTTTGATATTCTTGTTGCAAATCCTCCGTATTCAGTAAGTTCTTTTAAACAACATTTGAAACTAAAAAATAATGAGTTGGAAATCTTAAATTCAATTTCTAATGATTGATGAGAAATAGAAACAGCCTTTATTGAAAGAGTTGCTCAATTGTTAAAACCAAAGTGAATTGCTGCTGTTATTTTGCCGTCTTCAATATTATCAAATGGAAGTGAAAGTTATATAAATGCACGTAAAATATTATTAAAAAATTTTTATATTCGTGCGATTACCCAATTTTGAAGTAAAACATTTTGAGCAACATGAACAAATACCGTTGTTTTGTTCCTTGAAAAATATGATGAACCACCTAAACACTATAAAATTATAGAAGATACCGTTGATTCAATATTTGAATGAAATGAAGAGTGATGGGAAGATAAAGAAATTTTTTCACAATACTTAGATAAAATTTGAGTATCACTAGATGATTATAAAAATTTTATAGCCGAAAAAAGTAGTATTGAAGATTTATGAAAAAGAGAATATTTTGCAGAATATGTTAACGAATTTTCGTCAAAGAAAGAATCACAAAAGAATGATAAAAAAACTGCTTTCTACAAAAAATATAAAGGATTAGAAAGGGAAAAAATGTATTACTTTTCATTGGTATATAATCAAAATACTTTAATTATTTCATCGCCTAGTGACAATAACGAACAGAAGATTTTTCTTTGATATGATTGGAGTAATCGTAAATGATCGGAATGAATTCAAATAACAAATCCTGGGTGAAAATTATATAATGATTATGACCGTTATGCTTATGATACTCTAGCCTCAGCGGTACGTAAAGCTTTTGATGATAGACAAATAGAATTGGAGAATGTGGTTAAATATTATAAATATTCTCCATTGAAAGATATGTTAGATTTCTCTAGAACTTATTTTGATGCTTCTATAAAAACAAACGTTGTAAAAAGAATTGAATTTCAAAGCAAGTATCCTTTAGTTAATCTTTGAGCTCTAGCTAAAATATCATCATGAAATTCTGCTCCTCAGTGAGAACATTTATTTGAATGAGGAAAATATAACTTCTTTAGAGTTTCGGATGTTGCAAAATATCATTTAACAAAAAGTTTAACTGAATCAACAACATTGTTAAATGATGATTGAATTAAATGATTAAAAAAATTTCCAAAATGAACGATTCTTGTGCCAAAATCTTGAGCTTCGACATATCTAGATCATAGAGCAATTATGGGAGTTGATTGATATGTCGTTTCTCATTTAGCAACTATTAACGTTGAATCTAAAGATATATTAACAGAATATCTTTATGAGATATTTGTTAATATCAAAGCTAAAGATTTAAAACCAGATTCATGATATCCGTCTTTAAATGAGGCAGATTTTAGTAGTATAAAAATTCCATTACCCCCATTAGATATTCAGAAAAAAGTAATAGAAGAATGTTCTAAGATTGATGAAGAATATAGTACAAGTAGAATGACAATTGAAGAATATAAAAAGAAAATAAGTGATATATTTACAAAGCTTGAAATTGTCAAGGGGGGGGGAAGATTAGTTAAACTTAGGGATATATGTGAAAAACCAATGTATTGAGCAAATGTTGCAGCAAAAGATTGAGATAAAAGAAATGATTATAGGTATATTCGCATAACCGATATTGATGATGATTGATACTTAAATGACGATTGGAAAACTGCAGAATCAATTGATGAAAAATATATTCTCAAAAATTGAGATCTCCTTTTTGCAAGGAGTTGAGCTACTGCATGAAAAACATTCCTATATACAGATAAAATTTGAAAAGCAATATATGCATGATATTTGATAAGATTTAAACCTATTGAGTCAGAAGTTTTACCAAAATATTTATTTTTATACACACATACAAAAGAATATTTGAGATGGGTAGAAAGAACAAGAGGTGGGACTGCTCAACCAAATATTAATGCTGAACAATTTTGATCTTTGGAAATTCCATTGCCCCCTATTAACATACAAAAAAATATTATTAAGGAAGTAGAGAATTATGAAAAGGAGATAGAAAAAGCTAAGCAAATTATGAATTCATGTTTTTCTCGTAAGCAAGCAGTTTTAGATAAATATTTGAAGTAATTATTCATACTTTTTAACATAATCAAAATATTTTACTTCATTAACATCTGTATTTCACCATCAAACAGGTTGAATTAAAAGTCATTTTTTGTTATTACCTATCCTATCTATATCGCAAATTACATTTTGACACCATTTACATATAAATTCATTTAATGTATGAATAAAATTTCATTTTTTTTCTTGTTTCTTCCAATTTTTATAAAGTTTTTCAGATTCCTTATCTCAATTTCTATAAGAATAAATTAAATATCAATTATGATTTTTATCTGTGTAAATGTTTAGAATAGATTTATCAGTTTTAGTCTTATAATTTTTATATATGTGTGATTCAACAGCTGAAGATAGAAATAAAGGTTCAATTTTTCATAAATTAAATAATTTGTGAGTTAATCCATCCCAATTTTTATTTTTAACTCAGTTTTCTAAGTATTTCATAAAATCATACCATCATTGTAAAGTTTGACGACTTACATTCATGTCGGCAATTTCATTAAATACGGAATGCCGTCATTTACGAATTAAAAAATGACAGAAAAAAGTATAGGCTATTTTTTGTAAATCTAGTTTTTCTCTGTAAATTTTTGCTACGGCTCTATATCATAATAGATTTAATTGGTAATTATTTGATAAATCAAACGATTCATCAATTTCACGAAATAATGAAGTATCATGTTCGAAGCACCGTCATAAAAAACAGCTAGCATCGTTGATAGGTGTTGGTACTAATAAGACATCTCCATGAGGATTAAGAATAGGGGTACATACATAATCCGAAGGAAAAACTTTTTTCATTCGATTCCTGCTAATTGTATGAGATTGAATGGCTTTCTTATCGCAAATAATACAATTTTTATCCAAATCCTTTAAGATCTTAGCAAATTTTAGTGGTATAATCCCACGATAATTTTTTGGATTTGTCTTTTTAAGCTCATCATATGAAATTCGTGGTTCATGAATTTTTTTAGAACAACAATCTTTATATAAATTACCGCTTCAGCAGTAGCATAAACTTGTATCTGTTACTTCAAATAGATTTATAAGTTGATAATTTAAGATTCACATTAATATAATAAATTTAAAAATTATTTTTGTTTTCTACTTCATATTCCATATTAGTAAGTTCTGATTTTAATATATCATCATTCAAAACGGTTATCAAATTATTGGCATCTTTTTTTGTTGTAATTAAAAACTTTGTTCATTCATCATTTGTTTTAACTTTTAACTTGGGCTTATTTAATATAAATTCTTTTATTTTATCAAATGATACTGTAAAAATAGGTGAATCGTCTTTTATCTTCAAAATTTTATTTCTTAATCTCTTATCTTCATCTATAAATCATTCTAAAATATCAAAATTATCTATATATCATAGATTATTTATTTTTTCTAATCTTTTATGTGCTTTATTGTCTAACTCTTTTGTATATCCATAGTTTTTTTCTAATTTTGAAAAGTCTAGACACAAAGTTTTTCCTTTATAGCGAATCAAAAAAATATTTTCTCAGAATTGTATAATTTTTTCCAAATTTACTTTTTCAAATTGATCATTTAAATACCTCAATAAAAATCTATCACGTGAAATATTATTCATTGGATAATGAGGTATAAAGATATCAAATTCATCATTATAATTTCCAGCTCTTAAGATAATTCATTCTATTTTATCATTACTTGTTGCTAAATAACTTTCATTTTCAGTAATGTTTATTTGAGTTAAAAACATTAAATCATTGTTCAATTGCTCATCATTGAAATAATATAAACTATGGGAGCTATCATTAAATTCATCAATGTTTTTTATAATTCATTCAGATTCTAATGGAGTTAATTTTAATTTTGTAGAATTTAAATATTTATTGTGTAATGAAGTTTGTGTATCTTCTGTTATGTTAACTTTCTTAACTTTTTTTGTTATATTTCCATTTGTATCTATTTCTTTCACAAGGAAAAAAAGTGTAGTAGTTGAATTCTCATTTCATTCAATATCTGCTATGAAGTTTAATAAATCTCTAATAGGAAACATCTTAATTTATTAAAAATAAAAACTATACGATAAAAATAACTTCTTCATCAATTATATATAATCACTTTTGTTCTTTATTTTTTAGTTCATTAATTTTTTTCTTAGTTAGTATTATTGCTTCATTCTCCGTTGTAGAATTTTTAATAGTTGCTGTAAATATATTCCATCAGAACAGTGATAATACAGGATTTGCATAGAATATATTTGATCTATAATACAAAATAAACATGAATGAAAGTATGAATACTAACTGTATAAAACTTTCTAAGTCTCATTCTATCGTTACTAATGGTATTATGTATGTTACAAAATATAGTATATGTTGGTCATTATTCGATTTAATCTCTGTAATTTTGAAAGGAACTTTTGTTCATTCTTTGGTATTTTTCCAATAAAAAAATCATATCAAAATTATTAACATATAAATTCCTAATATTACAGAACAACATATTAGATGCTTAATTATAAAACTATGATACTTTATAGATAAAAGTACTATAAGTGGTGATAGTGATATAAGAAATGAAAGACTTTTTAAGTAGAACTTTCTCATGAGATGACGTTATGCTAAAATGTCAATGTATTTTTACATATATACAAATAGAAATAAATTTCAAATAATTATTCAGTTGTGAAAAAAACTGACTCTTCACGAATTTCATTATTTAATTTAATAATAATTATGTTAAAACGTCATTTTTGTCACATATCTAAGGTTTTTTCGTAACACTATAATGTATCACTTTAAAATTAATTATCAAATAATCATGGAAGAAAAGAAAATTTTAGAGCATTATTGTGCCGAAGATCCAGATTTAGATGTTATTGAAGAAATCTGGGTTTATCCAGATTATATTCAATATAACGTAGAATGGGGATGATGACGAAAGAATTTATGAAAATTTGAATATAAAGTAGAATGAAAAAAGTTATTCGTAAAAGCTTTTGATTATAAATTCTATTTAGAAGATTATGATTGTAATCGAATCTGACCATTTCATTTAATTAAGGATTGAGAATTTAACGATGAAGAAGCTAATAGATTTACTCAATGGTGTGTAGATGATACTAAGAAGGAGATAGAAGAATTAAAAAAAGCTGGACACAATCCAGATAGTGATATATTAGAAGCTTTAGAATATGCTGATGATATTACGGACGAAGCTGAAGATTTAGCTGAGTGGCATGAATTTAAAACTCCTGATTCATATACTAGATATTCGAGTAATGCTAAAAAGTGGATTCTAGAAAAAATTAAAAATAAAGATTTCGACTAAGAAAAAACTGACTCTTTGAAGTCAGCTTTTTTAATCTCATTTATATAATAATATATTTTATCAAAAATAGATTTGGTAATAATTCAGATTTTCTTATATATAAAAAATAATTTTACCCCAAAACCACAAACCAAAAATGAAAATCGCTATCGTTACATGAGCTAGTTCAGGATTATGAAAAATCTTTGTAGATAACCTTATCAAAGAAAAAGATTTGGATCAAATCCGAGTCCTAGCTAGAAGTAAAGATAAATTAAATGAACTCAAAACTCAGTACTGAGATAAAATAGTTCCATATACGATAGATCTTTCAGTTCATGATGAGATTATCAAATTTTCCAAAAAGCTGACTGAAACTAAATGCACAATCAGATATCTAGTAAATAATGCCTGATATGGAAAATTCTGAGCGAGTGATGAAATTCCGCTTGAAGATTCTCTGAATATGATAGATCTGAATATCAAAGCCGTAGTGAGTATGTGCTATATCTGTACTCCTTTTATGCATAAATGAGACCATATTATCAATATCGCTTCTGTGGCTAGTTTTCAGCCTATCCCATATATGAATGATTATGCCGCCACCAAGGCATTTGTCAGAAGTTATTCCAGAGCATTAAATCAAGAACTTAAAAAAAGCTGAATCTCCGTCACGGCTGTCTGCCCAATCTGGATGAAAACTAATTTCATGAAGGTAGGGGATATCTGACTCAAAAAAGCTCCTACAGTTTACGAACCGACTGTTCCTCCAGAGAAAGTAGTCCAAAAAGCCATTTCAGATGCTAAAAAATGAAAAGATATTTCAGTTTATAGCTTGTATTCCAAATGAATGCATTTTCTTACTTGTATCCTCCCAGATAGCCGACTCATGAAAGCTCGACTTAAAATGCAAAAGTTGGATTAATTTTTCCTGTCATTCTGAATGAGCCCAGCTTCGCTTAGCTGGGTAAACTTTATCCAAGGAAATTTTTAGTAATTGAAGTGGTGCTTGCCCCTTTTGTGCTCCTTTGTTTGCCCCTTTTAAGGGGAAATCTCCGCAGGAGAAAGGGGTTGCTGGAGCTGCCGAAGGCTGAGGGGTTGGGAAATGCCCGTTAGGACAAAGGGGTTAAAATCCCTCTCGGCTATGCCGTATCCCCCTTTAAAAAGGGGGAACAAAAAATGAAAAAGAATAGTCGCTTCGTGACAGCTCCCCTAACAGGGAGCAAATTTCTCCCCTGTGAGGGGGAGTGCCCAAAGGGCGAGGGGGTTATTTACAGACTGCTATCGCTCAGAATGACATTTTTCTTTTTCCTGTCATTCAGGGTAGGAATAATTTTTTTTAATCAGTTATTTTCTTAGCTTTATTTTGTTAATTCTAAAGCCACTTTTTATTCACTCAAAAAAAAGTCCTCAAAAATTTGACAAATAATTTTTTCTGATTATAATTAATACCGTCATCAGGAAAGATAAGAGCTTCTTGATGGAACTGTAGAGATCTTTAATATAGTCTATGTAATGAGAATTGTACTTCATTTGCTTTAATTATCTTCGCTGAATGTGCAAATCATTCTATACTACTTATTAAGATTACAACTTAGTAAGTTAAATTCTCTCTCTAGCAATAGGGTAGAGGAGCGGTAATTGAGGTTGAAATTATCCTTGAGGCTCCCTCTTAAGACTAGGTCCTCTAGCTAATGATTCAAATTATCATTAGTTCAACGGATAATCGATTCTAGTTATCTATTAAGAGATTCTTATTATTAAGTGTTTCGTTTTAAAACAGTTTTAAGCATGGATATTACCTGTATCTGTCAACTTATTATCCTGTTATGTAATACTTAATACTCTTAGAGGCAAGGTCTAGAAAATATTGGATTAGACAATTCGGTTCTAGTATTGTAGGATATCAATTAATTAAATTCGTTTGAGCGAAGGTCTCAGACAGATAAAATATCCCACTCTTAATAGCAATATTAAGATAAAAGATATTAGGGTTTGCTGTCTCATGAAGTCTACTACTTTAGGTTTGCCTAAAGCATGAGATAAATAAGTGGTCAATAGCTGCTTATTCCTTCATAAGGCATCTACATAGACTTGGTTCCTTACGGGAAACTGAAGTGATACTTATCACTTCTTTTTTTTAATTTTGAAAAAAAACTGACTCAAAACAAAGTCAGCTTTTTAAACATAAATGCTATTCAGATAAGCTATTAGAATCATCATAAATCTCTTTCAAATCCAAGCTTTCCAAGTCTAAATCTTTACTATTTCACTCTTCATCTACCAAAGTTCACTGAGATTTTCCATCATGTATAGTTCATGAATATGAAAAATCCTTTCATTGTGTATTGGTTCCGCTCATCGTTATAGTTCATCCATTTTCTCCATCATTCCATTTACCATTTACATTGTATGAGGATTTTTCTCCATTTTTATTAGTGTTTGTGTAGTAGTGAAATACTCATTGAGAATCGGAATCTCAAGTTAATTCATCCAAAGATTCTGACCAATTATCCCAGGAATTTTTCTCCAGATTTTTTTCTTCTTTATAAAAATCTTTTTCCAAATCGTTGAACATATCTTCCATATGTCTTTCTCTATGCCTAAAATCAGCCATTGGATCGAAGAACATAGAATCATAATAAGGCCTGTGTGGAAATCTTTCTTCTATTGCTCTTTTATGGAACTGGTGATTTGCCAAAAGGTATCATCAAATTCCGCCAATGATGAGTAATAGAACACATAGAGCCACTCGTTTTAGCGTTGATGATTTCATTTGCGTTACAATAAGA
>ODAI010031094.1_pt1 | contig 11380 bp, 9 predicted proteins | sample 1539321 | NCBI WGS metagenome assembly ODAI01 (sample SAMN02144231, study PRJEB22623) | gut metagenome | biome: sheep rumen | host: Ovis aries | place: New Zealand
TGTATTCACTGCAGAATTCCCTGTCCTCAAAGATTTTGGTGTCCTTGAACCATTTCTCCTGAAGTGATACATCACCGGGATTTTCGATATTCAAAGACAGAAAGTCATAGAAGGTGGACAAGGTAAGCGTTTTACCGAAACATCCCGGTCTGGTGAAGAGCATTACGTCCGCTTTATTCTCCTTGAACACGGTTCTGATAAAAGGAGTTTTGTCCACGTAATAACAGTTGCTTTCAATTAATTCGTGAAATAATTCCGCTCCGTTCCCTATAGACTTCAACATTATGTTCCACCTCTGAATGAGATTATTCATCACAGCTGAAAAGTTTTTCTCCGGTCCGCTGCTCACAAAGTGATTGAAGCGCAGAAAGGCTCTATCACTGTCATTATCCCATAACCAGATTAATCGTCAACGTCAACATCTTTGTTTTGATAAGGCAAAGGCATAAACCATCTATCCAACACATCCGAAATGTCAATACTTAACTTTTTGATGAATTCATGATGTTGAATGAAAATAAAAAAATCAAATTTCACGATCATGAACAGTAATTATAACTCGTTACAAAAACATGCAAGTAATCAAATACCTGAACTTATATCAGTTCTGCTGCATCAATACTACCTGTCCGGTCCATTATCCTCCAGTTCCGACTCATTTCCCCCCGCCAGTTCAATCAGTGAGCTGAACATACGTCTTATCAGTTCAGGAATTCCCTTCGGACCGAGCCGATCTGCCTTCTCTATTATATTAATGGCAAGACCAGGTTTGGATCTGCGATGGATGGCTCTTTCAATAATTTTATTTTTTGAAACATTCTGGGCGAAACCGTAGCCGGATTCAATACGGTAAACTGATTCAAAACCGTTGCTGTAGAAGAAATGTTCGATATCCACATCGTCAAGCAGAGTTAAATGTTTCTTTACTGACTGATTCTTCTCAAGATGTGATCTGGCAATTTTAATATACTTCTGTCCGGCATCATCACCGTCAGCCATCAAATGCCAGTTAATCCCCATCTGTTTGGCAGTTTTAATAAGCGGGGATGCACCGCACTGTGCATATTCAATGATCCGGATCCCTTCAGCCTGAAGATTAATTCCCATAATTGCGGCAAGCTGCAGCATCAGCCAGATTTCAGTCTCACCCTCCACCAGCAGCCAGCAGCGGGCAAAAATGGACATAGGACGGGTAATTCTTACATGGAAGGTCAGACGACGCAGATCGTCAGCGGAAAAATTGTTTTCATTAAGCTGATAGGCTATCACCCGATCATCATCCATCTTAACCATGCGCCTGATTTGGGACAGCGGCAGACAGGAGAGTGTATCCCCTGAATTGGTTACGATAATTTTCTGGGCATTGAGTTTTTCCAGAATAGACATGAAAATCATCATGTAGGACGGATGAAGTCTGGACTCCAGATCTTCTAGCAGGAAAATCGGGAAACAGACCTTTGGCAGGTTGCGTTCACCCCTGGCGTCCATCAGCGCCTTCTGCAGCACAATCATAATAAACTTGCGGGTATTTGAATTGTTTCTGCCTTCCAGAATGCTCTGCAGCGAACCCAGACTCTCCAAGGATATCGGCCTTGAGGCAATATCGCGGGCAGTACGATATTTGTACAGTTTGGCATCCTTATATTCCGTCATGTAGGATGCGACAATATAGTTTAGTGCATCAAGTCCGCTGGAAATTGTTTCCTCCGAAATTCCTTCCGAACGATCCCCCTCACCCATCAGGTATTTCGCCAGCTCGGCAATTTTCTTCTCCCAGGCGTTGCGGTAGTATTTTTTTTCACTGTCAGAAAGCTCACCCTTGTTTCTGTTTCCCATACGTGCATCCTTCAGATGCAGCACAGGATTGAGTTTGACGAGACTGCGCAGATCCCGGAGGTTGCTGGATATGAAGTTTCCGAACTGGTCTGCAAAATAATGACTGGTACCGATCTGATCCCCAACCATCTTCGAATCGATATGATAGTAAAGCCTGAAAAAATCATCCTGTCCCTTGCGCCAGTAGCGGTTAAACTGCTGGAGAATGCGGGATCTTTTCACATGACCGAACTTGCGTTCACGGAACTCAAAGCATATATGGATCTCCCGGAAATCCGGCCGCAGTTCATCAATTCGGAAATCCTCAGGACTGAAACGGCAAGGTATTCTACTGCTGCCGAACACACGTTCCAACAGATTGTAGAGTGATGACTTGCCCCATCCGTTCTCACCTATAATAGCCGTGGTGGAATCCAGCCGGATATTCATATCCCTGATTCCGTGATATCCCTGAATGCTGATTCCGTTTAAAATCATAAGCCGTCCGCCTGCTGATTGTTATCAGTCTTCTGTGAACCTCCCAGTGCATTGTACAGTTCAGCTTCATAATTTAGCTGGGTCTGAACCTCCTTCAGGAGATTGAGAATGTAGCTGCGCAGCATGAGCTTGTTGTTAAGAAAATCATTGTAGGACATGGCGCCGCTGTTATACTTGACATCATAACTGCGGTCATTCTGCTGTGCCAGTTCAACTCTCTTTCTGGCATTGCTGAGTTTCTCATGTGAGCGATCCAGTTCCCCGGTAAGAAGTTTTACCTCCAAAAGCGCGGTACGAACCTTGGTTTCGTATTCCAGCACAGCCTTTTCATAATCCACTTTGGCAATATCACGATTAAGCGACAGAGTTGAGTAATTAAGGAAAGGAAGAGCAATAGAGCCGGCAATGGCGGTAACCGGATTGGTAAAGAACTCAAGCAGCTGATCCGAGGAGGTGCTTTCCCTGCCGGTCAGAGTAATCTTCGGGAAGAAATTAAGTCTGGTCACATCATAGCTTGCAAGAAGGGACTTCAGCTTGTATTCGGCAGCCTGCAGATCCGGACGGTTTTCCAGAATATCCGCTGGGATCCCCGGATTGATTGAAGGAATGCTGGTGTCTCTGAGGGTAATCTGGGACACATCGAGATCCTTCGGCATACTGTCAACCGAAAGCAGGATCATCAGCTGGTTCATGGTTTCCTGAATATTGTCGGTGAAAGTAATAATGTTGTTTTTCGATGACAGACTCTGCTCCACGGTACGGTTGTAGTCATAACGTGAAATTGCACCGGCATCATAACGTATTTTGATTTTTTCCAGAATCTTTTCATAATCCTTAAGATTCTGCTGTTCAAACGCCAGGGCATCATGGAAATAAGCCAGCTGCCAGTACAGTTTGGCAATATTCACCGCTATGGTGAGTTTTGCCGCCTTGAAATCCCACACTGACGCCTCATAGGCCATGCGATCCACATCCCGCTCCGCCTTCAGACGCCCGAACAGATCAAGTTCATAAGATATTCCGACAGACGCCGAACTGTTGGAACTGATTCGGCCGTGGCGGTTGTCCCAGTTTCTGCCGGACGACATGGACGCATTCGGGGTCGGAAGCAGATTAAGATCGGTCAGATCCGCCCTGAGAGCATAGCGTTGCAGTGTTGCCAGAGCGATTTTCAGCTGATTGGCATTATTGAGCGCATATTCAATCAGACCGCTTAGCAGCGGATCATTGAAATCACGCCACCATGAACTTTCCGCATCCCTGATCACCGACTGATACTGAACATCCTGTTCAAACTGTTCCGGAATATGAACATTGGTTGTTCTTTCGTAGTCGGAACGCAGAAATGAGCAGGAGCTGAGTGTACCTGCGACTGCCAGCGCCAGCGCAGCTGTTTTTAAAGAATTCATTTTCATAAAACTACTCTCTTGCCAGTGCATCGATCGGATCAAGTCTGGCGGCGTTCTTGGCCGGCAGATATCCGAACACAACCCCGATCAGTGTCGAACAGGTAACCGCGGCAACAATGGACAGCGGAGAAAAGACCATCGACATTGACTGGACAAACATCGAGAAAATAACGCTTACCCCGTAGGAACAGGCTATTCCCAGGAATCCTCCGATCAGGCAGACCAGGATGGCTTCGATCAGAAACTGCTGCAGAATATCCGACTTGCGGGCACCGACCGCCATACGGATACCGATTTCTTTGGTTCTTTCCGTCACCGAAACCAGCATGATATTCATAACACCGATACCTCCGACTATCAGCGAGATAACCGCAATACATGAAACCAGCAGAGTCATGGTTCCGGTGGTCTTCTGAATGGTCTTGAGAATGGTATCACTGCTGTTGGTGAAAATATCCTTGGCCCCGTGGCGGATGGAAAGGAAGTTCACGATCAGCTGTTCGGCAACAGCATTCGACCAGCCGTCCCTTACTTTGACTATGATCGAATTAAGATACCTTGAACCGGTAATGCGGGCAATGGCGGAGGTATACGGAATATAAACCTCCAGATTGTCCTGACCGCCGAAAGGGCTGTCCTGCTTTTCCAGTACCCCGATCACGACGCACGGAAGTTTACCCAGCAGAATCACTTTGCCGATCGGATTTTCATTAGGGAAGAATTTCTCCTTGGTATTCTGATCAAGCACGGCAACCTGGGCGATACTTTTCACGTGCTCCTCATCAAAGAACCGGCCGCTTTCAAGCTTGAGTCCCTTAACCTTGGCAAACTGTTCACTGACCCCGGTGATGCGGCCGGATGCCTCATAGGAATCGTAGTGGAAGGTTCCGCCCTGCTGAATGCTCGGCGAAACCCCGTCTACATACTCCTGGTGTTTGAGCGCATCAAGATCGTTGACCTTCAGGGTCTGGATCTTGTTGGCCCTCATATCACCCCAGTCCTTGCCGGGATAGATAGTAATAGTATTGGTACCGATGGAACTGATATCATTGGTTACCTTCTGACTGGCTCCGTTACCGAGGGCAACCACACTCACCACCGCCATGATACCGATGATGATACCGAGCATGGTAAGAAGCGTTCGCATTCTGTGGGTAACCATGGCGATCCAGGCCATTTTAAAAGCCTCTTTGAAGCGCATGAAAAGAGCACCGAAACTTTTGATCATATTCTGATCGAGCGGAGCAATGCTCTCCGGCTGACCATCCTGCAACTGTACCTGATCTTCCTTGGTCACGTCGGAAATTACATTACCGTCTCTGATTTCAATAACGCGGTTGGCATGGGCGGCAATAGAGGGATCATGGGTAACCAGAATAACCGTATGTCCTGCGGCGTTGAGTTCCTTGAGGATCCCCAGCACCTCTTTACCGCTTTTGGTATCAAGGGCACCGGTCGGTTCATCGGCAAGGATCACATGTCCGCCGTTCATCAGCGCCCTGGCGATTGACACACGCTGCTGCTGACCTCCTGAAAGCTGACTCGGCAGATGAGAGGTTTTGTCCCCGAGACCGAGACGTTCCAGCAGTTTCACCGCATTCTCTCTGCGCTCTGAATTCGAGGTTCCGGCATAGATGGCTGGGATCTCCACATTGGAGCTGGCATTGAGATGGGTCAGCAGATGATAGCGCTGGAATATAAAACCGAAATAATTACGCCTGAGAGCGGCAAGCTGATCCGAGGAGAGGGTACTGGTGGATACCCCGTCAATCTCGTAACTGCCCTCGGAAGCCTTGTCAAGACATCCCAGAATATTCATCAGGGTTGATTTACCGGAACCGGATGCACCGATAATGGCAACCAGTTCTCCCTGATAGATATCAAGATCGATGCCGTGCAGCACTTCGATTTTCTGTTCCCCCGAGGTATAAATTCTCTTTACACCGCGTAATGAAAGTAGAAGTTTTCTCATAGACGAGGAGGTCCTCTTCTTCTTGACTGATGATTTGCCAGTGCAGCATTTTCGGCCGATTCAACATCATCGCCGACCGTCAGCACATCCCTTTCGGTCAGACCGGAGATAACCTCGACATTGGTCTGATCTCTCAGGCCGAGTTCCACATCAACCTTCTGCGGTCCGCCTTTACGCAGAACCATCGCATAGGATTTTCCGGTGCGGTGATCTGTCTTAACGGCGGTAATAGGAACAATGAGCACATCCTTCTTCTGTGCAAGAATAATTGAGCATTCTGCAGTCATGGAAACTCTCAGAACCCGATCATCATTAGGAACATCAAACTCTGCATTATAGTAGATGGCGGTTGAAGTTGAGGAGGTGGTGGTATTGCTGCTGGAACTGGCCGACTGCGGAGCCGGGGCAATTTTCTTCAGTGTACTTTTGAAAACCCTCTTCGGATCTCCAAGTATGGTGAACTCAACCTCCATACCAGGCTTGATTTTGATTACATCAGCCTCACTGATTTCAGCTTTAACGGTCATGGTATCCATGGTTGCCAGTTTAAGAATGGTGGTTGCAGTCTGGTTTGACACCACAGTCTGACCTTCATCGGTCACAATGGCAATAACCGTACCGTCAATCGGGGCTTCGATTTTGGTATAACCGACATTGATTTTGGCGGTATCAACCTTGATTTCCGCCTGTTTGATCTGCTGTTCAACCACATTCACATCAGCTTTGGCCTGAGCAAGTGAAGCTTCCGCCGCTTCAAAGTCCGCCTTGGCGCTGGCATCACTTTTGAGCATGTTCTGCTGACGGTTGAACTCCAGCGTTGCACGTTTCAAAGTTGCCTGTTTTGCGACCAGCTGTGCCTTGTAGGTGTTAAGCTGGGACTGCGCATCCTTCAGAGCATTCTGCTGGGTTCTGGAGTCAATCTGTGCCAGCAGCTGTCCCTGTTTAACCTCGTCACCTGCGTCAACATACAGTTTCTGCAACTGACCGGAAACCTGGGCACCGACGCTTACCTGTTTGTAACCTTCAAGGGTACCGGTGGCAAGAACCCGTGACACAATGTTTCCCTTGGTAACATGGGTTGTCATGAATCTCAGATCACTCGGGGCCTTGGGCTTGAAAAAGTAGAAATAGCCCGCTCCGGCAAGAGCTGCAACTATCAAAATTATAATTATTTTTTTCATAAAAAAATCCGGAGGTAACCAACTGCTCCGCTAAAACAAAAAGGAGCATTCTCTCAATTAGATACAGCTGCGGCTTTAAAGTTCACCGCAGCTGTCAGGCATAACCGCATCCGGCCAAATATTATTCAAATGGCTGATTGTTTATGCAACTATCTATTTTTTCTTGGGATAAAGCACATACCTTGTTTCGTTATCTACTCCGGCTATGGTGCTCTTGTCAAACAGCAGAACTACAACCTTGCTGGCTTTGTGATATTTTGGGTTGCTGCTGTCCACATATACATTGTCAATGTCTCCTACAGGATACATGTAGAGCCACTTCTCGTGGAGCGGACCGTTGCCCTTCAGATACCAGGTGCTCATATTCCACGGACGGTTTGCCGGGATCATGCGGTATTTGACACCGTCAATGGTCAGAGTATTCAAATCATGGGTAAAACTTCCCTGAATTTTCTGTTGCGGATTGTCCCAGTCCTTATCCATAATTTCAAATCTGAAATTACCATGAGGGGCAAAGAATCTGATTTCATTACGTGTAACAAGACCGTTTGCACTGTACTGCGGATCAACCCTTTCATTCATGAAGACAGTGTAATCGCAGTTTCCGTCAGGTTCACGGGTAATCATCATAATCTTGCGGTACGGATTAATACCGGCCAGTCTGTCGGTATTGAAATTGTCAGTCAGAGAGGCGGTTGAATACGGCTCGTAATCTGTTCCCGGCAGATCGTAGTGATCGCCGATGGCAATATTCATAACCAGTCTTCCGGTAGGATTGGTGTTGCGGTCCGGTGAAATGTTGTAAATCGGTGCAGCAGCCCATGAATTGCGGATCAGATAGTAGAACTTCATCGGTTCATCGGCCCAGGTTATGGAATTGTAAATCCAGTTCGGGAACGGGAATGATCTTGCAGGCATGGAATAGCTCTGACTGACATAGGTTGTATCGTTGGTGTTTTCCCCCATCATCTCAGGAATTTTCTGAACATATTCCTTATACATGTTGTTATGAAGGATGTAAAAATCAATTCTGCTCTGCAGCTGGGCATCCTTCGGGCAGAAATTGTCATAAACAGTCTGAACCTTTTCAGCCGGGATGGAAGCCTCGTAACTGGAGGTGATTGCGGTAAACAGATCAGAAACCTCGTCAGCAGCTGAAACTGCAGGAAGCATGAAGACAGAACTGAGAAGCGCTGTTTTAAACTGTGTTGAATATTTCATTGTGGTGCCTCCTCTATTTACCTGATTTACCGGTCAAAACAATTCGATCACAGATCCCGTCGGAATTTCTTGCAAACAGTACTACGCGCGATGCGTTGCGGGAACATTCGAAGCCATCCATGCATCCGTTTTTTCCGGTGGTATTGTCCGGGATGGCGTCATAATCACCCTCAGGAAGGGCAAGGATCTCACGATCGCCCACCTTGAATGAAATACTTCCTTCAAACTTTTCTACGTAATAGTATTCCTGACCGCCGAATCTGAGCACTGCCACAGACTTTTTAATGGAATCCTCACCGTTGGCTTCGGCAGGCGGCAGAACCTTGTCGTCGAAAGTAACCATTTTTTCTTCAATGCCAAAACTGTAGGCACCGTCGGCTGAGGTATAAACAGATGAAAAATCATCCCAGAACTTATCTCTGAGACTGAAACCTTCGGTATACAGTCTAATCTCGGAACTGTGCAGGCGGTTCTTAGGACAGAAATTCAAAGTATATTTCTCCGGCAGAACCACATGTTCACATGCACCGTCCGGGCCGTCCTTCGCATAGATGTGGACGTATGAAACCGGCGTACAGATCCCTTCGGCATAACAGTAGATCCGGTTAGGATCCTGCGGGGCCAGAATCATATATTGGCTGGTACCGCTGGTATATACCGGGGCATCATTGAAAGATCTCGGATCACGTTCGGCTTCAATCTCCTTTCCGTCAAGCGTAAATTTAACGGTGTCAAAAATTTTTATTTCCCCCGGTTCATAGTCTATTTTGGAATATTTATGATCTGTGAAATTCTCAAAGGTTCCGTCGTTGAACTCCCAGAATGAATTCATTGCAAACATCCGGATCTGCGCATCCATCAGAGTATTATGACAGAATTCAAGTTTGGGCATTTTAGCCTGACAGTTGGTTTTATTGATTTTGTATATACCCTTGCTGGTATAGTTAATAAACGATGATTCATTATCACCGACGCTGGCAAAAACACCTGCAACCTGTTCATTGTCATAGGCCAGTTCAAAATATTCCCCGCTGGCTCTTCCGGCTATTTCCTTGATGTATGCATCAAGCATAGCCTCACTTCCCAGCAGATCTGCAAGACTGTAGCCTTCAAGTTCTCCCGGATTGAGGAAACGTTTGTTTTCATTTTTAAAACAGGTTTCAAACGGATAACGGAGCGTTCTTACAAACAGATCCCGATCCTTCTCTGTTATTGCTTTTTTTATACTGTTAAATACTTTTCCTGAGCCTTCCTCATCCTCTTCACAGTAGGCAGGAGCTGCCGCTGTCACAGCAGCCAGTGAGGACAGAACCAAAAACTTGAAAAAATTCATACTGAGTTATCCCAAACAACATATATCAATTATCATATAAACCGCCGTTCCGGACGGCTTTCAAAACATAACTTTTATATCACAACTTTTTTTAAAACTAAAGAAAAAAAGGGATTTCATTACTGAAAGTTAAATGCAGTCAGAATTTCTGACAACATCCCTGCAGCGTGCCGTACGAACTGCGCACTCAAGGGTCTGTCACCGGTTCAAAAGCTGTAGACTAATCCGGAAAAATCGCCGACAATATCAGTGCAGACAGTTCATTCTGCCTTGATTTTAATACCTTAAGGAGGTACTCAAATGAGTAAAATTCTCGTTTCCGGTCTTCTGAATCTCGAAACTACCGCAAAAATCCGCGGTTTTCCAATCAACTACTACCCTATAGATTTTGACTTTTTCGGGGTGAACAGCACTCTGTCCGGAGTGGCTTTCAACCTGGCAAAGGCTCTTACCACTCTCGGAGATACAGTAGATCTGACATCGCTGGTCGGCAGGGATCTGACCGCCAGAATGTTTATCGAGGAAATCGGTAAAATGGGGATCCGCAATGATCTGATCCAGCAGAAAATGAATGAAACCCCGTCTTCGGTTGTTCTTTACGACGAATCGGGAAGAAGGCAGATTTACTGCGATCTGAAGAATATCCAGGAAACCTCCTATGATTTCAGTGCTCAGATCGTGGATGAAGCCGATGCCGTGGCGGCCTGCAATATCAATTTCAGCCGTCCTCTGCTTGAAATGGCAAAATCAAAAAACAAGCTGATTGCCACCGATGTCCATGTACTGTCAAACATCGATGATGACTACAACAGGCAGTTTATGGAATATGCCGATATTCTTTTCCTCAGTGACGAGAATATTCCGTACAGCAAACACGATTTCATCCGTAATCTCGGCGCCCGTTATCACAACAGTGTGATAATTCTCGGGATGGGGGCTTCCGGAGCACTGCTGCATCTTCCGCGTCAGAACATTCTGGTCGAGAAACCGGCTTTCAGAATTGACAATGTGGTAAATACTGTCGGTGCCGGCGACGCTCTGTTCTCAGCCTACCTGCACTATCATCTGAAGGGATACAGTCCTGAAGATGCTCTCGATCGCGCCCAGCTTTTTGCCGCCCTGAAAATCCGGGCCAAAGGTGCCGCTGAAGGATTCGTAACCGAGGATGAAATTGAAGAAAAATTAAAATCCGCAGCCAGATAGAACTGCTCTGCGGATCTTCTTCATTTGCCCACCGGAGAACAACTCCGTAACAATCAGCTGATAAACACAGCTTTTACTGGGCCGGACGGCATTTGCTCGGACGGTCCTTTACCAGAGTGTAGGAATTCTGGTTGAAATTCTCCACCGAACCGCCGGCAGAAAAAGAAGGATCGGAAACCGTCACCGCCATATGCTCCCTGTCCACAGGGGAAATAAATACCTCTATTACCTCTTCTATGTTGTTGAGTTCCTCATTACCGGGTTGCACCTCCACCCAGTCAGGAACGGTACGGCAGTAAATCTGCCCGCCTTTGTAACCGCACTGTCTGTCCACAATCACCTCCGCTCCGCGGTACATGGAGAAACATCCGTTAACGTGAACACCCTGCTCATTTTTCTTAAGAGTAATCTCACCGCGCGGAAGATCTATGGTATCACCACCGTTTCGAAGATCAAAATAAACATCGTGACCAAGAAACTTCTTTCCCATCTTCAGCACGTAGGTACCCTCCTGGAATACCGGCGATGCATCAGCAGATTCTGCAGCCCCGGCAGCTCCGGAAAATGCCGTTGCAGCAGCCAATGACAGAACTGAAACTGTTTTTAAAATTTTAGAATTAACGATCACCTCTTACCTCCTTTATACTAAAGCTTTTCCCGTACTGAGTCCTGACCGGACGGTTCCAGGTATCAATTATACACCGGACTGACAGAACAGTCTGCAGGACGGCCAGGGCGAACGCATCAA
>ODAI014811303.1_pt1 | contig 11380 bp, 13 predicted proteins | sample 1539321 | NCBI WGS metagenome assembly ODAI01 (sample SAMN02144231, study PRJEB22623) | gut metagenome | biome: sheep rumen | host: Ovis aries | place: New Zealand
CTTCCATATGTTGCCTAGTCCCACGGCAGAACCTGCTGCCGCCAGAATGAATCCGATCTTGCTGCCCCACTGGGCACGGTCTTTTTCCATCTCTTTTTACCCCTGTACTATACTTGTTGGTTACACACTTATCCTTTACGGCCGGCCAGCTTATCCCGGTACGGGCAAAAGCGCGGCTAAAATGCGGCACACGAAACCAACTATACCCTAACTGCCGGGATTATGCAACATCGGATAGGCAGACAAAGGCCGCAGGCATGACTGCCTGCGGCCCCAACGCACTGCCGGACCTGCGCCTGTACAGGCGGCGGCATATCCGGGCGTCACCCCCGCACAGTTTTTGTCATGGAAAGAGCGGCCCCTCCTTTCCAGCCTGCTTTGCCGACGGGTGCCGCCAGCACCTGTATCTTCGAGACTTTGCCTGCGTATTTCCAATTCTTCAGATTCACGCAGATGCGCACCTCCTCACCGGCCTTGATCTTTCCTGACGCCTCCAGGACATGCTTCCCGCAGAAGAAGCGGAGCTTTAAGAAGACCTTGCTCCCGGAGGAACCGGAGACCTTTACCGTTGAATAGAATTTTGTGTACTTCGTGAAGCTGATCTTATTTTTGAAAGTCTGCGTAAAGCCCCACAGGGCGTTCCGGTTCCGGGAAGGGTCGTGCAGCGCCCTATAACCGCCGCTGATCTGTTTTCTCCCCGCGGATGCCCCATACGCTTTCCATCCCCCCGCGATTCCGGCCTTCGCGGCATAAGTCTTAACGATGCCAAGCTTTGCTTTGGCGGCCGAGTACGTCTTATACCGGTCCGCATCATACTCGCCGAAGAGATCTTCCCAACTGTCCGCGCCGATCTCCCCCAGAGCGAATGAGGTCACCTCCTCGGTCCGGCTGCTGTCCATGTACTTGAAGACATCCCAGGCATACTTTTTCGTATCGGCCGATTCCACGGCCCCCTTCGCGTCGGTCCACAGGCCCAGGTTCAGCCCCTGCGCGATCTCTACCTGATGGTCGACATGGCGGTTCATGATAAAAGAATCCACCATATCATCATTTTCCGTGATCATGTAGCTGTAGGCGATCGCAGCCGCCTGCGCCCGCTGCACATCCCTCTTCTGCTGCAGGGAGGTATAGCCCTGCTCAGACAGGATGATCCGGTGGCCCGTTCCGTATTTGTTCCGGATATATCCGGTGAGAACAGACAGATTCCCCATGTTGATGACCGGGGAGGACAGCGCCTGTGTCAGCTGGCGGTTCGCATTCTCCCAGAACTTCGGCTCCGTCAGCGGGCTGCTGTAGGGATGATAGGCCAGGTTCCAGCCGATGCTCCCGCCCGCTTCCACCGACTGCACGAAGGCGTCCAGCATGCTGCGGGAGGGGAAGGTGCCCGGCACCGTATTCGTATTCCACAGATGATCCAGCGAAATATAGACCCTCGCGTTGGAATAAATACTGGTAACAGTCTGGTATGTCAGCCGGAAGGAGCGGGCGTAGATCTGTGCGTACTGCTTCAGGGTCTTTTCCCCGGCGTAATTGTAGACCCGGTAATTGTTTACCTCGTTGCCGACGATCCAGTTCACGATGCGGCCGTTCTTCCCGTTCTTCGCGCTGTAGCGCTGCGCGAGGAAGGAAAGGCTTGCCTGGAGCTGTTCCCTGGCAGAGGCCGAAACGGTATTCCACGCGTAGAAGCTGTGCCCTCTCTGGCGTCCCGAAGGGTGAATCAGATAAGTCAGATCATCCCGCCAGCTGAGCAGAAGGATGGCCGCATTGATGCAGCCGGTCTCCCGCAGAGGCTTCAGCTGCCTGTCGTAGTACTGAATCACATTCTTCAGGAACCAGTATGTCTTCCCGTGATAGTTGTACGAGAAGGAGACGGCAGAATTCCTCGCGGAAGCCGGGGCGATCATGGCGGCGAAGTCAATGTTGACGACCGAATGCTTCACGTTCAGCTCGACCGCGTCTTCCACCATGGATGCGGCGACCTGCAGTCCCTTTTTCGAGGAGACCGTGGGGAACTTGTAAGTATATTTCGCCGCCTTTTTAAGCCCCGTCACATACCGGCAGGGAGTGATCAGGCTGTAGGTTCCGTCCTTGTTCTTCTGCGCGACCGCGTACTTTTTATACAGGCCGCTTTTGGCCTCCGCGCCGTAAAGAGGTACGGAAAATGTCATCAAACCCGCCTTGGCCCTTTTCTGGACAGGCCGGTCAGATGCCTTCAGCTTACTGCGGCTCATCGGAAGGGTAAAAAGATAACAGTACTTTCCGTGCACTTTAGAGAGGACGGGGACCTGCACGCTCACCGACACCCTGGAGGCAGAAGAAAGACGGCAGTTTATGATCTTCGCCGGCCTGGCGGCCTGTGCGGGATGCGAAGGCAGCACAAGGAAAAAAAGGATCAGCAAAGAAAAAATGACCGCTTTTCTCCTGATGCCTGCAGCTGGCTTCCGAAACATACAATGACCTCCTGCTCATAGGGTACAGATTTTTCGAAAAATACAAAAAACAATTATTCTTTTAAAAAAAGGATGGGCAGAAAAAAACTGTCCATCCTCTCTGTTAACCGTTACTCTGATCAGCCCTCAATATTCACATTGCTGTAATCCATGCCCTGTCCGGCCAGCGCACCGGTGGTCCAGACAGACGGATCGTTTCCGAAATAGGAGTCCGTCTCGATGCAGTAGAACACGCCGTCGCCCGAATCAGCATAGCTCCTGCCTTCCATATCCTCGTACATGGCTCCTTCGACCCAATGGATCGCGGTGGAAATGCCGTCCCAGCCATAGACAAGGAAGTATTCGTCAGAGCCGCCGGACGTACCCTGCGAAGACGTATCCTGCGAGGACGTCTCTTCCGCAGGCTTCGTCTCGGACAGATACGCAGAGCTTGCGTAAGCCGTGGTGCCATTGTAGCTGATCTGGTACCAGCCGGTGTCCTGCCCGTCCTGCAGAACAGCGCCGATCACCGTGACAGACTCGCCGTACCCAAGGGATCCGACCGCTTCGGCGTCCTTGGAGCTGCCGCTGCGCACGTTCAGGCCGTCCGTGGTGCAGTAATACGTTGCATTGATGGCGCTGATGGAAGTGCTGTCCGAAGAAGCGGTATTCTGGCTTGCCGGCGCCGCAGTCTGGCTGGCAGCAGGCTGGCTGACCGCAGTCTTCGTATCATACTTCAGGATCTTGACTGTGCCCATGATCTTCAGGATCTCTTCCAGATTTTCCTGCTTCGCGGAAGAACCCTCGATGACAAATACTTCATTCTTCGTGGAAACGAAGGCCTGGCAGTACGCTGCCTTTTCACCTGCCGCCGCGGCAGAAGCCGGAAGCGTTTCCCCGTTTGCCAGATGCTCGATCGTGATCGTGCTTTCGCCGTCACTCATCACAAACCATTTGGCCGGATCCTCTGTCACGCGCCACTGCTCATCCGGCGCCTCAACAGAGAGCACGCCGTCCTTCGTCTGATACACATAGGTCTGCACGGCAGCCGGCTGAGTCTCCTGCTCCTCTGCCCAGGCCGTTCCGCAAGTCATCATCGCTGCGCCCAGGAGAACGGCGCAAAGAATCCCCTTATTCTTCATGTTTACTCCTCCCTTTTTTGCAAATCATGCGTTTCTAATATCTTTTAGCTTTCCCGGCTATTATACTCGCCTGCGATTAATTTGACAATTCTGATGTGCGCCCGTTGTCAACCGGCTATTCCCTGTTTTCCTCACCCCAGACGCAAAGCTGATCCAGCACCGCCATCAGCGATCTCCCGCGGTCGCTCAGGCTGTATTCTACCTTCGGCGGAATCTGGGAAAACTCTTTCCGGATAATCAGCCTGTGCGCCTCCAGGTCCTTCAGGTTGGCGCTGAGCGTCCTGTCCGAAATATTCCGCATGTACCGGCGCAGCTCGTTAAACCGGACCGGTTCATACTCCATCAGGCAGTATAGGATGACCATCTTATGCTTTCCGGAAATGAGCGACAGGGTATAGCTGAAACCCGTGTCTTCAAAATTGGCGTCTTCTATGTATTTCCTGATCATAAATCGCTATCCTCAATGATAGTACCCTACTTGAATGTCGGTACTTGCAATCGTTTCGACGTTTGGTAGAATTATAGGCAGGACATCTGTTCCTGTCAATCCATTTACAGAAAAGAGGAAGCAGCCATGAGAGAAAAACTGAAGATTACCGAAGGCATTTTCCCGATGCCCGTGCTGATGGTCGCAACGTACAATGAAGACGGCAGCGTCAACGTCATGAACGCTGCATGGGGAACCATGCAGGAGCGGGACACGGTCGTCCTGAACCTTACCGAGACCCACAAAACCGTGAAGAACATCAAGGCAAGAGGCGGCTTCACCGTAAGCATCGCCGACGCCGCCCATATGACAGAGGCAGATTATTTCGGCATCGCGTCCGGGAACAACACGCCTGACAAGTTCGCGCGCAGCGGACTGACTGCAAGCAAGGCAGAAACCGTGGACGCCCCCGTCATCAACGAATTCCCGCTGTGTCTGGAATGCAAATTCATCGAATACCAGACCAACGAGTACGGCTGCGGCGTGATCGGGAAAGTGTTAAATGTTACGGCAGACGAAAGCGTCATGGCAGACGGAAAACCGGATATGTCACTGGTCAATGCCATCGCCTTCGACCCGTACACCCACGGCTATTACAAAGTCACAGAGCGCGTCGGGAATGCTTTCCGGGACGGCCTGAAACTGAAGCAGTAATACAGAGAACCCGCCATTTCATGATGGCGGGTTCCTGACGTTCCGGCAGTCATTTTTTTGCTGTCACACCGACAGTATCCCGAAGAAATTCCAATCGCAGTTTCATCCCCATTCCGGCAGCAAGTCTCTGCAGAGTGCGAAGAGACGGATTGGCATTACCTCTTTCCAGCTTACTGATATCGCCCTGAGCAATACCGGTCCGCTCAGATAATTCTTTCTGTGTCAGACCAGACTGCTGTCTGGCATCAATAATGGCCTGTATAATGGCATGCTCAGGTTGGAGAGCATCATATTCTTTTTTGAATTCAGGATCTTTAAGCTGCTCCTGAAGGAAATCATCGAATTTCGCACTCATTCCCGGCTCTCCTTCCTGCACAGATAGTCTACACGGTACTTCTTTGCACGCTCAATTTCTTTCAGCGGAGTCTTTTGGTGAAATGATATAGGATTAATCCTATACTGTCAACCTCCTTACACACTCTGCTCATACGCTTTTTTCAGTTCATCCATTCGTTTCTCACACATTTTCCATTCCAGATATCTTTTTTCACCAATCTCCCAAAAATTCAGTTCCTCTTCTCCGATGAACGTCGGATCTCCGCAAAGCTGATATCCTCGGGGCTCAAAAAATTCTTCTTTCAGGAACTGATACCATACAGATGGTTCAGCAAATTTACCTACGCATGAAGCAAGTCTGTTTTCTTCATCAAAGTACCACGTATTACTGAAGATCTCTTCTTCATGATAATCCTTGGGGCAGGCAGACTTACTGAATTCTGCATACTCCATGATCAGTTCATTCCCGGGTTCCGGTATAATTGTAAGCTTTCCCAAAGCCCCCATCCAACATCCCATATTGCTTCCTCCTTCGTAATAATCAACTGGCTATTTGCGTTTCCTTTTGCTAAAGACCGGTCCTCTTTGCCAATATTTGTATAATTCACCAGCAGTAAAAGGCAGGTCTGTATAACCATTCTCCTTCAGCAATTTTCTGATGAAGCCGGCATCAACTTTATCCTCAGGCGCATGGGAACCTTTCGCTATTTCGAAAGCCAAAGTATCCAGCAGTCTGATGAAACCTTTATTCTCCTTCATCCATCTTGAAATAATGATTTCCTTTTCCGCCTTTTCATTATCCCGGGATTTGTCCCTGCTTTTGTAAGCCCAGCCTGCATATGCCCTCTGTGCTGATTTATAGCCATAGCCTTGTGCATCATCCACGATCTCACCACTTTCCATATCCATAATTGCATATCTGATCCCGGATTTTTCAGGCGCTATCGCCGGAGCAAACACAACTGCTTTATATTTTTTATTCATACTGCCCCCCAAATATTCACTTGCCAGGTTAAAGGTCAGGTCATAAAATATAACCAATGGATACTCTGTAATCATAATACAGTATCCGTTGGTTACTGTCAATGATCTTTGGTGGGAGTACACACATGAGAGAAGCGTCTTTTTTACCGGAAAGATTAATGAAAATACGTGAAGACAGAGGGCTTAACAAAGCTGAGGCTGCAAGGCTTCTTGGATTATCCAAAATGGGATACCTCCGTTATGAATCTGCTGCGAGGACACCCTCATATCAGACAATTGTATTCATGGCGCAGAAATTAAAAACATCTCCTGATTACCTGATTGGAACAGTTGATAATCCCGAACCAAAAGAATACGTCATCTCCAAAACTGATGATCCGGCCTTGTTTGAATTGATCTCAGATGTGATAGACAGAAAGAATCCTGCACGGGACAGACTTCTGGCTTACTATGAAGAACTGAAAAACGCGGAATATCATTAACCAAAAAAGTCTTATACACTAATATAGATAAGGATCAATCGGATGAATGTCAGACTTGCAGATGAGCGTGAATTGAACAGAATTAATGAATTGCGGAAGCAGCTCTTGCTGCATGACTCTGTGTGTGACATCTGGAAAGACCCTGAGCAGGACATCGCAGTCGCAGAGCTGGATGGTGAAGTACTCGGCTATGCCATACTGCATCATATCATCTTCGCCGAAACACCTGCTATGCTGGAACGGGACTTCCTGAATGTGGACGAAATCTGTGTTGACGAAGCTTTCCGGGGGCAGGGCATTGCAAAAGCTATGCTCGGCTTTATCCGTGAATATGCGGTAAAAAAAGGATTTCGCCGTGTCGAGCTGTGCGTATGGGAATTTAACCGAAACGCACTGGCGGTATATGAAGCAGCCGGGTTTCACCCATATAAGCACAGCATGGAGATGATCATTTAATTCCTGATTCCATCCAGCCCTTTTGCCGCTTCGATCTGCTCCAGCATCAGGTACACCTCGCTGCAGGCTCCGCAGTAATTCTGTGTAAGCAGCCTGTATGCGCTGAATACACCGACGTAGCTTGTGGGCAGAGAAAGCGTAACGAACAAGATCGCCCAGGCGCTGACCGTGCCGGGATTCAGCATCGCATTAGACATCGGTATCCAGAAAGAGGAAAACTCCGGTTTGATCCTGAATTCCTCCTCGGATATCTCATAAAACTTCCTGAGCGCCCCGCTTCTTGAGCCGCTGAAAAACGATATCTTTGCTGCCGGTTTGATTCCCTTCCATAATCCGGGGATGCTAATGCCTGTTCTGACAGAAGTCTTGATCATCTTGACCGCAACACTGATGGCAAACGCAATGTATGTGGCCGCAATAAACCTCCACCCTTTCAGAAGCTCACCGATGTAAAGAGCAGTTCTCCCCAGACTGCCCCGCGCATTTTCTTTCGTCTCACGGAAAAAGCCGTCTGTTGACCAGGTTATTACCTCAATATACTGCAGATCGTGATCTGTTAATGTCCTTTCGATCGCAGAACGCGCCTTTTCTGATATCTCGAAGAACCGCTCCGGGGGCAGATAATGATATGATGTCCCTTCATCCCTGAGTGCTTTATACGGAACCAGAAAGGTATTATCTTTCATATCGGTCAAAACGCCGCATGATCCACCGCTGATGATCTCTCTCACCCCGTATGCGATCAGCCAGTTCATAATCTGCGCAGCAGCCGCTGCTCCAACCGGCGCCTGCATAAGACATATCTGCTGCCCGCCTGCATCCAGGACATAAACAGGATAATCTTTCGTGGCAGATACCGTCCTTAATCTCAATTTTGCATCCCAGATGCGAAGTATGCCTACAGCTTGTACTGCATAAAGTTCCCATTATGAGAAAAGCCGTATGCCGAATAGAGTTTCACGCCCATATCGGATGCCGCGATCTGAACCGTTCCGCATCCGTACTTTCTTGCTTCCTCTACAACCTTAGACAGGAGTTCCCTGGCGATCCCCCTGCGGCGGTAGTCCGGATCAGTAAACATACTCGAAAGCAGGCCGATCCTGCCGGTTGGACAGCCGAAGTAGGGCGGCTTCTCCACAAATGACATGCCGCTTGTTCCAACGATCTTTTTCCCATCCAAAGCCAGCCAGGACACAAACGTTCCATCGGCCATATGCCGTTTATAATAATCTCTCAGCGCCGGAACAAGGTCGATATCTTCAGCAGCTCCTTCTTCCCTGAGTTGATTTATTCTCATATGAATAAACGTATCTAATTCCTTTTCAGTCAGTTTTTTATATTGGATCTTATTCATACAAAGAGCTCCCAGTCGTCGCAGTATTTTTAAGGCAATTCCGTTTCTGATGAAATAGGATGTCGTATCCTCGATTCTATCTTGTACATCCATATAAGAAATCAGGGCAATTATATCTCGTAAACTCAGATGATCAAAATCAATGTCATCAATACTCTTCTCTGTACTTTTTAATAATGCCGCTACGTATTCTATACAAGACATATCCAATGGGAGAAGCCGGAATATTTCATAATACTCTTTCGGGTATAATAAACCATCTATATTGGCAACCTCTGAATTCTTCTCATAAAAATCGAGAGTTCTTCTCAGTTTATCCAAGTCGACATCCAACGGGGTAAATGTTCTTACTCTTTCCGCCTCTTCTCTTTCCCTCTGTTCTTCTCTCTCCAGACTCAGCGGATAAAAGCAATCAAAACATATATAATGTCCATTCTTACACCATTGGTTTGTCTCTGTTTTCTTGTGACAGATACTGCATTCCATTATCTTAGGGTTTTCATGGTAAAGTAATTTCTCATTGCATATATAACAACCCATTCAAGTTTTACCTCTATCAACATGGCGCTGCATGATAACGATCTTCGATAAGACATATTATTTATGAAGTTTCATCCAAATACCGCTGACCTCTGGCGCCTCAAGCAGCATACATGCTATCTCCGGTTCGTACTCGTCAACACCATAATCACAATCCTCATATAACGTGTAATTATCCAGCATATCCCTGGCATTACTATATTTCCATTTCAGTCCATATCTGCAGTGCACGGGAAAACCCAAATACCGATCATCTTCATGGGCTTCCTCCGGATGAGAAACTATATAATCCACCTTTTCAGATACTCGTGATACAATGCTTTTTCTGAGAGGCTCTCTAATTTTAAAGTATCTTATCTTAGTTTCGTATTTAGATACATATATTATCACGCCATTTCCATCCTGATATAAACGAAGCGTATACTCATATTCAGGAAGTACCCTTTTCAAGATATGTAATATATACTGCTCGTCTTCTTTCTCCCAATCAAGTAAAAGCTGGTTTTCCTTAGTTATTTCTTCTGTCGTTTTTTCAAGGAGTTGTTCTACCTTATCTATTCTATCGGCAGCTGTTCTATAATGAATATGAATATTTTTTCCCTTGACAGCTTCAAGCATTAAGATACAATCCGTTTCATCTTCAATGCTGTAGATGTCATCTGTCAACCAGACTTCTTCGTTGGAAGTTTCATCTAAATAATGCTTTAATGCCTGATATTTAGTGCTATTCTTTAATGCTTTTGCGAGCTCGTCAGAGAGCATTTCGTGTCCGCTCTCCCTGCCAACATCTATCATCATATAGGCTGCAAGATAATCGTCTTTCATCTGACGTATTGCTTTCTCGACATAGCCTGTTCTGACACGGAGGACATCCATTGTTCCTGTTAATTCTGCCCATCTGGCCAACAAAAACATGGCATATAATTCGTCCTGTAACCCATAACATCCCAAAGCAATACCATCGTTCATTTCTATTAGCAGGGTACGACCGTCAGCTGTCACACCAAAGTCCAGAGAACAGGCGGCCGGTGCACTTGTAAATTCATCAACTGCTGTCTCAATAGTATCTTTGTCCGGTTCAGTCTCCTTATCACCGTAATAGAATTGAAGCCCCAGTACCTTATTGTAATAAACAAAACACCGCCATTCGGAGACAAATTCAACCACATCACTGCACAGTAATTCCGCGCATGGGCCTAGATAGTCATATTCATCTAAATCATCACATGAATGTGCAACAATACCTTTCGCTGCTTTTTCTTCTACCGGTTTTATAAAAAGTGGAAATTCCTGGTGCTGTATATCCTTCAACTGGATAGTCCATATTTTCCTTCCAAGATATCTTCGCAACTCGTCCGGATAATTATAGTTGGGGAGCGTTACTGCAGCTTGGTGTAATACATGCCCCATGATAAGCATTCCACCAACGACAATATCTCCCGGAGATCTTTGATCTAATTCCTCATTTGTTGTAAATAGTATGCATTCTATTCCCAGCTTATTAAAGCCCCTATAAGCTGCCGCACACTCTTCATTCCACGGTCTGCCTTGAAACGCATGAATATACGCTTTCATTTCATGTCTACCTTTTAATAGTTTTAAACATTACTATTAACTTGACTTTACCTGTATTGTCAGGCAGTTGCTAGTGTTTACTGATATTATAATTTCGTTCAGGCAAAATTCCAATATATTCTAAAAAAGGCCGCAGGACTTGAAGTCCTGCAGCCTCTCTGCCGTTATCCTATACTCTTTGCCGGTATCCGGCTTCCTGTCATACAGCCTGTAATGCTTTCACCATATGTCTGCGCCTGATCGCCAGTTCTTTTTCAACCTGATGCATGATGAAGAAGCAGGTTGGATTGATATAGAGGTCCGCCGGCACAAGTGCCATCACGATACCGCCTCTGGCAAACAGTTCCATAACACCGGAAAACACCGCCCGTCCGGAACCTCCAAGTCCCTGCACCGTGAGGCGGGTCACATTCAGAAGTCCCAGCATCCAGAATTTGTGTTTCCCCGGCCGGCAGGAAAATAAGGCATAAAAATCTGCCAAAAAGAATAAGGCATGCTCCGCTCATTATGCCGTAGATCACAGCGATCACACAGCCGATTCTGTAGCCTTCGCGAATTCGGTCCATATCCTCTGCCCCGTAATTCTGGCTGCAGAAGGTGGCTGTGCCGGCTGCAATCGCATCAAAGGGGCACATCGCAAACATACAGATGCGCGCCCCCGCCGCAGCCCCATCGCAGCACGACAATGCAGAATACATCCAGTCCAATGTTGATGCATGTAGAAAAAACAAGAACCAGGAACGGCGTCCGGCTGTCCCCGACAGCGCGCCTGGGCCCAGAATCCGACCGACGATAGCGGCATCTACAATATTGTAAAACTGCTGGAGCAGGTTTCCAAGCAGCATAGGAAGTGCAAACAGGAGAATCAGCCGGAACGGGCTGCCCTTTGTCATGTCTTTCATAAAAACCCTTTCTGTCTTCATGTGTACTTTTTATCAAAG
>ODAI012145074.1_pt1 | contig 11378 bp, 9 predicted proteins | sample 1539321 | NCBI WGS metagenome assembly ODAI01 (sample SAMN02144231, study PRJEB22623) | gut metagenome | biome: sheep rumen | host: Ovis aries | place: New Zealand
CTTCCAGCCCTTTGATTGTGCAATAGGAACTATCTCGTTTATTGCACCTTTGCCGTGAAATGAGGTTGTGTTAAGGATTATTCTGTTTGCAATGATATTTACCTCCTGTTTTATATAGTTTTATTATGCCCTAAATATATTATGATTACTTGTGGTCGTATCTTTGCTTTATATCACCCGAGCGATATGCCTTGAGAAGCTCTCTGAGGTCATTTATCTGCTCAAGCAGTTCAGCGCCTTTGTCTGTGTCAGAAATATTAGCTCTGTGATTTAACCTTTCTACAAGATGTATCTCAGGAGTTAGTTCGCTCTCGCCTGAGATAAACGGCTTGTGCTCCGCAAGGTTAAGACTGTGTGAATCGTAGATAAGCGTGTAGCCTGCAATACCTGTTGAGCTTTGATATGCTTTTGATATACCGCCGTCGATAACAAACAGCTTGCCGTTTGCCTTTACAGGACTTTCACCGTTTTTGATCTTTACAGGCACATGACCATTTATGATGTGACCGTTGTTTGGGTCAAGCCCGAACATTTCAAGTATCCGTTCGCAGACCTCAGCCTGCTCGGAGTAGTGATAATAAGCATTGTAGTTTTCTTTGTGCAAAGCCTTGTCATCAAGATAATATCGCTCAAAGAAAGCCATTTTATCCTTGCCATAAAGCGGAGAAACTGGCCCGCACCAGAGATACCACATAAAATCTGTTGCGAGTTCTTTTTCCTTGCCCTTTTGTGTGAAATATGCCTTGTTGGCGATGCTGTCAAGTTTGTCAAGCAGCTCCTTACCGGAGTAAGCCTTATCGCCGATCTGCACGCTTTGCAGTCCGCCTTTTTCATCAAGAGGAATACATCCGTGAAACAGCAGATTGCCGTTGGTAGTCTTGTACATTGAGCCTTTTGAGTACAAAAACCTGATGTGCTCATTCAGCTTTTCGCTGTGCATGAACGAGTTCGCAAGCACCGTCATAAGCTCGGTTTCTTTATTTGTGAGCGAAAGCGGAGAAGCTTTATCAACAGTCGGGAAGTCCTTGTCCTTTAGCTCGTATGTCTTGTCACCGATAGTTAGTGTACCGTTTTCAAAATCCACACGGCTGAATAGGTCACGCTCCTGCATCCCCCACTCTGGGTTCCGAGCGATAAGCTGCCCCTCAAGCTTTAGCTGTATGACTGTTATAGCCTTGTGCATTTTTGCGACCAGCTTTGTGTCAACAGGGTCATATATGTTATCATCAAGCGTATTCGGCATATAGATATCGCAGCTGTCGTTTTTGTACACCTCTCCAGCAAATACCGCCAGCGCACGCAGGTTCAGCCCATATCCGTCCTCGAGAACATCAAAATTATTGTATCTCATTGATATTCTTATTACGTTGGCGATAAGTGCCCAGTTGCCTGACGCAGCACCCATCCAAGAAATGTCGTGGTTGCCCCATTGTATATCCACATCATGCATGCCGAGCAGTTCGTCCATAATGATATCAGCTCTCGGACCTCTGTCATAGATATCGCCTATGATATGCAGCCTGTCTATAGCAAGCGACTGTATCAGCTTGCAAAGCGAGATTATAAAATGCTCTGAGATACCTGTGTCGATTATCGTGCTTATAATCTCGTCATAATAGTAATCTTTGTTCACATCGTCTGTGACATTCAGAAGTTCGTCGATTATGTATACTATATCCTTTGGCACACGCTTTCGCACTCGTGAGCGGGTGTATTTTGCGGATACCGATTCGCAGACAAGTATCAGCCTGTATATAGTCAGCCTGCACCACTCGTCGCTGAACTTATCGTTTTTGGTCAGCTGCTTTATTTCCTTTTCGGGATAGTATATCAGCGTTGCGAGCTTTTCACGCTCATAAGATGAAACTGTCTTGCCAAGTGTGAGGTCTATTTTGTTTTTTATCATGCCTGATGCGCTTTTGAGCATATGCAGAAATGCCTCATACTCGCCGTGCATATCGCTGAAAAAGTATTCAGTACCCTTTGGCAGACTGCGTATTGCAGAAAGGTTGACTATCTCGGTAGCCGCACTGTCAACATTCGGGAACTCTTTTGCAAGCAGCTGCAAATACTTTTTTTCCATTGTATCACCTTTATCGTGTTAAGCAGACAATAATTTTATATTGTCGGCTTAAATGCTATTTAGAAAGATCTATATTTCTTACTGCATCTCGTACTTTTAGAACGAAAGTCGGAGAAACGGAGAGTTCGTCTATTCCCATTCGCAGGAACGCTTCTGTAAGAGTAGTATCGGCTCCAAGCTCACCGCAAATGCCTATCCATGCACCATGTTCGTGTGCATTTTTAGCTGACATCTCGATAAGTCTGAGAATAGCCTCGTGGTGAGTATCGACAAATTCTTCAAGCTTTGAGTTCTGTCTGTCACAAGCAAGCGTGTACTGAGTAAGGTCGTTTGTGCCAACGCTGAAGAAATCTACCATTGGTGCGAGCCTGTCGCTTATAACTGCTGCCGCAGGTGTTTCTATCATAATACCAAGCTCTACATCATCAGAGAATGCAACGCCGTCGGCTTTAAGCTCAGCCTTGACTTCTTCGCAAATAGCTTTTATCTTTTCAAGTTCCGAAACGCTTGTGATCATCGGGAACATTATGCCAAGATTACCAAAAGCGGAAGCTCTGTATAAAGCTCTTAACTGAGTCTTGAAGATGTCAGGTCTTGTAAGGCAAATTCTTATAGCTCTGTAGCCGAGTGCGGGGTTTTCCTCTTTGTCAAGGTTAAAGTAGTCAACCTGCTTGTCAGCACCGATATCAAGCGTTCTTATGATGACTTTTTTGCCTGCCATGCTTTCAAGAACTTTTTTGTATGCAGCAAACTGCTGTTCTTCGGTAGGGTAGTCGCTGCTCTCAAGATACAAAAACTCACTTCTGAAAAGCCCGATACCGCCTGCATCATTTGCAAGCACAGCACCGATATGATCCACTCCGCCGATATTTGCGAAAATATTTATCTTAGTTCCGTCGAGAGTAACATTTTCCTTGCCTTTGAGTTCCTGTAACAGGCGTTTCTTGTCCTCGTCCTCTTTTTTCTTCTTTTTAAGTCGTGACGTTGTTTCGTCATCAGGTTTAATGAATATCTCGCCTGTGTACCCGTCAACGCCCGCAAAGTCACCGTCATGGATAGCCTTGAGAAAGTCTTCGCCTGCACCGATTATTGCAGGGATATTCATGTTCCTTGCAAGAATAGCTGTGTGAGAATTTGAGGACCCGAAAGCAGTCACGAATGCAAGCACCTTGTCCTTGTCAAGTAAAACAGTCTCGCTCGGAGCAAGATCATCAGCACAGATTATGACCTTTTCATCGCTCTCACCGCTGTCAACATCATCAGCTGCCAGATTGCGGATTATTCTGTTTGAGATGTCCTTTACATCAGCCGACCTTGCCTGCATATAAGCATCGTCCATAGAGGCAAACATCTCAGCAAAATTTTCAGCCGTCACGGCAACTGCGTATTCAGCATTGACAGACTGTGTTTCAATGATGTTTTGTATGGACTCATTGTAGTCATCGTCCTCGATCATCATCATGTGTATCTCAAAGATCTGAGCATTAGCTTCTCCAACTTCTTTGAGTGCCTTTTCGTATATTTCTGAAAGCTGTCTTGCGGATTCTTCTTTTGCCGCAGCAAGACGTGCTTTTTCTGCTTCAATATCATCAACATGGACCCTTTTTACCGATGCTTCCTTACGCTTGAAAACGGATATCTTGCCCAAAGCGATAGCACCATAAACCCCTTTGCCTTTGAATGTGGTCATATAACACACCTCCTGAAAATTGATAGGGCGGCGGTTTTGTCCGCCGCCCCAGATAAGCTTTTTGTTCTATAGCAGATTATTCACCGAAACCGTCTTCAAACATTGCAACGAATTCGTCAAGTACAGCCTGCTCGTTACCGCCGTTAGCGATGATTTCAACATCAGTACCTTTCTTTATTCCTGCAGCCATTATCTGCATGATAGCCTTTGCCTTAATGTCTTTTCCGTTAGCTTTCATAGTAACTTCTGTGTCAGGATGCTCCTTAGCAAGCTTAGCAATCATGCCTGCAGGTCTCATGTGCATACCCTCTGCGTTTACGATTGTTACGTTCTTTGATACCATAATGAATCTCTCCTTTTATAAAATTGAGTTTTGAGTTACTGTTTTATGCGTCCTGAGGCTGCTTCTTTTTAAGAAGTGCCAGCATTATCATTCCGACTAAAGAACCGATTACCAGTGCCAGTACATATTTAACAGGGCTTCCCACTACAGGGAATACGAATATACCTCCGTGAGGTGCTCTCAGTGTGCAGTTGAATGCCATTGAAAGACCGCCCGCCGTTGCTGCACCTATCATACAAGAGGGTATTACTCTTGCAGGGTCAGCTGCAGCATAGGGGATAGCACCCTCAGTGATGAAGCTCAGTCCCATGATGTAGTTTACAGGGCCGTTCTTGCGCTCATCAGCAGTAAATCTGTTTCTGAAGAAGGTTGTTGCAAGCGCTATAGCGATAGGCGGTCCCATTCCGCCGACCATTACAGCCGCCATTATATCAAAATTGCCCGAAGCGATTGATGCTGTTCCGAAAACGTAGGCTGCCTTGTTGAAAGGTCCGCCCATGTCGATAGACATCATTGCACCTAATATACAGCCGAGCAGCACCTTGCTGGAGCTTCCCATATTTGTGAGGAAGTTTGCAAGGCCTTCGTTGAGAAGTCCCATTACAGGGTTTACAGCGCACATCATAAGTGCCACTATCGCAAGACCGCCAAGCGGATAAATGAGTACCGGCTTGATACCGTTCAGTGACTTAGGGAGCTTATCGCAGGCCTTTTCAAGACCCAGCATGATAAATCCGCCAAGGAAGCCTGCCAGCAGAGCACCTAAAAAGCCTGAGGGAACGTCTCCTGCGGGGTGAGCAAAGGTAGCACCTGCGGCTGCCATAGCGCCGCCTGCCATACCTACCAGAAGTCCCGGTCTGTCAGCGATACTGAGCCCTATATAGCCTGCAAGTATCGGAATCATAAACTGGAATGCATAGTTTCCTATAGTCTTGAACCATGCAGCAGCAGCAAGGTGAGTACCGAAGTCACCGTCCTGCGGTACGCCGCCGATTGAGTCAATAAGGAATGCCAGTGCTATGAAGATACCTCCTGCAACAGTAAACGGCAGCATATTCGATACACCGTTCATAAGGTGCTTATAAAGCTTTCTTCCGAAGCTCTCGCCGTCGCCCGATGAAGCCTGACTGCTGCCCGAGCCGCCCTCGTGGTGATAAACAGGAGCGTCACCTGCTTCTATCCTGTTGATAAGCTCCTCGGGTATCTTGATACCGTCGGAGACCTTGGTTTTTATAACCTTCTTGCCGTTGAAGCGAGCCATCTCGACTGTCTTATCAGCCGCAACTATGATACCGTCGCAGCCGTCGATGTCCTCCTGTGTGAGAACATTCTTTGCTCCGCCCGAGCCGTTTGTCTCAACCTTGATAGAGATACCAAGCTTCTTTCCTGCCTTCTCCAGAGCCTCGGCAGCCATGTAGGTGTGCGCTATACCTGTAGGACAGGCTGTAACTGCCAGCACCCTGTAGCCCTGTGCCTCTGTCTTTTGTTCAGCAGGCTCGTCAGGATATTTCTCTTTCTCCATATCGTCGATTATTTTCAGGAACTCTTCCTTGTCCTTTGCATTCAGAAGCTTCTCCCTGAAATCCTCATCCATAAGGATAGTCATAAGACGTGACAGCACCTCAAGGTGAACATCACCGTCATTCGGGGCTGCTATCATAAACAGCAGATTTGAAGGCTCATCGTCAAGAGCCTCATAGTCAACACCCTCGGGAACTGTCATTGCTGCCAGCGACGGTGCTTTTACTGCCTCGCTCTTTGCGTGAGGTATTGCAATACCCTCACCTACGGCTGTCGAGCCCTTTTCCTCTCTCGCAAGGATACCTGCTTTGTAGGCTTCCTTGTCAGCGATATTTCCGCCCTTGACTTGCAGCTCAATCAGCAAATCAATTGCTTCGGGCTTGCTTTTGGGTGCTGCATTCAGTGCAATACTTTCCTTACTGAGCAGATCAACTATTCGCATAAGATAACCTCCTTCTATTTAAATGTCAGAGCGTTCTCAGCAGCTCTGCTATTTTCTCTTTTGTTGCCAGACCGTCAGAAAATGCCGTTGCACCGCCTGTTGCAGTTCCGAGCTTTAGCGCATATTCATAGTCTCCGTCCATAGACCCTGCTACAAATCCTGCGACCATTGAATCTCCTGCACCGACTGAGTTTTTCACCTTGCCTTTGCAGACTCCGCAAATGTGAGTCTTGCCGTTCTCATCAAGCAGCAGTGCACCGTCGCCTGCCATTGACACCAAAACGTTTTTTGCTCCCATATCCTGAAGCTTTTTTGCATATTCGGCAATCTCATCATTAGTTTTGAGCACCACTCCGAACATCTCGCCAAGTTCGTGATTGTTAGGCTTTATAAGGAATGGTTTGTATTTGAGCACGTTCATAAGCAGATCTTTTGTAGCATCGACTACTACCTTTATTTTTCGGTCGGACAGCCTCTCGATTATCCTTTCGTAAATATCAGAAGGTAAGCTGTTTGGTATACTTCCTGCAAGGATTATCGTGTCACCGTCTGTAAGCTTGTCGAGCTTTTCAAATAGCTTTGCAATAGCTTCATCATCAATATCAGGTCCTTGACCGTTAAGCTCAGTTTCTTCCGCTGATTTTATCTTGACGTTTATTCTTGAGTTGCCTTTTTCAAGCTTTACAAAATCAGTGTGTACACCCATTTGTGAAACGCCTTTTTCAATAGCTTCACCTGTGAATCCAGCAACAAACCCCAAAGCCTTTGACTCTATACCGAGTTCTTTTAGCACTATCGAAACGTTTATGCCTTTTCCTCCAAAGTACATCTCTTCGGCATTGGAACGGTTCACCTGCCCGAGTACCATATCGCCCGTGTGTACAACATAGTCGATAGCAGGGTTAAAAGTAACAGTATAAACCACGCTACATTACCTCCTTTATATTAGCCACAGACAAATATCTTTCATCGTCGATCTTGTCGGTGATTATTTTTACACGGCTAAGCTGTGCAAATGTGACAGATGATATCTGATCAAATTTGGAGTGATCCGCAAGAACATATGCAGTCTTGCTGTTGTTTATAACTGCCGTCTTGACACTTGCTTCATTCCGGTCTGGAGTTGTAACTCCTGCTGATAGCGATATTCCGTTTGCTCCTAAAAAGCTTTTTGTAAAGTTATAGCTTTTTATGCTGCTCACACATTCAGCACCAACTATAGATTCTGTTGTAAGCTTTATCTTGCCAGCAGGAATAAACACCTTAAATCCACGCTGAGCCAGCTTTTTTGCATGAATAAATGCATTCGTGACAAACGTTACTCTTTTTTCAGGCAGATAGTCTATCATCTTTTCTGTGGTCGTCCCTGCGTCGATAAAAACAAAGTCTCCGTCGTCAATGAGAGATGCTGCGTACCTTGCAATAGCTTGCTTTTCTTCTGTAAACAGCTTTGACTTTTCCTCGACGTCATATTCAACAAAGCTGAATGAATCGCTCAGAGCGATCGCTCCGCCATGGACTCTGACAAGCAGTCCCTCATCAGCTAACGCTTTGAGATCACGCCTTATGGTCGATTCAGATGCATCCAGAAGCTCACACAGCTCTCCGATCGTAACGCTTTTCTTTGCGTTTACTTCATTCAAAATAATTGAATGCCGTTCCTTTGATAACATCTGATCGCCTCTTTCTCTGACACATTTTACGTCCGTTGATTGATTACAATCACATTATATCACTAAGATTTGCAAATTTCAAGCATTTTCAATCAAAATCAGTCAAAAAGCTTCAATTTTGTAGACTTTCACATTTAAGCATGATTGAATTTGGCTACTTTGACGAATAAAACGTGCAAGTGTTCGAGATTTTAGATAAAAAACAAAAAGCTGATGCCCGAAATCAGTCAAAATCGGTCATCAGCCTTTGGGCGTATATTATGTCTTATCTGTAATTGTTTATTATCTCGTTTGACTTTGCATAAATAACAGCTGCATCTTCGCCAATGTTAAATCTGCCGTTTTCATAAAGCACTTTGCCAGCACACATGGTCAGGATAACATTTTGTTTGGAGCCACTGTAAACAAGATTATTGCCGATGTTATTAAGCGGCTGCATGTTTGGCTGTGATAGGTCGATAACGATGTCCTCGATCGTAGTCTCGCTGTCTGTTTCCTTGCTGCCTCTGCCGCCGAAGCCACCTTATGGCATTTCGCCATTATCGAGTTTTTCCTTAATGTCATCGGGAATTTCGCCACCAAAGGGTGTTATGTGTGCGCCGTTTATTGGGCAGGTCAGTATCAGAAAATTTCTTGAGACTGGGCAGATAGAGCAAGTCCTCTGCGACGGCGAGAATTATGACGGCTCTCGTCCCTGCCGTTTCGACTGGGTAAAGCTGTTACGTCAGGAGTGTGTTGACAACAATGTGACCTTTGTGTTCTGCGGAACAGGTCAGCGATTTGTCAAGGATGGCAGGCTTTATAAGCTCGAATGCAGTATCCAAAGTCAGCAGGCGCACAAATCAGGAATGAGTTTTAAGTGAAAGCCGATCCACTTTGGTCTATACGATAGTTTGGGTTATCCGATCACCGAGGAGGACAGATATAAACCTGTGTTCCGTGAACGCTGTGCAAACTGTGGTATGCGTCCGACCTGCAATGGGTGCAGCAACTGCGGGAAGTGCGATTAGAAGTAAAGTCGAATTTTGCGGTCATATATTAAGTAAGCGTCGGAGCATACACCATGATGCGCTATGAGAAAAAGGCAAGAAGATAGTAAACTTTGCAAACGAAAACTGAATAAGCATCTGAAAAGAAAAAACAGGGCTATGCCTTCCGTACACGGTCACGGAGGACATAGCCCTTATCATTTATATTATACCGAAATATAGCTGTTTTGCTATCATATAAAATCCGTTCTGCCATTTTGAGCGGAGGCAGTTTATAACCCATGATCCTACAAAGCAATAAGCTGCATAATAAACGTTTTTATCATTCAAAGTTTACCATTATTATCCTCAATACCGCAATATCGACTATACATACCGCAACTTTTCGTTTAGTGGGAGTGCCGCAATTGGTACTTCAATAGCAAATCTTTCATGTTGACTTCCTGATCGGATGGGACGGAAATTTTGATTTGCTTGCTTCTGCTGCCATTAAGCGAGCTATCCGCAGTTACGGTTACAGCAGTACCCATTTTACGCTCGTCCTGCCATACATGAAGGCGGAGTATCGTGACAACGAAAAGGAGTACCTTGACTATTATGATGATGTTGAGGTGTGTGCAGAATCGTCCATAGCACACCCCCAAGTCCGCTATCCAAGTCCGCAATCGGAGCCTGATTGACCGAGCAGATCCTGCGGTATGTTGTATACAGCATAAAAGCGGAGGAGCTTATGCCACGATACGATATGCGGAGAAACAAAGCAAGAAGATAGTGAACCTCGCAGACGAAACCTGAATAATCATCTGAAAAGAAAAATAGGACGATACCTTTGAGCTATTAGGTATCACCCTTATTCGTTATTATAATGATTATTCTTGTCGGTAGGTACTGCTACGAGTATAGTGTTACTATTTGGAACGGGGATAGTGTTTGATATTTACTCTTACTCTGCCAATGAACTGCTTGACGGCTGTTATATCAAGAGTTTCAGCTACTATTATACTCAGGTCATTATCTTTGAGGGATACACCGTTGCCGAGTACCTTAGTGGAAGCAAGAGAGTCAGTTTCAAATCTTTCATTTGAAGCTATGGCACTTACTTCACTGATTTTTTCTTCATCGGCATATACATACTGGCAATTATTGATTTTCTCTTTGATAACTTCTCCTTCTTCTTTATTTCCGATAAAAATAAGTGCCTTCTGACCTTCTGCGTTATGCTTATTGATGTAGTCAGCCAGCTTATCTCTCTCATTTGGGCTGTATGTCACAAAATTAATGTAGTCCCAGTTTGATTTCATAAGGTATATGTGTTGAACTCTGGTTGATGTTTTATCTGGCATATAATGAAGAAAATCTTTAATATTATCGCTTTTAAACGGAATGAGTTCTTCATTACCAAGTTTTTCAATATCCCATAGAACAGTAATAACATCTTCAGGCGTTGCCGTCAGATATATCATTTTAAGATTTTTGCGGTTCATCTTAATATAATTAACTATCTTTTGAGGATACACTGAAAAAGTTGCATCTTCAACAAAACAGTGACATTCATCACAAATCAGTAAAAATTTTTTATTGTTGAATGTGCCTCTGATTTTACAGAACTGCTGATAAGTCATGACTTTGAATTTTCCGATTTCAATATGGTCAAGAACATCTTCGGATACTTCCATTCCAAGAAGCTTTTTTATTGAATCACGGAGAACCTGCTCCTTACAGCCCTTACGGTTCGTAAGATATACAATTGTCTCATGATTAAAGAGAGCAGAAACAATTGATATTACTGCTGTTGTCTTTCCCGAACCTGTACGGCTGAATACAGCTATTGATTGTCCGTATTCGAGCTTGTCAACGGCTTCAAGCAAAGGTAATGAGGAAAGATACTCTTTAGCCTCGCCGAGGGTAAAGCCTGTTACAAGGCTCATACCTGCAACGAACTGATTTGATGTGGCAGAAGATATCTCTGCTGCTTTTGATATTATTGTTTCGTAATCAACATTAATTTTTGTAATTATCATTTTGGTTCCTCCTTATTGGACATTTTTCATTGATACACCATAGAAGCCCCATGCATTTTTGTCAAAGGTATGCTTCTTTGATTTGATAAGAATATTTTTGTTAGCCCTGTAAAAGGCTTGCGAAAATGCTGTAATATCCCTGAAAACATTATTTCCGTAAATACCAGCAAATGCTGAATAAAGCTCCTGAGTATAAGCAAATAAATCATTTCCGAAATTACAATAGCTGTTACTAAAATCTGCAATTAAAGAGTATTGAGGATTATTTGGATAAAAATATAAGTTATTGTCATAGACATCATCGCCTGTGAAAACATAATTTCTGTTTCTCACTTCCAAATAATGCAGTAATGCTTCGGTAACAATTGCATTTCGCTCCATGTCAAGTTTCTGAATCAGATACGGGTCTTGCTGTTCTTTAGGAATCTTCACATCAAACGGCAAGGATCAGATTCGTCTTGAAAAAGCAGGGTCACAAGCTGTATAAGCCGCTCCTATCTCATGATTAGATGCAATAAGGATTTTAGCCGTTGGAGAAAATCTTATTGCTGACTTATGCTTTACCTCTACATTAATCGGGTCATTTCCTGAGAGCTTTTTTAATATTGCGATATGA
>ODAI014086609.1_pt1 | contig 11378 bp, 8 predicted proteins | sample 1539321 | NCBI WGS metagenome assembly ODAI01 (sample SAMN02144231, study PRJEB22623) | gut metagenome | biome: sheep rumen | host: Ovis aries | place: New Zealand
CCACTTATAGATATGGGCAAAGAATATGAAGTCATCATCACTAAAGACAAAGATGACTAACAATTCTATCTTTACAACACTAATAAACAAAAGGCAAAATAGACATATACATTTTGCCTTTATTCATATTAGATTTACTAGAGTCTTAAAAAATTACCACAATTTAAGACAAGAGAAAATACTCTTATTTCCTTATAAATAAAGGAGTAACGAACACTTTTAAACATGTAAAGTGTTTAAGAAAATGTAGTAGTATAAAAGATGCAAAAAGGGAAAATCATAAACCTGGTCGCAAATATCAGTGAACAGATTGGTCAGATTAATGTTTTATCTCACGGTAGTATGAATCCACACTTAAGAAAAGCCAATAGAATACAAACAATTCATTCACCCATTTGCCGATTGAAACGGGCGTATGGGAAGAATGTGGCACAGTATGCTTCTTGGAAAATGGAATGCATTGTTTTATTGGCTACCAATTGGAAGAACTGATTCGTACCAGACAACAAGAATACTACGATGCTCTTGGTAAATCGGATATGGAAGTTGATAGTAGTACTTTTGTAGAACTATGTTAGAGATTATTCTAGATACGCTAAAAGAGACGCGTGTTGTTGGAAATGCGGGAGATTCTAATACGCCAAGATAATGGCGCATTGGATGGCGTTTTGGAAAGAGAAATACTTGCATTACTGAAAAAGGAACCTAGCATCACGCAAAAAGCATTATCAAAAAAGCTCAATATTCCTTACCGTACGCTTCAACGAAAAATGAAAGAATTACAAAAGTATGAGAAAATTGAACGTATTGGCGGAAAAAGGTATGGATATTGGGATGTTAAATAAAGTTTGAGATTCACTAAGTTAAAAGAATTGCCACATTTATAAATAAGAAAGTGCTCGTATTTCCTTATAGATAAAGGACTATTGAGCACTTTTAGTAATATAAGTGTTTAAGAGAAGAAGATCTCGTTGCTTGAAAGAATTACCATATTTTTAGAAATTGCCACAATTTAAGAAAAGAGAAAGTACCCATAATTCCTTGTAAATAAAGGACTTTAGGGTACTTTTGAATGTTATAAGTGTTTAAGAAATGAGTGGAATTGATTTTGAGATAATCCATGAATCTTTTTATGTTTGAAAGACTGAATAATAAGTAGTAGCTAAAGGAATAAATTACAATTATACATATTATTTGGTTATATTTAATAAGGTGAATAAGTTGATGTTTTAGCAAAATTAATGTTTTTTTTGATCAAAAATAGTATAATGAGATTTTATCAAATGTAATGATTTTCTCCGGGCAATCGTATATAATGGTATATATTTTGTTTTGTGGAGGTTTCTATGTCTAGGTTAAGAATTGCAACCGTATTTAGTGGGATTGGTGCGCCTGAGCAGGCATTAAATAAGCTTGGAATTGATTATGAAATTGTTTTTGCTTGTGACAATGGTGAAAGAGAATTAAAACAATCCTATGAAGAAATTCTTACTGACATAAAAGATATGAATAGTACCGAAACAAACAAATATATCAAATTACTATATAAAGAAACGAAGAAACCTAATAGAGTCAAAGAAAGCTACTTTGCTAATTATAATATAGATGAGAATAAATGGTATGAGGACATAAGATTTATTGATGGAAATCAGTTTAAGGACAAAGTGGATTTGTTCGTTGGAGGAAGCCCATGCCAGAGCTTTTCTATTATAGGTAAAAGAGCAGGATTGAATGATGCTAGAGGTACGCTTTTTTATGATTATGCTCGTTTGATTGATGAAATTAAGCCTAAAATGTTTGTATATGAGAACGTATTAGGCATGCTAAATCATGATCACGGCAATACTTGGAAGCACATTAGAGAAATCTTTGAAAGTTTAGGATATAAAATCAAATATGATACATTAAATTCTATGGATTATGGTATTCCTCAAAATAGAAGAAGGCTATTTGTCGTAGGTTTTAAAAATAATAACAGCCAATTTGAATTTCCTAATAAAACACCTCTAACAACAACTATGAGAGATTACCTTGAAGATAAGGTTGCAGCTAGACATTATCTAGGTGAAAAAGGATTCAAATTTGTTACTACATCTAAAAGAGCCAATGTCAATGCTGATATTATTCAAACACAAAAAGCAAACCAGCAATTCAACTGGAATGGAGATTTTGTTTTTGAGAAATTAGATAAAGTCATTCAAAATCCTGAGATAATGAAAAGAGCATACGTAGGTGAATTTAAAGGTGAAAGAGGGGTATGTAGACAGCTTAGCTATCGAGAATGTGCTCGTTTAATGGGATTTCCTGATTCATTTAAAATTGTGGTTCCTAATGTGCCAGCTTATAGACAAATTGGTAATTCGATAGTTGTGAATGTATTAGAAGCGATTTTCAAGAATATGTTTATAGAAATGAGAAGATTAGAAAATGATTCAAAATGATGTAAAAGGTAAGGGTAAAGTATTGCGTGTAGCTACTGTGTTTAGCGGTATTGGTGCACCTGAGCAAGCATTCAAAAGATTAGGAATTAATCATGAAATCGTTTTTGCGTGTGATACAGGTGAAGTAGAGATTGAATATGATTTAGACAAAGAACGTGATGCAATTTCTAAGCTGAAGGCACCATTGGAAAAAAAGCTTTATGTTGATGAACTATATGCATCAAAAACAAGAAAATCAAATTTTGTGAAAAAGTCGTATTTGGCAAACTATGCGAAAGACATGGTAGATGAGAATATGTTTTTTCAAGACATTCGCTTATTAGACGGGAAAGATTTTAAGGATAAAGTTGATATTCTCATAGGTGGAAGTCCATGTCAGTCATTTTCTACTGTCGGATTTCAAGGTGGCTTAGAAGACACCAGAGGTACACTATTTTATGATTATGCTAATTTGATTAAAGATGTTAACCCAAAAGTCTTTATTTATGAAAATGTACGTGGATTAAAGAATCATGATAAAGGAAAAACTTGGAATATCATGAAAAATGCTTTTGATGAGTTAGGATATCACATCAATGAAAATGTTTTAAACGCTAAAGATTACGGAATCCCTCAAATTCGACAAAGATTGTTTGTTATAGGTATAAGAAAAGATATTAAATTGACCAAACAATTTGAATTTCCAAAGGGATTTGAGTTGCCTGAGTATGTCAATGACATGCATAAATTCCTAGAAGACAAAGTTACTTTTGGGCATATGAAATATGTCCAAAAAGATACGAACAACAATATAGGTGCTTTATATTTTGAAGAAACATCGGAAGAAGAAAAACTAAATCAAGCTAAGTATCTATCAAAATATGTATTATCTCAAAAACTTTATGATTATGTTATGAAAGGTGGTACTAAGACTTTTTATCAGAAGCCTGTGATAGATAAAGCGATAGCTAGAACACTATTAAAAACAATGGGGAATCATCATCGTGCAGGGGTTGATAACTATATAGAAATCACGTCTGATAGTATTTTGGGTGAAGATACTATTGAATACTTCATTGAAAAAGAGACAAAAAGACTGAAATTTAATGATACAAAGGCTTTTATTGATTTTTATTACAATGATAAAGATGCAAGACGAACAATTAGAATGCTAACGCCACGAGAAGCCCATAGATTAATGGGATTTACTGATGACTATAAAATAGTGGTATCAGATGCACAGGCATATAAACAAGCAGGCAATAGTATAGTCGTTGATGTCGTTATGGCAATTTTAAAAGAAATATTTAAAACAGGTGCGTTACAATCATAAATAGGAGGCTATTATGATTCAATCAGTTGAAATTAGAGAAAAACAAATAATAAAGAAAATAGCAGCTACAGATCCATGCAAAGAAAACCAATTTGCTGTCGATAATAATAAAAGCAGTGTTGGAGCTTATTATTTGGGTACAAAGAATGAACAAAATGATTTGCGTGAGTTTTATTCTTTCTTGATTGATGGTGTTCATCAAGTAGAAGTTAGTGCTAAGAAAATAGAAAAATATTATTGTGATGTAAAAAAGCGAGTTATGCCTTATAAATATTTTTATACAGATCAACTTGATATGTTTAAAAACGCTATACAAAAATTTAAAAACGAAGATATAAATTTATCTTTATTACATTTTGATGAAAGATCGGCAGGGAGGGGATTTTTAAAGTTCGGTGATGCCAAGATTGATCAAGAATTTCAAAAGTTGCTTTTAGGTAGTATAACGGAAATGGTATTTACTAGAAAGGCTGATACGCTTCAAATCGAATTAAGAGTTGTTGGTAATGTAGAGGATAATATTTGTAATTCACTATTCAAAAAGAAATTGGATCCTCATAAAATAAAACAAACATTTGAAGAGTATGTAAATAAATATAATGATGATCTTGGAACTTTAAAATTTTCAATAGATTTTGGGAAATTTATTAATAAAGGACTTGTTGACATAGACTCTATTTTTAATGAGGCAGATGGTAGCTCGATTTTTGACACCACTCATGGAGAACTTATAAAAAATCAGGCAAAAGTATATGATTTAATTTATATTGATAATTCTACACTTTATGAGGATGTTACTACTAACAATGCACCGATAGAATTCCTGGAAGGTGGATATAATAAAATTTATTATGGTATCCCTGGTGTTGGTAAAAGTTACTATATTAAAAATACAGTTTTAGCTAGTGTTCCTAGCAGTAATGTATTTAGAACAACATTCTTTTTAGATTATACGAATAGTGACTTTATTGGACAAATTATGCCCGTGGTAAATGGAGATAAGGTAGAATATAAATCAATTCCTGGTCCATTTACTAAAGCCTTAACATGCGCATATGAACATCCAAAAGAAAATGTCTATTTAGTTATTGAAGAAATAAATAGAGGAAATGCGGCAGCTATTTTCGGTGATATATTTCAATTGCTTGATAGAGAGGATAAAACTTCTAATGGGAAGTTTAAGGGTCAATCAGTATATCCAATCACAAATCAATTTATTGAAGACTATTTAAAGGATAATAAAAATCTGAGTGGGGACTTTGTATCAACAATTGAGGGTAATATCTTCATACCATCTAATTTAACAATACTAGCAACGATGAATACATCGGATCAAAATGTCTTCCCATTAGATACAGCATTTAAGAGAAGATGGGATATGGAAAAGATTGAACCTAATTGGGCTGATAATCAGTTTAAAGATAAATTCATACCATTCACAAATATTACATGGCAAGATTTTGCGACATCGGTGAATAGAAAAATGGTGAGACAATCAACGAATGGGCTCATACTTGAAGATAAACAAATAGGTCCATATTTTGCGAATGAAGATATGTTCACTGATGAGAACGAAGATGCAATACGTGAAGATATAGAAAAGAATAATGACACAATAATAGACCTAAACAAAGAACGATTAAAGAAATTTGTAAACAATGTTGTCGATTATATTTGGACTGATGTAGCAAAGTTTGATCGTGAAAACTGGTTTATAGAAGACAAATATAGTTTTAATGATGTATATGAAGCAATATTATCTTATGCAGCTGATATTAGCGATGAAAATGAAAAAGCACGAGATTTTTGCATGAAAGTTACATTTAATAATAATCAGGTAGTTGAAAGCGATGAAGAATCAGACGATTAATATCATCCAACAAGAAGAGGCTAATGATTTTGTAGGGATTAAGATTAAGAAAGACAAAATAGAATTCTTTATACCAAAAGCACTTAGAATCACAAAAGATTCTAAGTCTTTTGCACAAGATGTTCTCCAGTTTCTTATGAGCTTATCATTAGCTACATTGGATGATGAATATATAAATCAAAGTTCAGGTTTAGTTGGTGAAGAATGGCCAATTGATTCTTATTTATGGATTATCAGGGATTTCTTAGAAAACGGCTATTACTACAATCGTGAAAAGAAATACTATCATGATAATAAAGGTAAAATAGACTGGAAAAAAACGTTGAAGAATACTCCTATATATTCTAAAGGTAATCTTATTTATGATAAGTTTGTAACAACAAGAATGTCAGCAAGTAATGATATTATTGCGGAGATTTATAAGCTCTGTTTAAATATTGCTGTTAAGCGAATAGGATGGATATTTAATTACAATTTCTTTGTTGAAGCTCGGCAATATAAATCACTTAAAGAGATGTCTTATCTAATCCATAAGGAATACAATAACACATTCGATGATCTTAAAAGACAACGTTTCACAAATATGATTCGAATACTTGAAAACTGTAAGAATGAAAATGTATTAAGTAATTATAGTACTTATGGGATAAGAAATTACTACTATGTCTTTGAAAGAATGATAGATAAGTTTTTTCATGGAATTCCAGCAACTCAAGTCAAAAGCTTTAATCCAGTAGGCTATTATAAACTTAACGGTTATGAGGAGAAGCAAGCGTCCGAATTACGTCCAGACACAATTGTGTTAAAAGGTGGCAATGCGTATATAATTGATGCAAAAATGTATAAGTTTGGTTATACAAAATCAATAAATGATTTACCCAAAACGACATCGATTCAAAAGCAAATTACTTATGGGGATTATGCCCTTAAAGTACTTAAGAAAAATAATCCTAATTCTAAAGTTTTTAATTCTTTTATCATTCCTTTTGACAGTAAGTTGAAGATATTTGATGAGTTTAAAAATGATGATAATATTAAAACAACTGATTTTATTTATATTGGAAAAGCTTATACAAACTGGAGAAAAGGAACAAGATCACATGAAAGTATCCATGTGTTTCTAATTGATTTTTATTTCTTGTTGAAAAACTATAGGAACTATGAAGTTACTTTTATTGATGACTTAATTGCTGTTATTGATAAAGAAATAAAAGAAGTAAACAATAACGTTGGTGTCCGAGTCATTAATGCACAATAGTATACAAATTACTAATGTAATTCTATTGAAAAAATTTACCAGGGATATCATATTTTGAGGATAGCAATCGCTTTTAGGGGCTAGGTGCGCCTGCACAGGCACTTTATAAACTGAATATTGATCATCAAATCGTTTTCGCATGCGACAATGCTGAAAAAGAACTTTACAAATCCACGAATAAGACTAACTTCGTAAAAGAAAGCTATTTTGCAAACTACGATATCAATGAAAATCAGTGGTATAAAGACATACGGTTCATAGATGGAAAAGAGTACAGGGGAAAAGTAGGTGTTCTTGTAGGAGGAACGCCTTGCCGGTCATTCTCAACAGTTGACTTTTAAGGCGGACTGGAAGACACGCAAAGAACATTATTCTATGACAATGCTCATCTTATAAAGAACGTAATACCAAAAGTATTCATGTATGAAAACGTCCGTGGACTCACCACTCATGATGGAGGAAAGACGTGGGCTATCATGAAGATTGTTTTAGATGAACTTGGATACGAGATTCATGAAGCACTTCTGAATGCATCATATTATGGCATTACCCAGACGAGAAGAAGGGTATTCATTGTCGGCTTCCGAAACGATCTTAGCCTGAAGAATGAATTAGAGTTTCCTAAGCCTGTAGAACTTAAATGGTCAATGCAGGATTATCAGCTAAGCAATGCCAAGCAAAGGAATTTCCTGTCAAGGGATAGAGAAATAGAAATCAGGCCTAACCTGGTGAAATAGAGCCAAGATACACTCAGCACCCTAAGCTAAAACGGTAAGTCGAGATTACAGGAATATAAGCAGGCCGGCAACAGCATAGTGGTGGACGTTCTTATTCATATACTGAGACAGGTCTGGAAGACTGACGTGTTTGACGACCTGGCTTAACGAAAAGAGCCGTAATACTTAAATAAAAGCAAAAGATGAATGTAAACCCCAACTGGTTAGACAAACCATTTGGGGTTATTACGCATGATGTGACATATTCCTTTTGATATGCATTATGTTAAAATAATGGTTAAGATGTAGAATATATAAAATGTCATGATAATAGAAGATCTATTGTGAAATTGAAGTCAATTATCAATATTTTCTAATTATTTGTCTCATCATTTGTAATATAATGTTCCATATACATAACACATGAAAGTTACGGGGGGAAGAACATGAAGGATTATTCGCTGCCAAAATACGATGACTGCAGGAACCTCATCATGAAACTTAGAAGCAAGGGAGTATCCTGGGAAGAACTGAGATATGCAAGAAAAGGATCATTAGAAGGACTGAATGACTATCTTGCTGTCAAGGCTGATGAGGAATTTTGGGAAATAGATGCAGATGACTACATGCACATCTACGAACTGCTTAAAAGCAAGGAAGAGGATATTAAAGTTATGCATGAAAGGGGAAGGGATTCCGTTATCCTGTCAGAAGGCGAAGGCAATGTAATAGATGTACCGACCAGCCCTGACTCAAGCTGGCAGATCTACAGAAAGAAGCTGGAAGGGAAAGGCTTCAAGAACGACTCAATAGACTCTATCGAAAGAACCACAAAGGGAATTCTTCAGAGACTGAACGGTGATACAACCAGCAGCGGCCCAATCAAGGGACTGGTCATTGGCAATGTCCAGTCAGGAAAAACAGCCAACATGGCAGCACTCATGGCCATGGCTGCAGACTATGGATGGAACATGTTCATCGTCCTTTCTGGAGTCATTGAGTCGTTGAGGGAGCAGACGCAGACAAGGCTGTTTGAAGACCTTCATTCGAATAATGGCACAAACCACTGGATCCTTCTTGAACATCTTTCCAAGAAATCACCAAAAGGACAGAGAGCACAGGACTGCGATTTCCAAGAAGGCTCATTAAATCACATCAAGTATTTCACTGTCAGCCTGAAGGTCAAGAGCAGGCTGAAGGATCTTATGCAGTGGCTGCAGGAGGACCAGAACAAGCAAAAGCAAATGAAAATCCTTGTCATTGATGATGAGGCAGACCAGGCAGGAATCAATACAGCTGACATAACGACTGAAGAGAGAAAGGCCATCAATGCCTGCATAGAAAACCTGGTTAACGAGAAGACATATAATTCAAAGGACTGTCCAGTCAAGTACAAGGCCATGAACTATATCGGCTATACGGCAACTCCATATGCAAATGTCCTGAATGATCCTAAGAAAACATCACTGTATCCAAAGGACTTTATAGTCGCCCTCAACGTGTCCAACGAATACTTTGGACCACAGCAGATATTTGGCATAACAAGCGGCGTGAGTAGCGACAGCTATGAAGGACTGAGCATCATCAACGAAATAACAGAGAATGATCATGAGCAGATCAAGCACATCCAGAAGGGCGAGGAATCAGAAATCCCAGAAAGCCTGAAAAGTGCCATTGCATGGTTCATATGCTCAACGGCGGTCATGAGATACTGGAACATAAGGAAGCCTGTCAGCATGCTCGTACACACAAGCCAGAAGACAAGAGACCATCAGCATATTGCGGACGCCATTGATGAATGGTTCACGCCTATAAACTATGATGAAATAATTGCCCTATGTGAGGATGTCTATCAGGAACAGACAGAAAACTTCACCAAGGGCATTCTCAGGGACGAATATAGGGACTATGGTATTCCTAACGATGAGATCAATGATTACCCTGACTACAGGGAAATTGAAAAGGAAATCAGTCACATCGTAAACCTCAACCTGAACAAGATCAGGTTGAATGAAAATGAAGAGCTGAAATACGGGGAAGGCATTCACCTGTGCATCGACAACTGCATGAACAACGGCATTAATGAGGAAAACGAACATGTCAGGCTTGTATATCCAAGCAGGCAGAACATGCCTGACAAGGCACCGGCATTCCTGGTCATCGGCGGCCAGACGCTCTCAAGAGGCCTGACACTAGAGGGGCTTCTATGCACATACTTCCTGAGAACAACCAAGCAGGCAGACACGCTCATGCAGATGGGTCGCTGGTTCGGCTACAGGAAGGGATATGAGCTGCTTCCTAGGATCTGGATCACCAAGAAGACAAGACAAAAATTTGAGTTCCTGTCGGACCTTGATCAGGAACTAAGGAATGAAATCAACCTGATGGAGATCAATGGAATAAGCCCAAGTGAATGCGGTCCAAGGATCATGAATACGCCATCCGTCAATACAATAAGAATCACAAGCCCGAACAGGATGCAGTCGGCAGAAACTGCAAAGTACGACTTCAGCGGAGCAAACAGCCAGACACAGGTATTCAGCACCGATGAGGAGACACTGAAAAGCAATTACAGCAATGCCTTATCCTTCATACAGTCACTGGGCATGCCAGATGAGAAGGGTGATTACCTCATCAGTAGCAACATTGTCTGGAGAGACGTTGACAATGATACTGTTGAATGCTTCATCAGAAAGTACAGGTTCAACAAGCGCCAGTACATCTTTGAGCACGTAGGTGATCTTTTTGACTGGTGCGGAGAGAATATCAATAAGGGAAACCTGAAAAACTGGAATGTCGTTCTTCACAATCCGAATGAAAATAAAAATGTAAAGTTCCCAATAGAAAGCTTCGATGGGTTTGAGATTGTTCGTAGTGAAATTTCACCATATGAGAAAGATACCGTTCGTGTCGGGGCTCTGAGGGATCCAGGAGACCTGGTATGTGATATTGACCTGTCAAGCCTGAGCACCGAGAATAGAAACCGGATTGTCGATAGGATCCAGGGTTACAAGAAGACATACTCATCAGCAAAGGTAGATGAAATAAGAGAGATGGCGGGGCTGGGAGCAGTTCCTCAGCTGATCATCTACTGTATCGACAAGAAATCGAAAGCAAAGAGTACAAGCAGTAAGAGAAGATCTCTGAACCTGGATACTGATATGATCGGACTGAGCATCAGGATTCCTGGCGGCAAAAAGGGAAAGGACTATGTCACTTACATAACAATCAAGATGCCTGAAAGGGAAAACATCATGGGTGACATTGGAGAAATAGAATGAGAATAGAAATTGGCGAGCCAGGGAGAATGACACAGTCAGGCAGCTCCCTGCTCAAGCTCATACAGAATAACGACATGCCGGTACTTGACCTTCTCATAAGGGAGTCAATCCAGAACAGCCTTGATGCACGAAAGAATGATTCAAGGTACGTGGATGTGAGGTTCGTGGTAAATGAATTCGAATCTGATGCCCTGAATGAAAAACTGGAAGGCATAACTGACAAGCTCAATGACAGGTACGGCAGCCAGTCCTATAAGTATATCGCAATCCGTGACAGCAACACCGTAGGACTGACCGGAAAGCTTCACTACAGCGAAGTCAAGGACAATGACTACGGAAACTTGCTGAAGCTCATCTATTAATAATGGTAATATATAAATGACCAATTCGGGTGGTTTATTTTTACCCATTTTTGGGTAAATAAAACCGAATGGTCATTCTTTTTTTGTTACACTTTAGCTGTATTTTACAGGAGGCTAAAGTATATGAAAGTAAATGTC
>ODAI013847018.1_pt1 | contig 11377 bp, 15 predicted proteins | sample 1539321 | NCBI WGS metagenome assembly ODAI01 (sample SAMN02144231, study PRJEB22623) | gut metagenome | biome: sheep rumen | host: Ovis aries | place: New Zealand
CTGACGAAGATATATTTGTCCGTCAATTCCTGAATGGCCTCATAATTGACCTCTGGCATCCCTTCCGACATGTCCAATAAAATCAATATGCTATGGAAATCGGCTTCATTTGGTGCATCACTACGGTTCATTAAGGACACGTTATCATCTTCATCGACATATATACCGTCATTCTCATCAATTTCCGAACTGTATTTGATATAATCCTCAACGAGATCGGCAACGGCATCTGCGAACCTGTGCCAGTCTTGAATGCTATGATACCACTTCTCCATACTGGATGATATAAAAGAAAAACAGTTGTGCTTCACAGCAGAACTGTTCATTGAAAATTTATTACTAATATTTTTACACTTACATACATAATATAGGAACGTTTGTCCCAAAATTCATTTTTTTCTTCACTTTTTTTGTAAAAAAACTCTCCCAGCCTTAGGAAGAGTTTCCAAGTGTCTCAGACAGAGACCAATAGCAAGCATAGGCCGGGAGAGTGAATATCAGTCAAGAACAATGAATTCGTCCACACCGGGAATTAATGCCAATCCATGTCCTTCTAGATGAACCTGACCAGCATCGTCTATATATTCTATTACCCCTTCAACTCCGTTCATTCTAGAGGCTTGCCAGTCCTTCCCTCCGTTATCGTCCATACGGATAATACGTACTTTGTCTCCTACTTTCATTGGTTGTTTCGTTTGATGGTTCGTATTACTTCATCGGCAAAAGAGAAGTACTGATTCCCTGCGATGATAATGTGGTCAACAAGTGAGATTTCCAGAATCCTTGCAGCCGTTCTAATCCTATCCGTGACAGTCATATCGGATACGCTCGGCTTCGGGCTGTCGGACAGATGGTTGTGGAAAAGGATAATACCTACCGCCTTGTTCTCAAGTGCGATGGAGAATATCTGTCGCAGGTCGATTGTCGTACTTGTCCAGCCTCCACGAGAAAGTAGTTTACATGCAACCTGTTCGTTCCTCAACCCTACAAATATTCCCCACAGTTCTTCGTGGTCAATGGTGTTAAATCTGGTCTGCATCATTTCAACGGCAACAGCCGGGCTACTTATTAACTTGGTTTCCATATTTAATCAGTCGTTTGGATGTAATAGTCAAGTTCTTCCCCTTTCAGATTGTCCATTATCCACTCGTCCAGCTTGTGGAATAGATCAGTATATAGTCGGGAATACTCGTCATTCACTTGATACCACCGCCAGCATTTCCAGTTCAAAACCATAGCCAGTTCGGTAATATACTTATAGTTGGATTTCCAGCTGCGGAAAGCGTTTTCGTATGTGGACTTGATGCCGTTTACTCCAAACTTGTCCGCTATACTGAAATCCGTGTAGAACGTTGTGAGCGGCTTATATCCGGTCTGTTCTTCGATTGTCCAGTTTTCCAATACGATACCCATAATACTACCTGATAATCACGATTCCTTGAAGGGCAATCCTATATGGGACAACTAATCCCGCATTGCACTTCTCACAACAAACGCCATCGGCCAATGGAGCGGCGTTGTGTGTATAACCGTCTATTGGCCGATGGCAAATGCAGCAGGATTGTTGTTTACTTGACTTCTCCATCTGTATTCTCGTCTTTGTTGACCGCAGCCTTGCGTTCTTTCCGCTCGGCCTTCTTCACAGCCTTGCCGTTCTTCTCCGCGACAATCTCCTCAACGGTCATCGGCTCGACCTCACAGGCGTTGCAGATGGTTGCGTATGCACTGCGGAGATATCGCATGTCGGACTCGGCTTTCTGCAGGTCTTTAACCGTCTCCGACCAGTTGCTGAACTGGGTTTCGTTAGTGCGGTCTTTGAGGTAAGTTTCCTGACTGGCCGTAACCTTCTTAACGAGGTTGTTGATGGTGTTGTAGAGGTTGAAGATTTCGTTCTTCAGGACGTTCATGATACGTTTCATCTTTTTGTTGTTTTTGAGTTTGTAAATATCTGATACATAGTGTTTTACATTGTTAACGGTACAAATATAATAACTCCCTCTTAACAAATAACAAAAAAACTGGGAAATCTTCACTTAAGTATCTGTCACATAGAGAATTACGTGATAAATCGAACTGATATAATGTAAGATTGATATAAAGTTAATTACCAATGTATTAGCCGAGAAAAAATCATTTATAACCAAATATTTCTTTTTGCCTGCTCACTAAGAATCACTATCTTTGTACTGTTATGCAAGATGGCAAGTCGTATAAAAACGAATCCGAAAGCATGTTGAATACGCCTATATATGGTGTATAGTATTATAAATCATTAGGTTATAAAAGTATAAAGCTATATCAAAATGAGTTTACAATTCAATAATTATAATTATAGTTTGATACAGCTTCAAAAATAATTATTATATTTGTACCAGATTACGGTACAAATGAAGAAATGCTGCATATTTTCAAGGGTTTCATCGGCACGACAGTCTGCTGACGAGCAGACAAAAGAACTATATGCGGAAGCATATAGGAATGGGTACACTGATGATGAAATCATCCCCATCCAACGAACCGAATCTGCAATTAAGTTCGCCGAATCCGAAAGACGCTCAATTCAAGAACTATATAACATACTTGACACACATCCAATAGAGTGTGTTATTTGTCGTGAACTGAGTCGTATTGCTCGCAGACCCGATGTCTTGTACAGTGTCAGGGATAAGCTTATCCAAAGACAAGTTCAACTAATCATCTGCAACCCCTACATGAAGTTGCTTGATGATAAAGGGAAGCTATCACAGACTGCGAATATTATGTTCTCTTTGTTCGGTTCGATAGCTGAATCCGAAATGGCCATAAAAATCGAGCGTTTTAAAGAAGGGAAAATAAGGAAGAAGAATGCAGGTAAATGGGCTGGTGGATTTTTGCCTTTCGGCTATTCTTTTGACCCCGACACACATGACATCTTTGTTATACCAGAACAAAGAGATGTTATCATTAAAATCTTTGACATGTATGTCAATCAAGGTCTTTCAACTGTAAAGATTGCGAGGTTATTAAATGAGACGGGAGAACTTAATACTTGCAGAACTGGACATACGATGGAGACAGCGGTATCAACGATTGGCTCGATGTTGAAGAACAGGGCATATATTGGTGAGCATCCGGTATATAGAGGAAAGATTGTTGATAACGTTTATCCCGCTATCGTTAGTAAAGATATATTTGAAGAAGCTGCAATAAGACTTGACAAACATAATAGCCGCAAGAATGCTTCTGTTAAGGTAACAGGGAAGCATATCTATTACTGCTCTGATATCCTTGTTGATCAATATGGCAATCATCTTACAGGCAAGAGCGTTGCCAATTCTTATCGTTTTGTTAGAAATGATGTGTCGGGGAATAAATATCAGATAACCGTTCCTATTAACTTGGTCGATTCGTTGGTTTGGAATTTCACGAAGCAATATATTGAAATGAACAATCCGTTGACGAACGATGAAGCAATAAAAAGACTTTCGGAAAATCATAGAACCCTGTTAAGCGTCATCAAGCATAACCGCAAAAGAATTGATGAACTAGATGAATCCATCATCCGAGCTAATGAAAGAATTGTGGCTGGGAAGATGTCCGAAAGAAATGGAGATATTCTTATTAACCGATTTGAAGAAGAAAAGGCCGAGTTAGAAGAAGCCTTTCTTTCGAAGATGTTTGAGGCAAGGGTAATCTCAGAAAAAATAAAAGTACTAAAAGAAACCACAGAAACGCCACTTGATAATCCTTCGGACGAACTACGGTCTGAACTAATACATAAGTATGTTGAAAAAGTGACCGTAAAACCGACCGACGATTGGGGTGTTTATGAGCTTTCAATACTATACTATGACATGAATGTGGATTTTGTAACCTTGAAATCAATGTCCAAAAAGGCTTATGATGTACTTGGGAATGAAATCAGTTTCGATTACTTAGAAAGGTTTGTTAGACCATACAAAGACAAGTAGTCCAGCCCTGCCGATTATTCACAATTATCTGATATTCAAGAAATTACAATAAGAAATATTTTTAGTTGTCATGTGGAGTTATTAAATTTGTACTAACAAAACAGTACAAAGATGAACACGACAACTACACATCATTCGACAAGTGATTACCTTCCCTGGGACACGATGCTTTCCCTCGTCCGCAAACTCTATCGGGACAAGAACTACACGATGAGCTTATACATCGGCTGCGGTGCATTCTTCGGACTGCGTGTAAGCGATACGAAACGACTGACATGGGCCATGCTGATGAATGGCAATACCTTCTCAATCGTAGAACAGAAAACACAAAAGAACAGGACAATCAAGATTAACCCCGATTTTCAAAACCACATCAAAAAGTGTTATATGGCTTTGGGAATCCGGGACATCAATTCCCCCTGCTTCCTTTCCCAGAAACATACCGTATTCAGTACACAACGGCTAAACGTGGTCTTAAAAGAAATTAAAGACCAGTATAAGGTAAAAGACATCGACCATTTCAGTAATCACAGCCTTCGGAAATGCTTTGGCCGTAAAGTTGTTGAAATGGCAGGAGAGAATAGCGAAATGGCCTTAATCAAACTGTCCGAACTGTTCAATCACAGTAGCGTGAATGTGACGAGAAGATATCTGGGATTGAGACAGGAAGAACTGCTGAATACCTACGACTGCTTGGACTTCTCGTAATTACGAATAGATGGTTATTGGTTTGAGTTTCAAGTAACCTATCTGCTTGCGCTTGTAAAAGAAAAAAACGTAGTGGTTATTGTCCACACGTTTATATGATGCGGTAATATGCTTCTGTTCGTCTTGATCGGTTATGGTATCGAAGAACTGCATATTGTTAAAATAGAATGATGGTCTTAATCCGGTAATCTCTGCGCTCTCACGTATCGTTTCTTTTAAGTCTTTCATTTAAGTTCGTCAATAGCCAGTAAACTAATTAAGTTCATTTGCTATTATATTATATATATTTATAGGCATTTTAGTCGAATTAGTTTACTCGGATTCGGCAAAGCCATAGAGTATTCCGTCCTCGCCTTTCCACTTCTTCCACTCGTTTCTATTGCTCGGATTGTCTTTCGCGGTCTTAATACACTGGGCAAGATGAGATTTCGTAATACCAGTCTTTGCGATTATATCCTTCCTCATCATATAAGTTGCCACGACATTTCCAGTCTCAATATTGACCTGCTGAATCTCGGCAACTTTATCTCGCCTACCTGCTCCGATAGTTATGTTCTGCCACTTCTTTTCAATTCCAGTATCGGCAAACTTTATGAGCTTGCCTAACTGCTTTACATCCAGGTATTGAAGCGTATCCCAAACGAACTGATAAACCTGTAAATCAGTTGCTACACCATTCTCAAGATTGAACTCATCATTAGAATGAAGGCTTTCCTCTAATTCTTCTGGAGTTGTCCAATCATTAACACTCCACTCTTGAATCCTCTTTTCGTAGCCCTTATCTGCATATTCTTCAAATAAACCACCGCACCACCAGATACTGTTGTGCAAATTGAGATATGCGAATCTTTCACATTCGAGTTTTCTTATCTCTCCTAAATTCTTCTCTGCACCATCTTCTTCAAGCTTATGGATTTCACTTTCAATCAAGTTGTGTCGTAATAGCTGCTGAGCGATTTCTTCTGTACGAGCATTGCTTTCCCAATCCGATTTATAATTGTCAAAAGCAATGACCCTATATGTATTTCCGAAGTAAAACAAGTCGTTCTTTACACATTCTATCATCGGCTTGTCCTTATCCTCTTCTTTTACCTTATACATTCGATAGTATTTGAACCACCAAATCGTAGCATATACATTAATTCTTTTAAGCAGAGCAATAAGTTCGTCTAATGTGTATTCGTCTATCTGTTTCATATCAGTCGTTGTTCAGTAAACTAATTGCCTCAAAGTTACTATTAATTTATATATAATAATAACGATTTTGACATAATTAGTTTACTGGAATGGCCGGGTTCTCTCGTTTCATATATGTTCAGTAAACTTATTCGGTCAGCTTCATTATTTTTAATTAGAAATAACGGCCTAATATTGTCAACCGACTACTATCAGATAACTGTGTCTGGATTCGGAATCTGGTTTACAATACTTCCGGCCATCCAATATATCATACTAGACCAACATATGACGGAAGACGAAAAACGACAACTATATGAAGCCATCAAAAGGAATGCTCCAGACTGGTTTGAAAGAATCAAGCAGCAGTTGGTATTGAAGAAGGCTGTCATATCGAACTGCATCGCAATCGCAAGCCATAGTGACGATGACGATTATCAAGAGGAAATCAATAGGGTATATAATACCGTCCGTTGTCCGATGAACGATACGGAGACCATCCTACTTAATTATATCTGCCTTATCAGGCACAAAGAACATATCAATAACGGAATCCAGAAAGATGATCCCGACATACAGAAGTGGTTGAGGATACTCGTTACCTATCGAGACCGGGTAAGGAATAAGGTATTGGTCGAATCAGTCGTGGACTGCTTGGACAGATACGCTCGTCAAATAATCTCGGAATACGGTATAAAACTCGGAGTTGGCAGGCCAAAGGGCAAAGGCAAGCAGATATTCTCATATAACGGCAAGGAATACCACACAATACAAGAATGTGCTGACGACTATAATATAACCAAACAGGGGATGCACAAGAGATTAAAGAAACTGCAAATAATATGATAACCGACTCGGTCTGTATGAATATTAGAAATGAGCGGACAGAATAATGCCGCTCATTTCTAATGTATTAGTTTTCGTATTTACGTAATGCAAGATGCTCTCCTTCCATGAATGGGACTTTTACCCATTCGTATGTAAACACCTCATAACCGCCCGACTTATTCATCTTAAATGCAAAATTACTCTGCTTGTCGAACATCATACTTTCGTTTTCATTAATTGAAATACTTCTAAATCTGAGGCCATCATCTTTTTTTAATAACGCTCTTAAATCTTCATTTACAACATTTTTCATACTTTTTTCTTTTTTATATTAAACAATTATATCTTGTGACATACCGTCACTATATATAATATCGTACGTTGTTGAAAAAAATTCAGAGTTTTCTACAAAGATTTTCGTTTTTCTTCTAGAAAGTGCATAGGGTTGGTGTCGGCAGAGGCATAGCAATAATGTTCAAAAACAATCGTTTCTGACACAAATGAAATAGCACAACAGGGATTGTTGTGCTAACTAATTAATAATCATATCGTTTAGTCTCGAAATAATATTCATTAATTATATTTTTGAATATTAGTAAAAGCCGATGAATCTTTAGCCTGAACTTTCAGAATGACTAAACTAACATCTTCATTAGAAATACGAGATAAATCGTCGAAGTCGTTATCACAGTAACCTATTCCCTGCAGCAACGAACTGATTCTGCAAGTGCTGGTTGCGAAGTGTTTCCTTCAATCCTTGTTTCTCCTGAGAAGAACTCAAAGATGAAGACCCACTTATCGTTGTATTCCATTAGATATGGATTATCCGAGTAATATCTAGTACATGACCAATAACGCCCCCATTGTCCGACATTTGTATTCAATGAACCATTAACTAGACGACAATCCCCAGCGGGATACCAAGCGTCTTTCCCGGAATACTGTTTATCCACAATCATTCCGAGATAGCCAAGATTCCCGGCGGTAGGAATTCCAGCTTTTGCCCATATCCCTTCCGGACCGCCATCTGGGACTCGCCACCCCGGGGGGCACGGGTCATAAATGGTTTTGTTCTTTTGCCATAACTTCGGATCGACATTGTCCCAATATACCGCTTGCCAATCACGAAGTCCTGTGTTACTGGTAATATAAGTTGTTGGATTCTGAATAGAATACCCTACCAATGATGTGCCTTGATTAAAGACTTCGATGGGAGTTGGCCACGAAATATCCGAGGCCATCTCAACGGTTTCAGTTAACGACGCGGTTGCTAAGAACGGATCTTTTCTACCCCATTGATAAAAAAGACCGATGGTTAAAGGGTTACTCGCTTCGGCAGACAATGCTCCCAGGTTGCGGTCCATCATCACTCCGGCATTATTAGCGTAGGTGTGTTTAAGCCCATCGAGATCAGCATCGGTAGCCCATATATGCCAAGACCATAAAATCGTATTATCCTTGTTGGCGGCGGCAATCACCGCATTGCCAGTATGATACTCCTTCCCCGTTGAGAAAACGATATAGCCGTCTTTATAAATAGGGTCTATAATAATGACGTCCTGCGGTGGAACAGCAGTTGTATTAAATGTGCGCCAAACAACAAATGCGTGGTCAATGTCACCAACAGATTCTTGACTATTCCCCTTTACTGCTTTGAATTTGTATACACCCTTTTCGGGTACAATATAACAGTTGGCCGTTTTGCCTGTCGACAAATCTTTCGCAACAGCACTATAATCCGTTACGGAACAAACGCACTTATCTGTAAAACTCCCGGCAGTAGCAGAAATAATAGCCTCGCCAATTCTTTTAGCGACAATATAACCAGATGCGGACACCTCCACAATACTGGGATTACTACTCTCCCAAGAAATGGTTTTATCTGAAGCGTTTGCCGGAAGAATAGTTGCAGATAGTTGCTTAGCATCATCAACTCGCATCGTCAATTCGTTTATGTCGAGTGTAATGGACTCTACGGGCCAAACCTTTTTCTTTTGATAAATTGAGATTGTTCTAATAATCTCATTATCAGTAGAGGAAAAGCGAATTTCACCTTGACGATCGGACTCGGTATTGTTGTGGTCGATGGCGAAAGAAACGTTCTCCGTTACATAGGCTTTTGTGCCTACTCTTTCAATCCACGGAACACTGATTGAAATCACAAACTCGATATTGTGTGAAAGACTGATGGTTAGAGTTTCGCCATCGGGAGATGCATTATACTGACTGGCTTTGTCAATATTGATAGCATCTGTTTGTGCCTGAACTACCTTGACTGTTTTTTCAATTTCATTGGCACGAATTGTAATTAGACATTCTCTCGTCTCATACCCTTTATTTGCACCACAAGTCAACACTACCGAAACATCTTGCCCGGAAACTGAAGTTTCATACTTACACCATGTGTCATTTGAGGATATAACCCATTCGGTGTTCGTAGAAAAACTAAAACCCATCGTTCCCCCTTGTACAGGGACATTTATCGTGTCCGTTGTCATATTGATATACGGCGCTTTATTGCAAGACGAAGAAAAAACGCCCATGATTATTGCTAAAGAGAGAATCAGTATTTTTGTTTTCATTTCCTCTTAATTATTGTTCGATAAATAATGCAAATATAAGAAAATATTGAAACATCACGCATTTACATTACGTTGTTTCTTTTGGTCTCTTCGTACACCCTTATTAACAAGAACGCACACATCCGCATCCTTCATTGCATCAATGTCCCTTTTGAATCCGTATTCCGCCCACGGATGATGAAGATTGTCTATATAATCCCTCGTTGGCCAATTCTCCCAGTTCGGGTCAATGTCTTTCCAGAAGAATCCGCCTTTGCCATCCGGCGGATTGCGGAAGTCATAAACATCGAATCCGTGAGACTTTAACTGCTTCACGACTTCTGGATAATGTTTGTTCCGCCAACTTGATGCGACATATACTTTCGTCATACTCTGTACTTTCCACAAAGATAACTATTGTTCTTTGACCGACAAAGTAGATGTCTTTGATATCCAGTAAACTAATTATGACGATTTGTATTATATTTTATATAAAATTAAAGAGATATAAGGTCTATTAGTTTACTGGATATGTGATTAATAAACTGATATAACGACAAAGAAGCTGACCGATAATTCCATCAGCTAACTTCTTCAAACTTATTAAGGGCGCTTGACATTAACTGCTCTAAGTTCATCCATCCAGCAGAAAACTTCATGTCAACGTGGTAGGAATAATTGCGTCGTAAATAATCTGCTTTCATTAAAGCGAACACTTTTTCCATCCCCGATTTCAGTTTTCTTTTTCTACCATTGTCCTGTATCCTCCATACTATGTTATCTATGCAGATTATATCACCGTCACTTCGTAACGTCCTGTAATTCATTATCTCATATGTTCTGCTGTTCCACTTATCAAAGTTCTTCATCAAACAACTTTTGTCGTCATCTGTAATAATTGGATCGGAATTAATCGCATCTAATACGATTCTCGTCTTCTCATCATTCTCGGATACGTTCTTTTCGATAATATCTTTCATTTCTATTTGTATTTAAGTTTTTAAAATGGGGTGCTATTATAGGCCAGCACCCCGATTAGCCTTATCCTTTTGTTCTAATGCGTACCGACTCGGAAAATCATTACTTATTATCCTGTCAATCAACGTTCTATCAAAATATTCCCATAAATATTCAGGTCTAATGAGACCTACAATTTGTTTTCTTGAATTATCTGGTATAAACGTTATTAATGCCTCAACGGATTCTCTGTATCCATCCGTCCGGAACTCTTTGTATAGATTAAGGAAATCAACTAATAGAATTCCCCATACCCAGTTCTCACCATGTTCTGCTAATTGTTTGTAGAGATAATCCCGACATTCGTTGTTAAATGCATCTACTATCTTTTCTAATTCTTTGTCTTTGAATTCTTTGTAATCATTCATTTTCTAATAATTATTTAGTTATTAAACGGGTGCTATTGAAGGCCAGCGCCCGACAAGCCTATCACTTTATTATTCCGGTAAAAGTGTTAAAACCATTTTGGGCTCCATGTCCTTATTAAAAGCAAGTCCTATTTCCACGCCTCGTCTTCGTCCATCTTCGTTTAATTTGGAAAGAATAGCCATTCGATAATTCGGGGGCATAGACCAAAAGAACATATCGAAATACTCTTGAAACATTCCTGCGGCCTTGTTATTGTCATCCAGAGATGCCGCCTTGAACATATTAACGAATCCAAGAAGGATTGTTATCCAGGAATTTGCTTCTCGGGCTTCTTTAATATCTCCAAGTTCAGGAGCCGTCTCACAAAAGGAGACTGTATCTTCGAAACCGTTGTCTTTTAACCATTGAAAGGCATCATTTAATTGTTTAGAAAATGCGTATTTCATAATTATTACAAATAAAAAGTGATTAATATTGGGGTGCTATTGAAGGCCAGCACCCCGACAAGCCTAATCATTTATAAGGGTGCTTAAAAGATTTTAAGCACACCATTTTCCATTTTATAATTCTTCATTTCTCCATTTACCCATGCACTTTTTCCATCATCCATTAACCAAATCTCTTCACCACTCAAAACACTTTTTAATCTTCTTTGAATTTTTAAATACTTCATAATTTATTTTTTAAATGAAACATATTAACCATCATCACAACTGATGACAATAACTAATTGAGAATGTCCAAAGAGGGTTTTCAAAAAAAGTGGCA